>WLWF01002852.1_pt1 | contig 11941 bp, 18 predicted proteins | sample 6718331 | NCBI WGS metagenome assembly WLWF01 (sample SAMN12718692, study PRJNA515312) | sponge metagenome | isolation source: marine sponge | host: Mycale hentscheli | place: New Zealand: South Island, Marlborough, Capsize Point | collected 2003-05-01
CAGGGTGTCGGGGGTCATGTGTCTCTCCTTACTCTTGTAATGTAACCGGGTGATGGTCTGCTGTCAAGGATTTTCTTGATGGATCTCGTCCCAAACGTGATTTTCTGCGAAGAACCGCATAGCCTCACGAAGTCCATCGATCACGATCGCACGTTCCTCCTTGGGGCTGAGGTCAATACCTGCGGCAGCAGTGTTCTCCATCACCAGTTCGATGAAGGCGTTTGCGTAGGCTTGCTTGAGTTCTTCGTTGGTCATCCTCTCTCCTTACTCTTGTAATGTAACCGGTGGATCGTCTGCTGTCAAGGATTATTTTATACGCAAAAGTCACTATGAGTTACATACCAATCATATTCAGTATTGTTGAGTGGTTCGTAGTTGTTGACAGTCTCGTCAAAAAACACCCTCAGTTCCTCAAGGGTAGCGTGGTCAGTATCAATAAAGTGAACTGTTACCTCGCTAAGCCATTTCCCAAGAAAGTTTTCCATTTCTTCTTCAGCGCCACAACACAAGTCAGAGACCAACTCCCATTGAGGATTGTTCTCGTCAAACAGGATTGCACTCAAAGCCTTGTCTGCCTCAATCATCTTTCCTGCATAATGGTGGAATTCTCTTAGGAAATTTCGCTTTAACTTCTTTGGATGCATTATCTCTCTCCTTACTCTTGTAATGTAACCGGGCGATCACAGGCTGTCAAGGATTTTCTGTGCTCTCCAGCACAAGTTTCTTGACAACCTTCTTCAGCCCCGGATTGATGTGAAGTGCGTGGGGCATTAGGGTGTGCCTAATGTAGTTGCGGCGATACTTGGTGTCGTCGTTGCTGGGATCGTCAATCGTCGGGACGCCAGCACGGACGCACCACAGGGTAAAGTCCGTCTTTTGTGTTGTGAGAAAAGGACGGATAAACTGATCGCGCTTGTGTGGGATCAAGAAGGGATTGCCGTGCATACTGGTAAAGATCCAGTTCTCTACTTGATCATCAAGATGGTGTGCTGTGACGATAGGCAGGTCAGTTGCTTCTGTGAAGAACTTGTATCTACAATCTCGCCACCATGCTTCCTTAGAAACACCGGCAGGCATTTCTTCCTCGCACCTTCCGATGACGATGGTTAGTTTGTGTTGCATACAATACGCACGAACAAGAGCCTCTGCCTTTGGAGCATAAGGTGTGCCGTGGTTGTAATGTAGCACAACTACATCGTGGGCTCTGCGAAGAAAGTCAAGAGCCGCCATAGAGTCAATCCCGCCGCTTACAGCGACAGCAACTTGCCTTGGGATCTTACCTGTGATGTGAATCATTTGCTCTCCAGTGGTTGGCGAAACTTACTTGATGGACGAGGTAAGGATGCATCTTACCTTTGATGTAAACCTTCCACTTTTGTGGGTAAAACTCATCCATCAAGATCCCCTTCAGGTTCACGTACTGAGGATAGTTAGTGCCACAAAGCTCGACAAGGTCGCCGACTTTCATTCTTCGTTCTCCTTACTCTTGTAATGTAGCACGGGAGCGTGCGGTCGTCAAGTCGCGGAATGTCACGATCGAGGCTCGCACGACTGCGCCTTGAGCTTCTTGCGCTGGTTACAATGAGAGCATTCGCCATCTTCCATCCACCAAGTAAAGTGACCACATTCCATAATGGTAGGACCAAGTTCTACACCTTCGGGGGTAGGCTTGTAAGGGCAGTTCTTTGCGGTGTGATCATTTTTCTCGCCACAAGAGCGGCAGATCGTCACTTTCTTCTTGGTTGTAATCGGGTTCCAATTACTATCGCAGCGAACCTCGGTAGCACTATCTTCTTCTTCTACGATTGTTGTTTCTTTTTTCTTGCTGGCAGTTGGGCAGGTGCGTCGGTTATGACCGGTCTCACCACAGGCTCCGCATTTACGCATTACAGCTTCCCCATCGCGCAAGAGTTGTCGTCAATAGTCCAATAGACGCGCTTGATGCCTACATAAGTCATCGCAGCGTGACACATAGAGCAAGGCTTTGAGAGGCGAAAGCCCCCATCCTTACCAACACGCGCAACATAGAGGGTCGCGCCTTCTGTGACTGCTCTATCAAGTCCAAGAATAGCACCCAACTCTGCGTGGAGAGTTGCGATCCCATCGTGATCCTTACAGAAACGAGAGCCAAATGAAACCAAGCGGTTCTTGTTACAACTTGTGTTGATGATTGAGCCGCCCTTTACCAAGACAGCGCCGTGCTTGTAGTCGCTTTGCTCTGAACATAGAGCGGTCTTGCGGGCGGTGTTAAAGTAACGCGCGTTACGACCTCGGTAGGTCATAACGCGCTCGGTCAGTGGACCGGTATCATACTCGCACGGGGGGTTGGACATTCTGCCTCCTACACCCTTAATCTATCCGGGTGATCGCATTCTGTCAAGGGGAAAGATCAGATGTTTTTGATTAGCTTTGAGCAAGTCCACATAGATCTGTTCTTATGATAGTTTGCTGCTTTTGAGGTGTGATCAGATGGAGCTTTCATCCATCTTACAAGACAGAAATCCACCTTTGGTTGAATAATCTTAGTGCCGCCTTTCTGGTGACCATAAGCAGTGTTCCAACTGAAAAATTCTTTGATAAGGGTGTCGTCTATGCTGGGATTACGCTCGTTGACCTCTTCTCTGATAGCTTGGGTCATATCGCTTCTCAATTGCCACAAAACACCATAACTTTTTTCATACTTAAAATGATAGTCTTTGTGTGTCTTATCATAAAGTCGCAACCAAGCATTTGACAGGTCAAATTCAGCGTAGTCGTTGATGTTCTTGACTCTTTCTAACACAAGACCCTGTCCTCTTACAACCCTCCGGCTCATACAAACAAGCGAACCTGCTTTGATTTTGTTTGCCATCCTAATCTCCGTTGGCTTTGCTGACGAGTTCAAACCCGTCGTGAATCATGTGTAGTATCTGGTGTGTGTTTGTGTCCAGTCTCACCAGCACGACTGAAAGGGGATCTGTCCCCGACACCTCAATAATTATTCCGTATGCCCACACGGCGTCTATGGGGAACACCTCTCCGTTATTCTTGGCTTCAAAAACTCTGTAATCTGTAATCCATCTTACAAGGTCGCCGGGGGAGAGGTGTTCCACATAGTAAGTATGCTACTCTTCGGTTGAAAGCAACCTTGCTTGTAGCTCGTCAAAGCCGCCGACGAGTTCTTCGTCACCACTTTGATAGTCTAACTTGGTGATGATTGGATAAGTTGTCCAATTGAATGTTCCTTTGACCAACTCTCTATACTCCTTTGACCAATCCATCATCACCCAAGTGTAGTCAGCATCTTTCTCCATGCATAGCGCCTGGGCGTGTAGGCAATGGGGGCAATCGGTCACCCCGTAAATTACAAACATTACACCCACCAGTAACGGGAGTGCTCTTCATCTTCCCAATCGTCCCACTCAAACATTACCTCGTCAAATGGGTTCTCGCAGTCAATCTCTCCGTGCATAGAGAGAAAAGCGTTGTGGTCGTTGTCAGTCATTGCTATTCCTTTAGTTTTGTTTTCAGGATTTTCGCTCTGTGGCGTCCGCCTTGCAGCACGACCACCACATCACACTTAGAATATAACACGTTGCGGAGCTTTGTCAAGTCAGGATCGACCCATCCATCTTCGGTCTGGAGCATAACCCTGCTTTGACCTCGGTTTGCGAGTTTGATCGCATCACGATAGGCTGCGGAGAGTGAAGAGTAGACCCCGTGGAAGGTGTCGTCGGTGTCGAACAGGCAGTAAGTATAAATCTTGGTCATTTACCACACGCTTTGCATCGTGACACAAACTTCTGTTTCTTCTCCTTCATACCAATTTTAATCTTCTTGAAGTTCTCGACACGATCCTTCAACACCTTCCCGTTGTGGAGTGCCTTGATGTGCGTGCCCGTGTAGGCACCACACAACACAATAGCCTGCGAGGGGACATAGAGGATGTATTCGCCGGGGTGAGGATAAGCATCCTCAGTAATGTCGTAGAACTCCATCAGTCGTCCAGGGTCATAGATTGGTCGTAGGCTTTGTATTTCAACTTAGTTAATGTATCAAGGAGATCGTTGCGGCGCAACAACTTAAATGCGATGTTCTCGGGGCTAAACTCCATAGCCTCCGTGTCGAGCCCTGCTTGCCTCATGGTGCGAATCTTTTTCTTCAAGCGGTCAACATGCCTAATCACTTTTTCAAACTGTCCACGGTCAAACATGGCGTCTATGGAGGCTATTTGTTGCTCTATGTCTGAGGCTTTCTTCTTGGCTGTGTCAAGATCGACCGTGCGGTCTATGCGCTCAGGGTGATTAACCCACTCGTCTTCCATAACAGAATAAATGCCAGAAGAAGAATGCTCTTCACCAATGTCCTCAACATAAAGTTCTACCTCGTAGCCTTTGATTTTTATGTCGTGGTGTTCGTTCCAACGCAGACGCTTTGCGTCAAACATTTCCTTTACCAAGTCTTTGTTGTCATCCAACTCTTCAAAATCTACAACGATGTGTAGGTCTATGTCTGAGTATTTTGACCAATTGTAATTGGCGAGGGAGCCTGTGAAACGAACGTCTTGGATTGTAGCATTAAAAGGCAAGCCGTCAATAAAATCATTTGCGATCTCCATTAACTTCTTTCCGATGAACGCACGCAGTTTCTCGTCTTTCCAGAGTCGTGGTTCCAACTGATCGTTGATTTGGAAACCCTCGGGATCAACTTCAAGAACCTCCTCAAAACGATACTTATCGGTTCCAAATGAAACCTTGCCTTTGTAGGGATCGCTGGCTATCTGACCTTTGATGCCCTTGGCTTGGGTATACATTTTGCCGTTCTTTTTGCGCTGATTCTTTAATCCTCGCTGGGCGTCGTTCCCCATTATCTGTGAGGGGGGTGGCTGCTTACGCTGGTCTACTTTCTTCTGGCTCATTATTCTTTACCTCGCCTGTTGCTGTATAAATAGTCTGTCGCCCATCATCATAGGTGATAATTGTTCCGTTAGTTGGGTGAGAACTGACGTGAATCTTAATAAAGTCATCAAAATTATCAAAGAAAGCGATGCTTCCGCGCGGCGCTGGTGTGAGCCAGTGGATGACGGTGTGTCCTGTTGCGAAAACGCAGCCTTCAATAACAACCCCTTCACCCGAAATCCCTGTTTCGTCACTTTGACGACACACCGTAAAGGTAGTCATTCCCTGCTGGGCTTTGTTGGTTAGCTTCTTGGGCTTGAGATCTTCGACCTCGGTGCTAACTGCCTCTGCTGCTTCTGACATCAAGCATCTCCTATTGGTTTTTGCTTTAATAAATCGTTTACGAAAAAGTTGTCGAGGGCATCTTGTATTGCCTTGTCAGCATCTTCTTCATCAGGACAAACTTCAGGTGATTCTTTCATCCTCCTGACTAGTTCTGCTATTTCTTTTTGTGCGTTGTGTAAGCACAAGTCAATAGTGTCCAATTTGCCCTCTACTTGCTCGTAGGGGCTTTCCTTCTTATCTTCTTTTGACATTTTTACTCCGTTAAAGAACCGAAATCAATCTGCCAGATGGGAACTACGATTACAAAGTTGTTTAAAACCTGATAGCCGTATTCATTTGCTCCTACATCCAACGCCATAATTATTCCGATTAGTTCTCCTCTTTCGTCAAACACGCCAGAGCCGGATGCTCCAGACCAAGCGTAAGTTTGCACCACTAAGTAGTCTCCAGTAAAGCCAGAGATGTTTCCAGTCCAAGTGGTAGGTCCTATACTATTAGGATAACCCGTGTAGTAAGTCTTGTCAAGCAGATTGTAGCTCTTCTTCCAAGAACCAAGTGCTCGTGGAACCTTGATTGCCGTTCTTGTCGGCAGTTCCTCAACCTCAAAGATAGCATAATCTGAATCGCGATCAATCTTTACGACTCTTTTACAAATCTTGTAGTCCTTTATGTGGAAGATCATTAGGGTTTCACATTCACTAATAATCCCGTGAGCAGAGGTTAGGACATAATACTTGCCCTCAAAAATAAAGTAGGTTCCGCTCAAAGAGGACACGCTACCAGTTTTCACATCCATAGAGACTACACGGACAGCAGAGTTGACCGATCTTCTGATTGCCTGCTTCTGATTTATGTCGTAATGTTTTGAGACAGCTTGATAACTATGAGGGCTCTGTGGTTGAGGGTGTAAAGAGAGTAAAGTTATGAGAAATAATCCAAAGATGGCACCCAAGATTATGATTCCTAAGCTACGGATTAATTTCTTCATCTGCCCTCCTAGACCTGCCTTTGATAAGAGATGAAAACTGGGACCTCTTCTACTCCTGCCTTGATTGCGTAACGCAAATCATCTTCATTTCCAGTTATCTTTGCTCTCCCGTTTTTGCCGATCGCTAAGTAAATAGGGTCGCGAGGTCCGTTTTGTATAAAGTTTTGATAACCTGCGTCAAAATGATCTCCGTGTTTGCGTGCTTCGCGCCCACAAAGGTGTTCTAAATCAGACACAGGCATCATCACGCTGTAGCGTGTTAGATCGTGGTTTGTTGGCTGATCATACATAACTCCACCTTCTACCCAATCATCAATTAATCCCTGGATGGAGGGAAGGGGGGTTGTTCTACCGGGTGATTGGCGCATGGTGGAGTTGAAGTAACTCTCTTCGAGTCTTCGATTGCTTGAAGAAATCAACTCGGCTCGCTCTACTTTGTGAATCCGAATCTTACCGCTAATCTTGTGAATCTGTGGTAGGAGAATCTGCTTGACCCACTCTGTGCGATTCTTCTGTCCTTGGAGGGCAAATTTGAGGCGCTGGAGTGAAATTGTGCGATTGCCTTGTGATCTCTTGGCGTTGCCTATGGTTCTAACAGTAGTCACATCAGGGATCGCACGGATAATGTTGTGAATGTCGGTAATTTCAAAGCCTTGTCCGAGAGGATAAGACATAACATAGTCAATCTCGTAGAGTCTCACATCAAGCGGATTGTCTGCTTCTTGTAGAGATTCTCCTTGATCTTCAGAATCCCACTTAGCTAGTTGATCTTTGATTGGTCCTGCTGCTGCTTTTTTCATAGTTTCGATCAACATACCCAGACGTTTTAGGAAATTAGCGTAGCCTTCTGCGCTTTCACGAGTAATTTCTGGGTCGAGAACTACTGCTGTACTTATAAAGTCATTAAATGAGCGATTCAATCCAGTCACTACCATCCAGAACCTTGAATCTGCCTTCTTGGCAGAATCGATCCTCGCGAGTCGTCCGCCGCCGAACACGCGGATAACTCCATTAGCATCGCCGGCTGCGACAAAGGCGATGTCCAAACGAGGATTTTCAGTTGATAGTAACTCAGACGAGTCTGTTGTTTTTATTATTTTCAGAAGGTCTTGCGTCTCCGCGCTGTGCCTGTCCGCTGCGTTCGGGGCGGGCCATGGACGACGACCGGTCCAGATCAATTGTTCCTTACTTGGCTTAAATGGTAACTCTACTACAATTAAATCAGCTTCATGTTCCCAGTAGGCTATGGGCGCACCGCCGTAGCTGTCGCCGCCTATCAGCAAGCGACTGGTTGGAGTGTTTTCCCCATAAACTTCATTGAATTTCTGTAGCTTCTCGTTACAAGCAACTCGTAATTCTTCTTTTACTTCTGGTAGGGTGTTAGGTGTATCATAATCGCTGTTGATGCCTGTCTCTTGGGTGAGGTATTTTGCTAACTTCTGGAAAGACTCTGGCTCGCCAGCGAATTCTCCGAGTTCATCGTTAAAAGTGGCTCCAGTTAGATTCACAAACTCTGCGATGTGTTTCCAAAACTGCTCTGGCGGTGCTGCGTTGGCGAACCCTTTGATTTGGTGAATTGTCTTCTCTTTTGGATCGTAAGAGATTGTTACATAAGACTTGGATGCTTTTTTGCCCTTCTCTTTCTTTCGGAGTGAGTAAAGCATCCCATAGTCACCCGCGCCGCAGTGCGCCATCCGTGATGCCTCGTTTTTACACTTTGAAGTCTTGAGATCATACCAGTAAGATCCGTCATCAAATCTATGGATAATCTGGTCTGGGTTCTCGATGTTGCTTTGGTACTTAAACATCTCCTCGTCCGCCATAGACCAATCAGAAGGCGGGAAGCCTTTTATCATTTCGTAGTTGTTGGGGTTTTGATTTAGAGTGGTGATCACATTCTTTATTCTTTCTTCGAGAAACAAATTCAAAGACCCTTGTAGTCCTCTATCAGCTAATCGTAGAATCTTATTTGTTATTGCCTGCTCAGCACCGAGCTTGCTCGCTGCTTTTACGAAAGACTTGCGAGCCTTAATAACATCTTTTATGGTTCCTGTGCGAAGGGCACGATCAAAGTTCAAAAGCGAATTTGCTTCGGGATTGTCCCCAAACTGAAAGAGTTTGTAGTGCTGATCAACAAGAGTAATAAGTTCTGGTACCATCAAATCCCGAGAAGCGCCCAAGATAGAGTAAGTTTTAAAAGCATTACCGACCCAAACGCGACCTTTCTCGCTTGCGGCGGGTAGCTTTTCCTTAATTACCTCAACCGCATCATCAGGCAGTCCTATGTCGGCTAAGCCTTCTGTGATTAGTCCTTCTTGGACAGGTAGACTCGTATCTGAACCTGTCGCCTGTTGGTAGGCTTCCTCTGCTTTCTTCACCTCTGCTCTAACGCCCTTCTGGAAACCCTTGATAATCACATCAAAGTGGTTATCGTAGTATTCAAGGTAAGGTCCGAGAACTGGTAATGTCTTTCTATCTATTTTTATAGAGATCTTATAATTAATAGCGGGTGGCGTGGTCTTACCTGATGCAGTTGTGGTAATCCCAAACTGGGAATCATACGAAATGATCTCAAATGCCTTATCGAAAGTATCATCAGGTATTTGTTTGTATTTGTCTCCAAAGTTCAGTTTCATCTGGTTTTTGGCGTAAGCCTTGGCTTGGCTGTCGTGTGCCAACATAGTTTTCAGTAACTCCCGCCTCAGAGCAGGACCCGAGTAAGAGCCATTCTCTTGTCTAGTGAGCATTTGGTTGAAACCAACCTGCTTTAATGCTTTCATTTGCTCTGCGGTTGCCTTGAATAACACCCCAGAGGCAAACAATTTGTAAACACCCCGTTCAGTGGTGCTTGTGCTTGAAACAATAAAGTTGTTAAACTCTTCTTCGACCTTTTCGATGTATCCTATGATTTCTGAGCGTTCTATTAGCTTCTTTGAGACTAGAAGTGCTTCGATCGCATCAAGGGAATCATCAAGATCCTCAACCAACTCATTGACGGCTTCATACCATTCTTCGAATGCATCTGCGTCGGTGCGGTCGAAGTTATCACTAGCGTAGTCCTCAAACAATCGACCAATGTCCCAAATAACAATGTAACTTTCCGAGCCTATCGCTAATTGCTCGCGGTTGTCTCTCATTAGTCTAGTCATGTTGTCGGCTTTGAGGAATGCCTGTTCGTAGTTGTCTGCCTTGACCAAATAAGCATAAGCCTGATGGTAATGATGTGCGTCTCTTACAATGTCGTTTCTATCTTCTTCCTTGAAGATCTCCATTATTGCTTCTTCTATCTCGTCAATAAGAACAAGGTCTTTAGGGTCAGGAGAGCCAACAGCGTAGAGAGTAAGCATTGCTTCATCAGACAAATCAAACGGCAGTTTGGAAGCAATAGAGTCTACGCCAGCATACCAAACGGGCACTTCAGTCTCACCGCCGTCCATTGTATCAATTGAGACTCCATTATAATCTACCTGCTGGAAATAATCTGTTGCTTTCCAATCGCGTTCGAAGTTTTCCACTTCTTGTCTGAACTCTTCCATTTTTTGCTCGATTGAACTCTCGAAAGAAATGCTAGTGTTGGAACCAAGCCATTGCCCGAGTTCTTCAAATGCCTCTACATCATTAGAATACTCACCAGTTTCTTCTAAATTCGTTGCGCCCGTAATCTCAATGAACTTTGCAATGTGATTCCATAGTTCCTGTGGCGGGCAAGTGTTCTGGCGACCCTTGATTTGGTAGATCGTGCCTGCATCTTCGCTGTAAGCGATAGTAACATAAGACTTAGAGGCTTTCTTGCCTGATTCTTTCTTCCGTAGTGAGTAAAGTGTGCCTCTTTGATCACTGCCGCAGTGACCCATTCTATCGCCTTCCATTTCGCACTGGTAAGTGTCGAGGTCATACCAGTAAGAACCATCGTCAAATACATGCATAATTTGATCAGGGTCTTCCTGCGCTTGCTGGAAATCGTAGCACTCCTCCTCAGCCATCTGATAATCGTCGGGAGGGATGCTCTTGATCATTTCATAATTGTTTGGGTTCTGGTTGAGAGTAATAACAACATTCTCGATGCGAGTGATAAACCAGTGCCAAGTTCTTTCTTCAAGATTTTTAAAATCAATCAGGACTCGTGCGGTTACATCATTTGGAAACTTAAGTTTCAGGGCACTTCTAGCGAACTTGCGCTTTGCCTTTGGCCATTTACCAACGGGCTGGGTTGTGTAAGCGTCTATCAGGTTAAGCAAGATGTTGAATTCTCCGCGCTGGAAGACTGAGATTTGCTTCGAGAGTTGGGTTATGAGGAGGGATTCAAACCAGCCATAGTTAGAAACTCTCTTGCCGTCAAGAGACTTCCAGGCAGCACCAACCCACATCCGACCTTTCTCGCTTGCTTCTGGTAGTTTAGCTACAATCTTTCGCTGGATGCCTTCATCCAATCCCATGTCGGCTAAGCCTTCGGTGAGCACCTCTTCTCTTATGTGTTTAAACCATTTATCAGTCGCAAAAGACATTTTATTCTCCTATAACGCTATAAATAGTTTTGTTTTTTCTATTTCCTGCCGTAATCATCTTCTAATCTCACAACATCATCAAGGTGCGGGGTGCTAACTTCCATAATCTCAACGTCACTCTCGTTTGCGCCAAAGCGGTGGACTTGTAGTGGAATTACGTGAAAGCTCTGTCCTGGGGATAGTTTTGTTATTCCTCCTTTTCCATCATAGATGTAAAGAGTGCCCGAGAGCACATAAACAGTCTCTTCTTTTATCTCGTGGTATTGAAGGGACAGCCGGTGACCGGCGTTGATGTGGAGCAATTTACCAACATAATCATCAGTTTCTGCCCAGATCAACTCGTGACCCCATTTCTTTTCTACTTTTCTCATTTGAACCTCATTTGAATGTATACAATGGCAAACGCCAATAGTGTGGATGCTATGTTCTTGAATGTAAAGAACGATTCATTCATAAAATAATAGAACAAAATCGGCATCACAAAGAACGAAAGAGAGAAGATGTAGAACCTTGGTCCCCATCCTGACTCAAAGAACTCGTAAGCATACTTGATTCCATAAATGAAACACAACGCCGCTGGTATTGCTGTTATGAGTGCTATGGCGACTGGGTGTTGTGCTGCCCACTCCCACACAAATTGTGAATAAGAACTAAACCAAGTTATGGTCTGCCCAAGAACAAATAGAATTGTTGCTATTATTAGTTTTTCATACATTATGTAAAATTATTTCCTTTGCCTTGTCTTCGGTTGTTATCTTGCCTGATTCATCCAAGAAAGTCAAATTGAATTTGTTCTTATAGGTTTTGAGTCTCGGATGAAAATCATAAACAACCATAATGGACTTGTCGCTTATAGATAGAGTTTCAAGCAGTTTGTTATGGTTAAATTTTGTTTCTTCCAAAGACTCTGTCGCTCCGTGCTCAAATAGATTGAAAGAGAACTTACCAGCGTGAAGAAAGATGTGTGTTGCTTCCTCTACAATGCCTATGGTTTCTTCCATTTTTTTATTTGGACTCCCAATTAAGTGGAAGTTTTTTGGAGCAAACTGGCGCAAGTCATTGGTTGCAAACGGGTTGTAGTTCTTGGTGTCGAACTCTCCGTGTGTGATCATCCCAAGTGCACTACACCTGTTGAGTAGAAAGAAGCACGCAGCACGAACATAAGGATCTTTGCATCGTGCCCAATCTTTTTGTAGAATGTCAAATGTTTGCTCACTCAACGACGA
>WLWF01002853.1_pt1 | contig 11933 bp, 16 predicted proteins | sample 6718331 | NCBI WGS metagenome assembly WLWF01 (sample SAMN12718692, study PRJNA515312) | sponge metagenome | isolation source: marine sponge | host: Mycale hentscheli | place: New Zealand: South Island, Marlborough, Capsize Point | collected 2003-05-01
ATCATCCAACTTAGAGGCTATCTCCCGCGGCCTTGGAAACGCGCATAAGGTCAGAAACTTTTACAACAACATCGTCTCCCCCGGCTCGGCCTTGGGAGAGGTCACTATAGACACGCACGCCGTAGCGGCGGCACTGTTTAAGCCGCTGTCTGGAAAGGGTTATGAGGTTTTCCATGCCTTTGGCACCACGCCGGCTGTTGGCGTGTTGGGGATGCCCAAAGGTGTTAAAAGGGCAGGGGCTGGTAGCAGTGGCCCTTTGGGGGTGTCCGGAACATACGGCATATTTGCTGATGCCTATCGGGATGCGGCCAGAGAGTTGGGCATTTTGCCGCGGGAGCTACAATCAATTACATGGGAGGAGATACGAGCGATCTTCCCCGCGTCATTTAAGGACGGAAAAGGCAACCTTGGAAAGATCAACGCGCTGTGGGATGATTATGCCAAAGGCGACCTTGATCTAGATACGATAAGGGATAGGGCATATGATATTGCAGGTACAAGAGGCAACAAGCCAGTCTGGTTCGGGCGATCCCGTACTGGACGCACTAGAGGCAAGTCAGATACCACCTACAATAGATTCGTATCTAAGACTGGCATATCCAGACAGGAAGTTAGCGGAACTGAAAGCCGACGCGGAGGTGATGTCGATGATCCCTCCTTCTCTCGCAGAGCAGTAGCGGCCCCTCAACAGCTAGACGCCGCTGTTGACAAAAACATTGCCGCTATCGCCGAGAACCCCACGGGCGCTCCGCGCTTTAGTGCCAAGGCATCTCCCGAAGCACAATATATTGCCCAAAACCCCGATAGCGCACTGGACGCAGACGAGCCAATGTTCGCTATCCGGGGAGAGATCCCTGCTGTTGACAAGTTAACAAAAGGGCCAGACCGCGAAGCACCCAACGGCAGGGTCTTTATGGACGCCACCAACACCGGCTCTCTTGGCACCATCCTTACCAAGCTGAAGGCCGGTGCTCTCAACCGCTATGCGGCGCTGGAGAAGTATTATCAAAACGTGCCCGAGCTGAGAGAACTGGAAGCAGAGTCCAGCGCTATCGCCGCGGCACTATTTTCTGACAGGTCAAAAGCAATCCTTGCGTCTGCCGTCAAGTACGGCGTTCCTGTGTACCGAGATGGCCTGACCCGCGTAGAAGAGTTTACCCATGACGGCGACACATACCGCGGTCTGATCGGCGTGATGTCGCTTATCTACAACAAGGACGTTGGCGATTTGCGCAAGCTGGCTCAAGCGTATGCGATGGTACAGCGTGGCGATTACCTAAAGGGCAAGAACAAGCTGACGCCAGTAGACGCGAAGAGCAAGAAAGAGGTTCTGGACGCGGTAGATGCGCTGACCGACGCGGATGGATATAACCCCGTGAAGAAGTGGCATGAGGTCTGGTCTGCGTACAACAACCGTACCATCGACTTCCTCAAGGCCACAGGCATCCTCAACGAGCAGACCGCAGACATATGGCGAGCATCGTCATATATCCCGTTCTACCGAACAGGCGTCAGCGAGGATGCGTTGCCGAGGGTTGCCAGCAATGTCTTTGGCGACCTGACCCGCATGTCTGAGTTCAGAGCCTATCAGGGTAGTGACAAGGCTGTTGACGTTGGCTTGATTGAGTCCGTTGTGCTGAATCTGAGCACGGCAATTGACATGGGTATGAAGAATATCACCCAACAGCGCATCACCAGAGACATGCAGAGGATGGGTCTGGCTCGCCAGATCAGGGCCAAGGGCGCCATCCCGAAGGGCGTGAACGCCATCGACTTCAAGGTCAACGGCAACAAGATCCGGTTTGAGATCGATGACAACTTGATCTTTGACTCAATGACCACGCAAGGCGCAGGCACGGTAGAGCAAATCGCCACCAAGTACCTCGGCTTGCCGTCTAACGTCCTACGAGAGCTGGTGACCCGAGACCCCGGCTTTATGATGGCAAACATGATGCGTGACACGCTCTCGACGTGGACAACATCGGGCGCCTCATTCGTACCGGTTATCGATACAGTCAGGGGTTTGGGTGACGGCGTTGAAAGGCTGGAGAAGCTAGGCGTTGTTGGCGGGTACGACTTCTCTATCGACAAGCAGGATATCGTTAAGTTCTACGAAGCAGAAAACAAGCGTCGCACAGAGCAGATGAATCCTCTTAACATGTTCACACGAATATGGGATTGGGCGGGCAAAGCAACCCCCGCATCAGACGCCGCCACTCGTAATGCCGTTTACAACGACGTGATGGCCAGAACAGGTAATGAGGCCGAGGCCGCATTCCAAGCGATGGAGATCATCAACTTTGCCCGTCGAGGGTCGCACCCATTGGTGCGGGTTCTGGTCGCGGCAATTCCGTTCTTGAACGCAAGGTTCCAAGGTCTGGACGTGTTTGTTCGCTCCGCGGCTGGAAACTACAGTACGCGCAGAGATCAGTCACCCGCTATGGGACAGCTCAAGCTCGCCTATCGTGGTGGTATATTGGCTGGACTAACAGCTCTCTATTACCTCTTGGTGGGTGATGAGGACTGGTACAACGAGCAGGATGATTACGTTAGGGAGATGAATTGGTTGGCGCCCACAGACAGTGGCGTGCCGATCAAGTTTCCCATTCCGTTTGAGGTTGGCCTGATATTTAAGACCATACCCGAAGCGATACTGGCCAACACTATTGGTGATCAGTCAGACAGAGAGCTACGCCAGACGCTACAGCGCGGGTTGGTGTCCACTTTGGAGGTCAACCCGCTTGGAGTTCAAGCCATATCGCCACTCGTTGAGGCGAGCTTGAATCACAGCTTCCTCACTGGCAGGCCGATAGTGCCGTACTACGTTGATAAGATGACACCGGGGCTGACCGGTAATGCCAACACGTCACAGATAGCGACAGACATTGCAAAGGTTTTGCCAATCAGCCCGCTGAAGATAGACCACGTTATGTCTGGCTACACGGGAACGCTCGGCTCGTACCTTATAACCTCTACTGACTCCTTGTACAGGACGGTAACGGGCGCTGAGGACAAGCGTCCCGCCAAAAACATGTACGAGTTCCCGCTCTGGCGCAGGTTTTTTGCGTCTAAGGAGGGATCTGGATTGAGGTCGGATGCCTACGACCTGTATAACGATGTAAGCGAAGTCATTGTTACCATGAACTCGTTAAGAAAAGATGGTCGCATTGACGAGTTAGAGGCGTATCTGGCATCAAGACAGCACCTTCTCCAGCTAAAAGAGCCTGTATATACGCTAAAGCGACAGCTTGATAACGTAAGACAACAAAAGCGGCGCGTTATCGCCTCAAACATGGAAGAAGAGGCCAAGAGGGAAATCATTGACGATCTGGACGCCAGCCTTAATGAGTACCTAAGAGTAGTGCCAAGACTAAAAGGGCTGGCCGACGCGCCATTTATACAGACCACATTCTAGCGGAGAGGCAATGGAGCTGACAGATTACGCGCTGAATGAGCGGCACAAAGTGATCGTGCGGTTGCGCGGAAAAGGCGCGTCGTGGGATCGAATTGCCGACGAAGTTGGCCTAAACGAGAGATCCGTTCGCAGGGCTTACAGGGCGATACAGCGGCGTGCGGCACAGCACGGACTTAGCCCAGACCACGACATGACCCATACCGTCCCGTTTGGATACAAGGTTAAAGGGGTGTCCACGCTTTACAATGAAGACGGTCAGCTCACGGCTCAGTGGGTTAAGTCTCAGGCAGACGACAAGGCCAGAGCCGAAGCGCTACTTGAGGCAATTGAAAACGCCAGTTCAGCACTTCCCCGATTTAAGCCAGTCAAAGCGCCAAAGACAGTAGACGAAGACCTAGCCTCCCTCCTTACTATCACAGATTTTCACCTCGGAATGAAAGCATGGCATGCTAGTGACGGAGAAGACTGGGACGTTAAAATAGCCAAAGATGTGTTTCTTAATGCTATTAATGACATGTTGACAGGAAGCCCGCGATCCGGCGTGGGAATCCTTAACCAGCTCGGAGATTTTTTCCACTGGGACGGCTTGATCCCGGTCACCCCCACCTCTCAACATGTTTTAATTGGAACTGACGACCGCTACTCAAAACTTGTCGAGATGACCATTGCGATCATGGATGAAGCTATTAAGATGATGCTGGGTAGGTTCGGGAAGGTGGTGGTGGTGCAGGCAGAGGGAAATCACGACCTGTCCTCTAGTGTGTGGATGCGCAAGTACATCAAGCATCGCTTTGCCGACGATGACCGTGTCGAGGTTATTGACAACGACTTCCCTTATTACGCCTATCTTCATGGGCATACCATGCTAGGCTTCCACCACGGCCACAAGATGCGGATGGCCAACCTGCAAAAGTTATTTGCGTCAGAGCCTAGATTCCGCGAAATGTGGGGCAAGGCAAGGCACGCCTATATTCATTGCGGCCACCTTCACCACGAACGAGTGCTAGACGACGCCGGCTGTACCATCGAACAGCATCCGACGCTCGCCGCACGCGACCACTATTCCAGCTCTCACGGCTACGTCAGCCAGCGAGGAGCCAAGGTAATTACATATGACAAGTCAGACGGAGAGATACACCGAGTCACAGTGAGGCCGAGGTATGACAAAGATCATTGAGTTCAAGCGCTCGTTGGTGTGGGAGTCTGCGCAGGAAATGGCAGAGGCTTTTGCCCAGAGGTTGAGTGAAAATGAAGACGGACTGGCGGACAACCTTTACAGCGCGGTGATTATTTACCGACTTAAAGACGGCGGCATCGCTTTTGAGTGCAACGAGGGCGCAAACGCCCTTGACGTGGGGATGATGTCCTCGGCGGTGCATATTGCCTGCCTGTACGAAATAGGGTCGGTTGAATCAGGAGAAGAGGTTCTGCACTAGCTCCCGAGAAAAAGACCAAGAGAAGGATACAGCGCCACTACAGACATAAACAACACGATCAACACCGCCCAAACATATTCTGGCACCCCCTCTTCTCTTGTCTTCCGCTTGCACGACTCGCACAGCGCATCCGATATGGGAATCCCTGACTTGTTACAGATATAGCAGTGCCTCACAACCCGTTCATCTCGGCCAGCTTATTCTGGGCCTTCTTCAAGTCTTCAATTGCCGCCTCAATGATGTCCAGACTATCTGCATTCATGTTTGACATGTCGATAATCCTTGTGATTGCCTTGTCCATCTCTTCCAGTCGCTCCAGCACTGCGCCAATAGCCTGTTCAGCCATCTCCCCCTCCAATTCCACTTTAATTTTCGTCACGCCCTGCCCTCTTCTGCTGGCGGTATGTAGTAGCCTATCTCTGCGGCAATGCGGCACAGCGTTTCTATTAAATCTGAATAGTCACCTCTAGAGGCGCTACCGGAGCGTTTCGTCGGCCTTCGGCGCAAGCCAAACTTAGTGGCGTGCTCTGTCGAGCCGTAACACTGACACAGCATCTCCTCATGCATCTCATCCGGAGTCATCCCGCAGAACCGCGCAAACTCAGCGCAGTGCTTGCGGTAGTAATTTTCTTGCGGTCGAGTGCGCTCGCCACGGAGCGGTTTGATCTCAATCGTAACCCCGTATGGCGCCTGCTTGTTGGTGTCGATCAGATCCTTGACTGCATCCGGAAATGCCGATGACAGGTACTGAAACACATTTATTAACTGGACCGACTTGGCTCTCGGTATGTGCAACTGCATTACTTTCTCCTTAGTCGTTGGAGTGGCCTTTGATTTCGATAATATCCTGCGCCACGCGGCGCACTAGCGTCTGAATTATCAGGAATAGGAACTGCTCGCTGAGATCGATCTTTTTGTCGAACGACGACCCGTCAAATGCCACATCGAATTTATGGTGGCACTTGTGGCACAGGTCGGCAACGCACAGATCGTGTGGCTTGTGGCCCGTGCCTTTACCGAATCTGTGCGATCTCATTCCGGTGTAGTGTGCGGCAACCACGGTGCCATCAGCGGCACCGCAGTTAACGCATGACTGGCCCTTGGCCCCGTCGAGCAGTTTCTTTGACCGAATCAAAACGGAATATCATCCTCTGGAAGTAGGATGGGCTGGGGTTCTGGGACAGGAGGAGGCGGCGGCGGGGCAGACGCAGTCTCCTCTCCGTCCCAGAATACTTCACCAGTCACATACTGGTATGGCTGGCCGGTGTCTTGTGCCTTGCGGTCCCATGCCGCGAGCTTGATCTTGGGCGCCTCGCCCTTCTTCATCATCGCCACCAGACCTTTAAGTTGTTCGCGGGTCAGCTCAACCCTCCCCGTTTTATCGGGGTGGTTCTGTGCTTTTTTGTCTTTGTTTGGCCAAAGACCGCCCTCGCTTTTGTGATAATTACTCATTGGTTCGCTCCTTTTGACATGTTTTTGGCAAGTTGGCCCCCGCAGGTTGCCATCCAGTTGAGATAAGCGGCCCTTGGGATAATATATCTCTTTCCAATCCGTATATTAGGGATGTCCCCTTTTTTACACGCGGCGTAGGCCTGATTAACGCCAATGCCAAGGCGGTCGGCCACCTCATGCACGGACATCACGTCCTCTCCTAGACTAAAATCCCACACCCTGTCGTTATGAACGTATTCTTTCATGCGCCTGCCCCTTCAGTTTTTGCCGCAGAGCAGTGAAGTGAGCCTTCAGTTGCTCGTAGTGCTCGTTGTAGTTCTCATCCAGCAAGTCTATGACCTGCTTGTTCTGCTTCCAAAAGTCAATCAAGTCCTGCTCTGTCCCTGTTGCAAACGTGTCAGCAGTAATCATCATGAACGACAGCACGTTATCAGCCTCCTCCTCGGAGCCGATGTGGTTCTCTGCGGGCGGCTGTGCTTCGGCAACTCCGACCGACCCAACTGATCCAACCGACACCGCCTCTTCCTGCTTGATCGGAGTCACCTTCGGAGCCGGCTCCTTTTTCTTGGCAGGCTTTTTCTCTGCCTTCGGCTCTGACGGTGGGCTGTTATCTGGCGGTAAGTCTTCGCCAGCGTAGATGTAATGGCCCAGCCCGAACATCGCCAGACACTTGGTCAGACAGCGCATACGGGTGTCAGATATTGCTCGCGAGTCAGGGTGCGTTATGGCTTTATTTTTGTAGTCCATTACAGGCAACCACATCGTGCGCTCCAGTGTTGTGTAGCGGATGTCCTCGTAGTTATCTGCAATCTTTACTCGACACCAAACGGTACAAGTCCCAGCATCATCAAACTCCTCTGTCAAGAACTCGTATGTTGCCTGCGGAAAATGCTCCATCATAATTCCCCAAGCCCACGCCCATGAAAGGTATGTAAGCCCGTTCTTTTTTTCCGCATGTTCAGAGCAGTCAACCTTGCTCAGTATGTCCCAAACGGTGGCATAAGTTGGCTGTTGCATTATTAGCTCGTAGGCATTTTTATCGCTAAAAAATTTCCCCATGTGGTCAAAAACTGGGTCTTCTGAGTTGTCAGAGCCACTCTTTTTTGTAGTCATTGCTTACTCCTATTGTTTTAAGAATTTCACTGGGCGTTAACTTGAAGAACAGTCCTGAGTTCATATCACCAGCGTGCTTGTCGCTGATATAAAACCTAAGATTATCTCCGCTAACGGTTATTTTTAGTTTGTGCGTGGTTATCTGATTCAATGCGACAACTTTGCGGTAGAACTCGGGATCACTCTGAATCATGCGGACCTCCACTGATCGCACCACTCGGCAACGCGGCACCAGTTGTCTTCGCATCTGGTATACCGGCCCTCTCTTACCTCAATCGCCAGCCCCTCCTTGTCGCCCATGTATTCCTCGGCTTGTTGCATTGAGTCAAGCACTCTTAAAGCTCTTTTGTTTCCGTCCTTTTTTACAGCAAAGGTGTCTGGCTTTTTCCATCTCTCATCGTCAGAGCAAAGCGGCAGTGGCTCGCCCGTCAGTCTGAAAAACTCTGCCTCATCGTGCAAGCGGACCCGATCCCGCACATAGCTATCCCTGTCTTGTTGACTCCAAAGCGGTATATCTACAATGACAATCGGCGCTTGTGGGTAATTCTTTTCGCCAGACCTGTTGCGTTGCCAGTCGCGCAGTACCGCCACGATGCTCAAAGCCGACACCTCAACATCTTGATTCTGCTCGACCAGCCAAGCGTAAAAGTTAAGTTGCTTGTCCCACTCCTTTTTCCCGTATATGACCGACCAGACCGACGTACACTTGTAGTCTAGAATGGTGACGGTGCCATCTTCCTCGGAGCGTTGCAGATCAATAGCTCCACTAATAATCCAGTTATCGATCTCGGCGAACAGCCTTTCCTCCACGATGTGGCCGTCCGGTTGATGTTGCTCAAACATGTTGTGGACTGCCGTACCTAGCACAGACCAGACCATGTCAGATGCGTCCTCCTCAATAAGCGCATCGTGCTCGGCCTTGAGAATACGCACACGCGGAGAATCAATCAGTTGTGTAACGGATCGATTGCTGTTGCCACGACTGTAGTCGCTGTGGGTTAGCGCCTGATAGACAGGCTCCGGTAGCTTGGTATGATTGGTTATTCTCACTGGATTCTGAACACCCGCATTTGATCGCCGTCACGCACGACGCTAAATTTCTTTGGCGGGTGTCGCCTTTGGAACCTCACCACTCTTTGGCGTAACGCTTGGACAAGTCGCGCCTCTTCGCAGGAGACGGGGGCGAGAAATGATTCGTTGATCTCCATCTCCGAAAATGGTAACTCTGGCAAGCGGGTGCGTTGCGGGATTGGAATGTCCTTTTCGATCTTGATCATTTTGCTCTTTCTCCTCGGCTTCTTGGAGTTGATAGACGTAGCGTCCCATTTTGCTCATGCAATGGTCCTCGTTTTGAACCAGTCGTAATGATAATAGCGGGAAGAAAGAAATGTCAAACAATATCGTAGAAATGGTGATTCACGGTGAGCCGTGTAGCAAGGCAAATAGCCGTAGACTTGTCAAGAGCAAGAGTGGGCGCCCGCTGTTCATCAAGTCGCAGAAAGCGCTTGACTATGTCAAGTCATTTGCGAAGCAATGCAAGGTAATTGAGCCGCCAGTCGAGAAAGATGTAGCCGTGCGGATCGTAATATTTTATGCTAGTAGACGGCCTGACCTTGACGAATCTTTAATATTGGATTGCATGCAGGGTCCGATATACAAGAATGACCGTCAGGTTAAAGAAAAGCACATTCTCTGGGGCGGGGTCGATAAAGAAGATCCGAGGGCAGAAATCAGTGTCCAATATTTACAAGACGGTTTATAGCAAGGTTATATTTCAAGCGATTCGTGATCTCGTTGGCACGCGAGCGCAGGAAAAGGATGACGCCATCAAATATTTACAGTCCCCTGCATTTCTTGCGCACTGCGACGTGGCTGGCTTTCCCTGTGGCCTGCAAGACGCACTGGATGAGATGTTGTTACTTAGCAGAATGGAGCAGAAGGTGGTCGCGAAAATGGTAATGGAAGAGCTTGCGACTTGTGTTTAAAAAGCCCCCGATGGGCGGGGGCAAGACTTTTAGGAGTGTACTAACACTAGGACTGTTCTAGTCTAGAACATTACTATATTTAAATTAGTAAGGTTCTAAGCTGTTTCTTTCCTAGACTAGGACAGTACTAGGGTCTACCAATATCACAAAAAACAGGGGTAGGCAACTATTATGGACGCTCTGGAAGAGTACGTTCTGGGCCATAACAGGGACTCCCGCGTGAAATGTCCCGATTGCGGCGATCAACGAAAGAAAAAAAATCAAAAAACACTCTCAATCACAATCAAGCCTGACGGCACCCTGTACCACTGTCACCATTGCGGATTGTCTGGTGCTGTTCGGCGCAAAAAATTCTACGAGGCTTATATGGAGAAGGTAGTAAAAATTCCGACGCAACTAAATTACAACGTCCAGATGATCCAAGATTTTTTTGGCGCAAGAAACGTGCCGTTGGACAGCCTTGATGCGCTTCCCGCGATGACAACAGGCGAGAAGTATTTTCAAGGCGAAATGAAACAGGCAGTGGGTTTTATTTACGGGCCGCGAGAAAACCCAACCGCAATCAAGTGGAGATCGGTCGAGGGCAAGGGATTTTTGTGCGACGGCGCACCCAAAACATTCTACGGTATAGAAAACGTGGAAGAAGAGGCTGAGGATTTAACGATAGTCGAGGGGGAGTGTGATGTCATTGCCTTGGCCAGCGTCGGAATCAAGGCGGTTTCGTGTCCTAATGGAGCGCCCGCCAAGGTCAGTCAGAACCGCGTATCTCCGGAAGAGGACAATAAATTCTCCTACATCTGGGAGGAGCGTGACCGTCTGGAGCGCGTCAAACGAGTTATTTTGGCGACTGACAGTGACCAAGCAGGCGAGGCATTGGCAGAGGAAATTGCCCGTCGAGTGGGACGGGCTAAGTGCTGGCGGGTCAAATTTCCTGATGGCACAAAAGATGCAAATGATGCTGTTGACAAGTTGGGAGCAGATGAAACACGCAGAATCTTCGATAATCCCGAGCCAGTTCCCCTGTCTGGGGTGTACGGGGCTTCCGAATATATAAATGATATCAAGGACATATATGCAAACGGGCACGGCAGGGGAGCTAGTACTGGGTATCATGCTATTGATGAGCTTTTTACAGTAGCTGAGGGGCAACTCTCGATTGTGACTGGGATGCCGAGTTCGGGTAAGTCTGAGTTTATTGACCAGATCATGATTAATCTAGCGCAAAAAGAGTCGTGGAAGTTTGCGGTGTGCTCGTTTGAGAACCCGCCCCATATGCATATTGCCAAGCTAGCAGAGAAGGTGTCAGGAAAAGGATTCTATGACGGTCTGGGTCCGAGAATGACCGAGTCCGAGCTGGAGGAGTCCGTCGAGTTCATCAACAACCATTTTGTTTTCTTGGAGTCGAAAGACGGCGGGATGAGCACCATTGACAGCGTCATTGAGCGAACCAAGCAGGCTGTCATGCGTCTGGGTGTGCGCGGACTTGTCATTGACCCGTACAATTACATTGAACAGGTAGGGTCTGAGGAGCACAACAGCATCAGCCAGATGCTGAGTCGGATCACGGCTTTTGCTAAGGCCCACGGCATACATGTCTGGTTTGTCGCCCACCCCCAGAAAATGTATCCCCGTGAGGACGGCACCTATGCCGTGCCAAAAGGCATGAACATCTCCGGTTCTGCGGCGTGGTTTGCAAAGGCCGATTTGGGCATCACCGTTCACCGCGGGGACGATTGCGTGGAAGTGCATTGCTGGAAGTCCCGATTCAAGTGGACGGGCCAGCAGGGGATGGCGTGTCTTACATATGACTTGTCAAACGGAAGGTACAGGGACTACGTTCCGCCTGCGGAAATCAGGACAATCAAGGGAGTTGACCGGAGTTGGGAGGATTTCGATGAGTTCTGAAAAGGCGCACACAGACCTCGGTACAAAGGAGATTTACAAGCGCCACTCGGTGATGGTCGAGGGTGGGAATATGCCTCGGGCCAAGGTGATGGATCAGCATCTGGTTGACCGATACCTGATGGACGGACTGCTTTCCCTTTCCCAGCACCAAGCCGCTGAATATGTTATGGCTCAGGCGGCACAGGCAGGCGTGTTCACCAAGCCACTAAACTTTGAGCCTTCATCGGGGGAGCGAGCAAAAGACGCTATGGCTAACGAGTCACTGATGCGGTACGGGCGCACATTAGATGTGGTTGAAAGGCGATACGGCCCTTACCACAAGTATTTAGTGGAGGAAGTGGTGCTTCACAATTGGGACGTGTCGGGCGATGCAAAAAAGATGAGGGTTTTGAAGGAGGGGCTGGATTGGCTGTCGAATAGACGCTTGGCCGGTGGCAGGAATCCGTTGAGGACGCTCAGGGGTGAGTAGTTTTGATGAGCAGGTAGGCGGGGATCATTACAAGCGGTTTAAGATACAGCCGCTAGAGTATGCATTGCAGAATGATCTGGGGATTTGCGAACACGCCGTGATTAAGTATGTGACTCGGTGGCGTGACAAGGGCGGTGCTGATGACTTGTTAAAAGCAA
>WLWF01002859.1_pt1 | contig 11919 bp, 7 predicted proteins | sample 6718331 | NCBI WGS metagenome assembly WLWF01 (sample SAMN12718692, study PRJNA515312) | sponge metagenome | isolation source: marine sponge | host: Mycale hentscheli | place: New Zealand: South Island, Marlborough, Capsize Point | collected 2003-05-01
ATCTCCACGAGAATTAATTGCATTAATATTACTAACAGCACGTGTCTTTTCTTGTTTTGCAATCAAAGACGCCATGTCTAACGTTTTGCCTCTTGCTGTTTTGTATGTTCTTCCCATAATTTTATCCTATTTTAAAAATTCTTCGACATCTAAATCGTAGTAGATACTATTTATACGGTGAATACCGATCAAAAACAAAACAAAACTTGATACACTAGATCCTCTACCTACTCCCCATACAATATTGTTTTCTCTCATTAAATCAACAAGATATTTCATATACTGCAATAGTAAAAACTGTCCTCGTTTTTGATATAATAACAATTCTTTACCTACACGTTGAAATTCTTCTTCATGTTTGCATTGTTCTAATAACCATTTAGCAATATCTAATTCTCTATATTTTTGAGGCATATGCCATTTACTTCTCATTTCTTCATCAAAATCTGCAACTGACATTTGTGCTAGTGTATGTTCTATGAGATGCGGAGCATTTTCGATTTCTAATGTAGGATCGATTTCTATCTTTTTATCTGTAAAAGTATTGTTTAACTTTTGTTTGGGATTCTTCATATAGATATCTACTAAATCTCGTTCAGTATAGATAGGACATCCGTAGTAATCGTTAATCATATGATATATTATACATTAATATGTGTGAAATACAAGTGAAAAGGATCAATGATTTTGTTGTTTTTTACCCTTTTTAAAATGAAGTTCAAGTTTTTCCCAATCATCATTGTCAAAGAGTTTTACTATATTATTGTCATCTGTCACTGGTTCAGAATGTTCGATACGTAATGTATTACAGTTCCACCATTTGTGATGATCATTATCCATATAATTTTCTGCTACTTCTGCTACTGTGCAAAATCGAACTCCGTCACTTAGATTAGACCCTAAGGTACAATCAGTTACTTTAAGACGACCTTCTGTTACAGAATTAAACTTCTGTAGCAATGTCATTGAAATTATTTGATCTACTGGATCTTCAGGTAATAAACAAACTCTAATCCCTGCTTCTTTATATTTTTTAATTGATTTAACATCATTTTGATTAATTAAAACAGAATTGTTTAATATAAACATTACAAAGTGCAGTATTCTTTCTAGTGCTATGTTTTGTTCTTTGTAATCATCGGTCTCGACTAAAATAGATAAAGTCATAAAGTATTCATTGAGAAGAAATTGATCTGCAAAATGTATGGCTGAAGAGAACCCTAAATCTCTTTCTATTCTGGTACTCATTTTATTTCCTATCTACTTTTATATTGTCGCCAATATCTTTGTCAGCAAATAATTTATCTAACTTTTTCTTTTGTTCATCTTTGTAACTATTCATAATCATATCTAGTTGATTGATCATAGGTCCATTCTGTGTTCTATGTGCAAAAGTTATTTTTGTTGTAAGATCGGCGATTGCTTCTTGCAAATCTTCAATGCTCTTGTCTGAAAGATCACTTATAAATGGATGATGCATGCCTGACATAGCCTACCTCATTAGAATGAGTCGAGTGTGACTCGTTTCCAGATATCATTTCCTTGATTGTATACTGTAGCAGTTACGTTTCCAGCAAAAGAACTTACAGTTCCTAGAGTTACATTTGCATCTGCTACCCCATTTGTGCGAGTACGACTGATTGACATCTTAAGATTTGCTCCGCTGTTGTCTAAACTTTTAACATAGTATGTTGTATTTGCTTGAATGTTAGTATTAGCAGTGTCTATAGTAGCACCTGCAAATACTACTGGTTGATTTAGTCCATTGTCGAATATGGTTGAATTTTGAGAATTAAATTCAACTTGATCTGCTGTGGCAGTTGTTGAAATAATACTATCTACAGTAGCAGTGCTATTATAAGTACCAACAGACATGTATACATATGATACTGGTTTTGCCTGCATTGTCCCTAAGGTTGTGTCGGCTAATGCAAAGTTTCCACCACCGGGTGTAGCACTGACAGTAAATGAAGTATTAGCAACAATAGTTCTTACATAGTAAGTTGTTCCTGCTACAATATTACCAAACACAACTCCATAGAATTGAATAGGCATACCTAAATAGAAACCTGCTGTTGATGACGTTGTTAATGTGTCACCAGCGGCTTCTGAAGCAGTAACTGTAACTGGTTGTACTGAAGATTCAACTGCAATGTCGCCATTTCTATCACCCTGATAGCCTGTTGGTGTCATTGCTACTCTTTCTTCAATTTGAGATGTTTGATAACTTCTATTAGTAGGTGTTATTAAAATTGAATTACCACAATCAATAGTAGATAAATCATATACTAGTTGACCTGCGTTATAAGGTGCAGTAGCAATTACTAGATTACCGTTTATATCTTGTGTATTGTTCTCTAATATGTTTTCACTTTGACTTACTTCACTAGGAAAATTTATATTTGCAGTAGTATTTGCAATTGTTAAATCTAATGTGATCGTATGTCTAGTAGCAGTAGGGGCCCAACCTGCAAATTGAAACGTTGTATCACCTGTGATAGTTGCAGTTTGTACATCACCTAATGTACAATTAACAATGACAGTGCCAGATACATTGTTACCTAAGTTATACATTGTATTACGGAACGTTCTAATAGCGGCATTACTAATTAAAGTATTAGCCATATTATTGTCTAACGTAAGATTGTTTAAGCCCTGTTTAAGTACAGCCTTATCCTGCAGTTCTGTAATTTCAGTACTAGCAGTATTTAAATTAGTTTTAATAGCCGTGAAGTTATTTCTGAACCCTTCAGAACTATTGTTTTGTCCCGGAGTCGGATAATTTCCGTCTATTCCGTTTGTATTAATTGTACTCATAATTTATTTAATCTCTCAATATACTATTTATCAACACAAATTATCCAGATACATTTCTTTTATCTGGTAAGATAGTGCGTCTGGGAAACAAGACATGAAAATCTTCAGAGTCAATTGGATTAGGTTCCGGAGAAGCACTTGGTAGTCCTGTCCATGCGGGCGGACTAACGTTGTTATCAAAGTCAAATGTAATTGATTTATCTACTGTTATTCTGTCTAACTGAAAGTTAATTGTGTTTAATGTATATGGTGTACCTAAAGGATCTACCCATAATGTTTCAATATTGTTTTTAATTGTGTCAGCAGTTCCTGGTTTACAATATGCAATGACCCAAGCAGGAGTATATCCTAATGTTGAGCCGTTTGCTTGTTGACTAGTCATCCATCCAGGTAGCAATCTAAAGTCAAATTCTTGTCCTAAGTTTGTTCCTGTTCTATCTCTCATATTTGGTAGTGAGTTGGGGAATAAATTTCTAGCAAACCCTGGCGTTAAACTTGTATAGTATCCCGGCTGACTTGTTTCTGTCAATAAAGGCAAACTATTTTCACTAGATATTAATTGATCTTCAAATGTTTCTTCTGTCTGTAACTGTTGTCCTTCTGGTGTTGTATTAACATAACTTGTGTAGATATCAGTTACACTTGTATACCATGGTCCTTTGTTTAATGGTATGTTTCTTGGCCAAACAATTTCTTCACTGATACTTTTGCCTTTAGGATTAATTAAGTTGTCTTGTACTTCAGAATAAACAACTTCATATACAACTTCTCCGGCCGCATTCTTAGCAACTGCTGTTTTTAATTGTCCTAAAGTAATATATCTCCAATAGTGATTTTTATCGATAGCCGCTACATATTCATCAAAGTCACTAGCATAAATTCCATATGCATGTTCGTAAGTAATATTAGATGCTTTACCAAAATTTACATCTTCAGGTCTATATAAATCTGCTACAGGGAAAATTGTAGTATTATCAAGTAATCCTTTAATTATATTTCTGTCTGCAATACCTGGAACACATCTAATATACAATGTGTCTGTAGGTTGTGTAAACTCTTGTACAATAGTTAATTTAAATGTTCTTGTTGCATTCACAACTGGATAAAGAGGAGAGAATGCTTCGATTGTAAAATCAAATTCTGTTTCTGTGTCAGGATTCGTAAATGTATTATTCGGTTGATATGATACTGTGCCTGATAACTCTCCATTATCTAGTAATTTTAAGTTAGGAGGTAGTGTTCCGCTAGTTACTCTGTAGTTAAGTGTAACATCTGATGTTGCACTAACAGATAATACAGATGTTTCACTGTTATTCATCTTACCAAGATCACTAGGTGTTACCCAAGTAACTGTTCCTAATATATTATTAGAAACTGTCATTTGAAATTTAAATACTGAACTCTGTATGTTAGTAAAACTAGCCTTTCTTACGTTCACACTAAAAGAATAGTTAGAAATGCTGTCAGATGCGATTGTAGGCGTTCCTGTGATCCATCCTGTAGTAGAATCTCCTACTAAACCTAAGGGTAAATCTATAAATTGATATTCTAATGCATCTCCATCAAAGTCTTGACCTAACATTCTCCATGAAAAATACTCTCCACTTGGATATGATCCTATGTTTGCTTCTGTACTAGGAGAATATGTAGTATTAATGTCATTATTAGGAAAAACATAGTAACCATAGTTAGTTGGATCATTTTTTGCAACGTCAAATGTTGCAGGTCTTGTGTTTAGAACACTAGGTATTCTACTATTGCCTGGAAAACCAGGACCACCTGAACTAATCGGAGCATTTTGATTTGCAACAACAATGTTATATGATTCTAGTGCGTTTCCTAATGGTGATGTTAATTCTAATGTAAATGAATATGTTTGTACGGTTGGTTCACCTGTTTGAATCTGTGGTAAAGATGCGGCAAATGTGCCTACTCCGTCAATAAGAACTTCTTCGGTTCCCCCACGTGTACTTGATATTGTAAATGTAGTTGCACTTAAAATATCCTTGACATAATATGTTCTATTTGCTACAATATCTCCGTAAACTGTGCCAGTAAAGTTGATAGGTCTTTCTTTAACAAAGCCTGTTGTACTTAATACTGTTAAAACATTAGTTGATATTGCCAATACTGATGTATTGATAGCACTATAATTAATACTGATGACTGGTGGACTAGGATAACCTCTAATTAATCCTTTATCATTAATTTCTAATCCAGGAGGCAAACTACCTTGTATTTTTCTAATCGATACAGGATTTGTAGATACAGGATTTGTGTATGCTATTTGCAGTTCTCGCCATACACTATCATTCGTATTTAAAATTGTTCCTGTTGGGGTAGTAAATGTAGGAATAGCAACACCACTTATGATTGTACTAAACGTTCTATCTGCTATTTGTTGTTCATCACCTATATAATCATCTGTTGCTCTTACAGCAAAGTTATATGTAGTATCACTACCAACAATGCCTGGAGTTCCTGATAAAACACCTGTCTCACTGTTTAGTGTTAAGCCTGTAGGTATTGTCCCACTCAATACAGTATATGTAATTGCAGTTGCAGGAAGTTTTGGAGTTGCTTCAAATGTAAAGGTCATAGGAACTTGAGAAGGAAATGTGCCGATACTTCCTGCAGTAGTTACCCAGTCTGGATGATTACTCATTTGTTAAGACCTAGAGAATAATGTGTTCTCCCATCGACTTTAGATGCTGTCAATGATTTCCCTCTGTTACCTTCTACATTGTAAGTTACATGTACCCAACCTGAATCAGGGACACCGGGAGTATAAAATTCTAAAATTACTTGATCGAAATCAGTATTCTTTTCAATCCATTTAGCAAGATCATAGTTAGATACACCATGTATTTCTATGTCTGCCGCTTGTCCTTTACAATGCTGTGACTTAGCACTTCCACCTACTGCTGAATTAAGAGCAGATCCACGATATCCACTATTAATAATGACAGGTCCGTAATGATCTCTGACTTTTTGTAATACGTTTTCACATAATGCTTTTGCATTATCTAAATGTTCTTCAGGCATAGTGTTATCTAAACCCTGACGTATTGCTGTTTGACTTTTTTCAAACTCTGTTAATGTAAAATTCTTTGATAATCTCATCTGTTTCTTATCCTTAGAGATGCAAAACATTATGCATATGTTGCGCCAACACTATACCATTGTGATGCACTGTGGGCTACAAATTGAATCTGTCCCTTCGCTCCTATAACGATTGGGCCATTTGTTCCGTTCTCATCAATAGCATCGCCTGATGCAGGATATACTTTTAATAGATTAGATCCTGATAAGTTTTTAACGTATATACATAAACCTGACGCCGCTGGCATTAGTCTAACACCGTTGTTACTCACGTTTACTGTAACTGAAAATATATCTGCATTTAATAATGCGGCTGCACCTGCTTGATCTGTACCAGAGGCTGTTTGTGTACTGACATCTTTAATAATGTGAGTCTGATTAGTTATATTACCGGATACTGTTAAACTAGTTAATGTGCCAAGTGATGTTATGTTCGGCTGTGGTCCACCTGTAATATCTAATGCTAGTGCCGCACTACCTGCACTTGTCGCATATGTTGCATTTGCTACTGTTCCAGAGATATTAGCGGCTACTACATTAGATAGTCCTCCACCGTCTCCGTTAAATAATCCTGTATTTGCTGTAAATGATTGTGCTGTGACAATTCCATTAACACCTAACACTGTCATTGTACCAACAGATGTAATGTTGGCTTGTGCGGCACCTGATACAGTACCTGCTGTAGTTGCTAATGCAACTGTACCTGAAACATTTGCACCAGCAACTGCGTTTGCTGTTGTTGCTGTTGTTGCTAAAGTTGCTAAAGGAACTTCACTAACATTTGCACCTGCGATAGCAGATAAATTTGCTCCGTCTCCAGATACGTATGTAAAGACACCACCTGTGCCTGATACATTCCCTGCAGACACATTACCAGTGACTGATAATGATGACAATGAACCGACACTAGTGATGTTTGGTTGACTTGCTGTTGTTACAGTACCAGCAGTTGTTGCTGATGTAGCACTTGTTGCTAATGATACTGCTCCTGAAACGTTAGCACCTGCTACTGAATTTGCTACTTGTGCAAATGGAACTTCTCCACTTACATTAGCACCCGCTACTGCATTAGCAGTTGCGGCATTAGTAACTTCACCTGAGACATTTGCACCAGCAACTGCGTTTGCTGTTGCGGCATTTGTTACTTCACCAGTTACATTTGCTCCTGCGATTGCTGATAATCCAGCACCTGAACCTTTAAATGTTCCTGTACCTGCTGATATCTCAATGTTACCTGCGTTAGTAATAATATCTGAGTTAGTATTTAAAGTACCACCTAAGATTAATGAAGTTAAAGTACCAAGTGATGTTATGTTTGGTTGAGCATTAGTTACAAGACTTCCACCTAATGTTGTACCAGATACTTTACTAGCACCTATTAAGTTACCAGGTACATCTAAATTTCCTGTTGTCTTGTTAAATGTAAATCCTGTGTTACCTGCATATGCACCACTATCATTAAAAATAATTTGTGTGTCTGCACCTTGTGTTGGTTGAACAGTTCCAGTGTTCCAAGTTAATGTACCTGCTCCATCTGTATGCAAGAATGCTCCACTAACACCACCAGTAATTGTTACATTACCTACTGGGCCTAAGTTAGAAGTACTGTTGAAGTTAATATTGTTATCGATTCCACCTGATACAGATAGTCAGCCTGTTACTGCTACTTCTGTACCTGTGTTTTTAACTACTAATACGTTTGCTGTTCCACCAGATGTAACTCTGAATGGGCCATCAGTATCAACTCTTGCTTCACTTGTACCGTTTTCGATATATGAACCTGTTGATACAGATATATTTGTTAAGTTTGCTCCGTCTCCAGATACGTATGTAAAGACACCACCTGTACCTAATACATTTCCACCTGTAACGTTACCAGTTGCTGATACTACTCCAGTAGTATTTAAATTTCCTGAATCAACATTACCTGTTATAGTGGCAGATGTTAAAGTACCTGTAGATGTAATGTTTGGTTGTGCGGCAGTTTCAACTGTACCTGATGTGTCTGCATAGGTTGCATTTGCTACAGTACCTGTAACGTTTGCGCCAGCAACTATATTAGCAGTTCCTGCAAATGCTACTTGACCACTTACATTAGCGCCTGCTACTGAATTTGCTACTTGTGCAAATGGAACTTCTCCTGTTACATTTGCTCCTGCTACTGCGTTAGCACTATCTGATGATACTGCATGTGTAGCATTTGCTACTGCACCTGAAACATTTGCTCCGGCAACACTATTTGCTGTTCCTGCAAAACTAACTTCGCCAGATACATTTGCTCCAGCAATTGAATTTGCTACTTGAGCAAAAGGTACTTCTCCACTTACGTTAGCACCTGCTACAGCATTTGCTGTAGTTGCAAAACTTACTGCACCTGAGACATTTGCACCAGCAACTGCGTTTGCTGTTGCGGCATTAGTAACTTCACCTGAAACATTTGCTCCGGCTACTGCGTTAGCAGTTGTTGCGAATGATACTGCACCACTTACATTACTACCTGCGACTGCATTAGCAGTAGCGGCATTAGTAACTTCTCCACTTACGTTAGCACCAGCAACTGCGTTTGCTGTAGTTGCGAATGGTACTGCGCCAGTTACATTAGCGCCTATGATGTTTGATAGTCCACCTGCATCACCAGTAAATAAACCAGTGTTTGCGGTGAATGCTACAGCAGTTACTGTTGACTGAACACCTAGTCCAGTTAGTGTACCTACTGTTGTTATGTTTGGTTGAGATGCAGTTACTAAAGAACCTTCTAAAGTTGCTCCTTTAACTGTACCTGAGTTAGCATATAGATTGCCTGCTACTATAGGACCTGCTGTAATCTGTCCTGTGCTTACATTTAGATTACCTGCTGTAATATTACCTGTTACTGATAGAGTATTAGATAATGATGCATTATTACCAATAATATTACCATTACCAGATGATGCATTTGCTAATACATAACCGAAATCACCTGATACATTACCAATGATTGCGTTTCCTTGCACAGAATTTGATACTATAACATCACTGATGTTTGCCACAGTGTTAGGCATATCAATATATAATGTTTGTGTAGAGTCTGTGATAGTTGCACTACCACCTGGAGATCCGTTTCCGGGTGCGTCTCTGCTTAATGATAGAGTAGTTGTAGTAAACTGTACGCAAGAGATGTTAGCACCTAATACTACGTTCCCTACTGGGGAGCCGTTCACTAAGTATACACCAGGACCTGCTGTTTTGTTAACTGATACTACTGCTTGATCGCCTAGTCCTGCAAATACTTCTGTAAAATTTAACTGAACTTTCTCAAATGCCGATCGTATAGCATCTGCATCTGGATCGTCTGGGAATGCTCCGAAGTCAATATTTCTTTGTGCCATAGCAATTCTTTCCTAATATTAGTATTTATTCTTTTTAAAACTTAATCAGTAGATAAAAAAATACCCGACTAAGCCGGGTATTTAAACGGGTATAACGTTTTCTGTTATTATTTGATGCTATCTAATTTGTTTAAAATAGTTGCAAAACCATCTGATGACATTACAGAACCTTCTTTAACTACGTCAGCACCATTATATCCCATTCTGTCTTCTTGACCAGCAATAACTGGGATAGTAGTTTGACCTGTTGATTTCTGTTTGTTAAGTCCACCAGAGATTACTTTAGTCATAAAGTCAATATCTTGTTCAAATGAAGTATCGGTGCCGTTTTTACCTGCATCGTTAGCCCATTCATCAAGTTTTTCTTCTTTATCTTTAGAAGCCTTTTTCATTGACTCTTTCTTGTCGCCATCTTTATCGATGTCAGCAAAGTCTGGCTTCTCGCCTTCTGCTACAGTGAATTCTCTTTGATCATCAGTTTGTACTTCTGTGATTTCTTCGTTCTCACCGTCGTTTACTGAGTCCTTAGGAGCATCCTCTGCACCTTCTTTAGTTAAAAGTCTCTCATCATCATGTTGTGATAATGGCTGAGTAGGTTCTTCTGAAGATTCTGCGCCTACTTCTGCTAATAAGTCTAAAGTTCTAAGATTTTCTTCTAATGAAGTATGTCTGTGTTCTGAATCTCTCTTTCCAAACTTGCCATATGAATCATCTCTACGATCTTTCATACTTTGTTTCTTACCAGACTCTTTTCCAGTTCTCATGCCTAATGACTCGTCTTCTTTGTCATCATAGCCTTGATCTTCTTCCATGTGATGTCTATCTTTATAGTCATCATATTCTAAATCTTTAACAACATCTTCGCCATCTCTTTTTGAATGCTTACGACCGTCGTAATGTGCATCACGTGCAACTTCTCTTCCTGCACGTTCTGCATGATCGTCTCTTTCTGCATCAGATTCTTCGTCAATGCCTTTCTTAGCAACTGTAGATGCGTCCCAATCATACTTGTCATATGTTCCTGCATCTTTTTCTTGTTCTTTGATGTCTCTATGTTCTTCGTCACGTTTGCCGAATTTGCCATATGAATCATCTCTACGGTCTTTCATAGATTGATGCTTACCTGATTCTTTACCAGTACGCATACCTAATGACTCGTCTTCTTTGTCATCGTAACCTTGCTTTTCATCTAACTGTGCAAGTTCATCTAACTGTGCAAGAGTTTCTTCTAATGATTTTTCTCTATGCTCTGAATCTCTTTTACCAAACTTACCGTAAGAGTCATCTCTACGTGCTTTGTCTGATTGTTTGTGATCTGATTCTTTACCAGTTCTCATGCCTAATGACTCGTCTTCTTTGTCATCATATCCTTGATCTTCATGCATATCGTCTGCTTGAGGTTTAACATCGTGGTCATCTTCATACTCTTTGATGTCTCTATGTTCTTCATCTCTCTTACCGAATTTTCCGTAAGAGTCATCTCTACGATCTTTCATGGATTGTTTCTTATCAGACTCTTTTCCTGTACGCATACCTAAAGATTCGTCTTCTTTGTCATCATATCCTTGTCCTTCTTTAGAGATTTCTCTGTGTTCTTCATCTCTCTTTCCAAACTTACCATATGAGTCATCTCTGCGATCTTTCATTGATTGATGCTTGCCTGATTCTTTACCAGTTCTCATGCCTAATGACTCATCTTCTTTGTCATCATAGCCCTGCTTTTCTTCTAAATGTCCACCGTGTCTGTGACCGAAGTCTCCACGTGAATCATCTCTGCGATCAGCATAAGATTGTTTCTTACCTGATTCTTTGCCGTCTTTCATGCCGAGTTGTTCGTCTTCTCTATCATTATAGCCTTGATCTTCATATGCTTTGTCGCCACATGCTTCGTCCATGTCATCTACTTGTACTGCGATTTCATCATCTGAACCACATGATCCAGGTGCTTCTACTTCGTCTTCAAAGTCGCCGTTACCCATATCGACAATACCCATTAATTTGAGCATGTCATCGTGTGAACTCATTGGTTCTTCACTTTGATCTGGTTGACCATAGAATGATACATCTGCTACTTCACCAGGTGCATCTAAAACTTCTGCATCACCATAGTTACCTAATCCAACATCTTTAACAAATTTAATTAACTTGTCTGCTTCTGCATCTGTTGCATTAACACTAACTCTGTCTGGTTGATTTTGTTCTCCTTGAGTGATAGACATTGTATAGCCTTCATCAAGTTTTGATTTCATTTCTTTTTTACAATGATCAATCATATTTTTTAGTTTGCCTTGATCACAGTCTGGATGCATTTTGCAAATCTCTGCTTTAGACTTTCCGTCTTTACACATTTTCATTATGTGTGACTTACTAGGCATTCCGTCTTTACCTTCGATTAAATGAAACTCTAATTCTTTTTCTAAAGACTCAAATGTCCATGCATCTTCTTCTAATTCTGCGGCTTCTGATGTCTTTGTATATTCTTTTCCACCTACTGTAAACTTGTCACCTTTTTCTTTTCCTACCATTGCACCTGAGAATGCGTTGCCTTCGTCCATTTCATCTTCATCGATGCCTTTACGTGCTACAGTTTGTGCGTCCCAGTTATACATGTCGTATGCACCGTCATCATCAG
>WLWF01002863.1_pt1 | contig 11911 bp, 9 predicted proteins | sample 6718331 | NCBI WGS metagenome assembly WLWF01 (sample SAMN12718692, study PRJNA515312) | sponge metagenome | isolation source: marine sponge | host: Mycale hentscheli | place: New Zealand: South Island, Marlborough, Capsize Point | collected 2003-05-01
ATTTGAGGCTCATGCGGCGTGTTGCTGGCTCCTAGAACCTGGTGGCATATCGCTCGTCGTACGCCCGTTGTACTTTTATTCTTACGATCTCACGTTTTACCCGCGAACGATTTTTAAGTTCATCAACTTTCTTCTTCATTCGCTGTATTGTTATGTTGTAGAACTCAAGACGCATGGCAGCCTACTCGAATATTTCCGTGCTGATTCAGCTCCGTGGGAGCGGCCCTCAGGCGAGGGATTATCGTGTTACTTTGGCAACGGTGTATTGAATTTCACCGCGTTCTTCGGGTAAGGATTGCCCGGCCCAAAGACAAGCATTTCCTCGCGCGATTCGGTCGTAACAAGGGACTCGTCAATCTTACCCTGTGCGTCTTGGACACGTCCCAGATCCAGGTCCAGATGCTTGGCCAGGAAAGGGTAGGCCGCCATCCGCTTCGACGTGCCGTAGTCGTGTTCCTCGTCACCAAAGTGAGCGTTTTCTGCGTTGTCAGCTGCCCCGTACAGGCTGTAAACGTGCTGGATGTACGGGAACTCGTCACGAGGGACGAACCGTGTCCAATCCGCCCCGTTGGAAATCACCATCTGGGGACGAGGGGCGGCAAGCGCGGCAATCTCAGCGTTATTGGTTTTGTGGTGTCCACTTTGATGTATCGGCATACCGCTTTCACACACGCAACCTCCGAAAAAATGCGCCGACACCTGACACACCGGGACGCTCACCGCGATGCGATCGTCGATGGCGGTTAAGAGAAACGACTGCGTACCGCCTCCTGAGCAACCAGTGATGGCAAGCCGCTGTTTGTCCACATGCGGCAACGACACCAGGAAATCGAGTGCGCGGATGCTGTTCCATGTCTGCAGTCGAAGCACTTCGGGAGTCTCTCTGTGCAACCATCCCGCCTCCTTCCAGTCGCCGTACCCGACCATGTCGTACTGAAATACCGCCGATCCCATACGTGCCAGCACGGCGCAGCGTGTTTGGCGACTTTCGCGGAATCGACCTCCGTGACCGTGTGGACACAAGATACCGGCTAGGTCACCGTTGAAACTCGTGGGTCGGTACAAGGAACCCGTCACATAGAAACCGGGGGAACTTTCAAAGGCCACACTTTCCACCACGTATCCGTCGTAGGTTCGCTTGTTCGAGAATCGTGGATTAAGCGGAGTCCTTTCAGGCAGCGAGTTCAATCCGGCTCCGCGCAGGATACCTTGACGGATCTTCTGCTTGCGTTGTTTCCACCCAGCCAGGTCTTGGTAACTGGCTTTGAACCGGGCGAGTTCTTTCCGAGCCTCATCGGGCTTCTGCGCACGTCCCACCCGCAACACCGGTTGCGAACCTGCCGCCTGCGGCGGTGCTGCGGGCTCATCCGCATTAAGGTGAGCAATCTCATCCCAGAGTGTCAGCTGAATAAGCGACACGCAGCAGGTCAGTCGCAAGAAGCATTTCAGCGGTACCATTTCGTTCTCCTGTCGGGTGGCGGTGAGACTTTCTCAAGTCGAAAGAGTATCGTTGCAGACCCCGCGTCGCAAAGGAATGGCCCCCGACTTCAGCGGAGATGAATGTCGATTATGCGCAGGTCATTCGGCGAGTGACGCTCCTAGGGTTTCTTATTTTGCTCTCTGCAAAGATTCTCAGTGATTTCCAAGCTGAGAATAAAGGTTTAAATAAAATGCCCTTCAGAATAATTAAGACAATTTTAAAAACACGATATAAGATCGAAACACCATCCACTGTCTTATTCTTTAGAAAACAGCCATAAGAATATCAGACAACAGGCGGCAACAAGAGCAAATTCGTATGCCTCGAAAAGTAGCAATCGGCAGAAAGAATTGCAAAAGGAGTCACCGTTTTGGAAACCAATATATTTATGGCGTTTGCTGGGACCTCTTCGCCCATTCACTTTTTCTTCAAAGGCTTATTTCCCGGCGTTTAGCACACTCAGAGATTCCTGCTGATACTTAATGCGACTTTTTAAGTAGTCATGACGCTTAATGAGAAGTCCTCAAAAAATGCAAAATGCCAACAGTACCAAGAGCACTATTGAGAAGCTAAACAAGAGACACGCCAGCTTTTTGTACTTCTTGTACTTCTTAGTGATTGAAGTTTGCATCATAACTTCTGAGTCATTAATCGAATCTACCAGCCGAATAAATGATGCAAAATTAAATCCATACAGGCTGTGCAGCAAAGCCCTATTCTCTTTCTTCCTTATAAATCTTCCTATCGTACGATAGCCCCAACATTGCTTTGAAAAATCCGGTGTTGCAATCGCGAGCCTCCCGAGAACATACGGAATTGTGCAGTTGGTTGGTTCACCAAAACGCCGTGCGTCTTCTTGAAAAACATTTAATAACAACCCGACGTCTTCAATTTTCAAGAAGCTATCCATCAAAGAAGGGACCTCTAATGACTCTCTAATCAGGACACTTTTGGATCGTGCGCTCACATTAGCGCCGGACGATCGCTGTCTGTATTTGACTAGTTTCTCAGTTGATTGAAAAACCCCACCATTAATCAACAGTCTCACGTGAATTTGATAATCCTGATATTGGAGAACATCAGCATCTAATGGCATGATTGCTTTGAAAGCTTGCGTCCTAACAACCATACCAGGAGACAAAAGCTGATTCCCGTCAAAAAACATCGACCTTAGCAGACCAAACCTGTCACTGTTTCCCCTGACGTACTCTCCTTTCTTATCAGGCAAAGAATTACCGTCATCATCAATCAGACTCAGTGAACTATAGAACACATCCACTTCATGGTTATTTTCTAAATAGTTGTAACTGCACTCTAAATGCCCTGGCTCCATAACATCGTCTGATCCCATGAAGACGCAGTAATCACTTCTTGCATGACTTATCGCATCAATTAAGGCTGAACTTATTCCCTCATTAAAATCATGCTTTATGACCAGAATTCTTTCGTCTCTTACTTGATTAATTTCTTTTAAATTATTATCTGATGAAGAATCATCGACAATAATAAGTTCAAAGTCTTGAAGCGTTTGACTTTGAACGCTCTTAATGAAAGTAGCTACAAACTTCGAGTGGTTATACGAGGGGCATACTATTGTAATTTTCGGAGTTTCATTACCCATCATATTAACGCTGACTTCCCTTTGACTCCCGTTTTCCAGCAAAGCAATTAACGGAGAGTATTCCTGGGCCACCGAGACCCCATCGCCCTCTTTTTCAATTTACTGAAATTCTTGTTACTTAATGCCAATTCTCAATACGGCTTCTTAATTAGTTGTGACAGCAAACAAAAAACTGCAAAACAAAATAGCTTCTATATCCTAGAAAATTGCCGCTCTCTCTTTAGAACTGATGGACTCGTTGCTTTCTACTGAACCAAAGAGGGCAGACAATTTTACTGAAATCCAGTCTCTTTAATCATTTAAGCCAGTTCATGCTTTATGTTCACAGATTGCAATAACCGGAAATCTTTTTGATAATATTTTCTCCCCGGAAAACTAAAAATCAAAATATTTTGACATGGCCGGCATCTACTTTCAGAAAAAAATTCTACAAGCACAAAACATATTGCTCGAGTGTGACCGATTGGCTTTCGTTACCTTGGTGATTTCTGATTCGCAAGGACACTCTATCTCGTTGGAACGCCTTTTTTGAAGACCCGAACAGGGGAGTGACTTGCTCTTACACAACGAGTTCGTTTGTAGCCGGATTATCGACATGAGCCAACAGCTATTTTTAAAGAACGCTTGAAACTCGCCCAAAAACCTCTGGAGGTCAAAGGCCTTGGAAGTTCGGTTTCAAAATGAAACAGTTCGATCCAAAAAAATAAGAGGGAACAACGTAAATTATACAATCTGTTCTTTTCGGAATTATAAACACGATATAAGATCGAAACTCTATCCGAAGGCTTGTTCTTTAGAAATCAGCTAAAAGATTACGAAGCAACCGGAGGTAACAAAAGTAAATTCGCCTGCATCAAAAAGTAGCCATTACTCAAATCAGTCATATACTCAGTTGCATATGAATTTCTCCCTATTTTACTACTTGGCTGATCCCTCTTCGCCCACTCCTTCTTATTCAGACACTTTTCTCCAGTGCATTCAATGTGTTCAGTAACTCTTGCTGATACTGAAAGACTCGTTCCTAGGCAGTCGTGACACTTGACGAGACGTCACGAAACAAACGGAAAATAAAATGAAGTGGCAAACCTGGATACTGCTCGGTGTTCTATTAGCAACTCCTACATTGGCTCGGCCATCTGAGAATAGAGCGATTGAAAAACAAAATAATGCATCTCCAAATATCTTATTTATTAGCGTTGACGATCTAAACAACTGGGTCGGCTATCTAAAAGGACATCCGCAGGCCAAGACCCCCCATATGGATCAACTTGTGAAAGCTGGCTGTGCTTTCACGAACGCCCACTGCACAACTCCTCTTTGCCAGCCTTCTCGAACTGCAGTGCTTACCGGACTCTCTCCGGTCAAAACAAATGTTTATGAAAATGGAAGCAAGTTCGACCATACGGCCTACACCATGTTGCCTCAGTTTTTTGCGGAACATGGATACACAACATACGGAACAGGAAAAATTCATCATAAAAAGTATGTTACCGAGGTAATTTTCCAGAAGAGCTACATGACGGAACAACGGTGGAGTCCATTCGAAGGCAAGAGTGCTGACTACACAAAACAAGAGCTTCCAAGCAAAGGCTCTAAAAACCCTCGACACTTCATACAGAGAGGGCCTGCTGGAAAAAGTTATGTCATGCCCTTCAATCGCATGTCCAGCGAGCGAAGCCCTGATGACAAAAAGGGCGAGTCGTTTGACTGGTCTGCTTTCGACCTACCTGATGATGCTTTTGGTGACAGTAAAATCGTTGATTGGGCTACTCAACATATAGAAACCCATGGCTCTCAGACACCATTTTTTATGGCAGTGGGTTTTTACCGTCCACATATTCCACTGTATGCACCGGCGAAGTACTTTGATTTATACCCTCTTGAGTCGATCCAGTTACCCATGACGACACCCAATGACTTGGCAGATGTTCCAATTACTGGCAGACAACGAGCTTTAAGTGCGGTTACCGCCGGAACGCATGCACATGTCATGCAAAACGGGCAGTGGGCGAAGGCAGTGCAGGCCTATTTGGCCAGCATCTCATTTGTCGACCATCAAGTAGGACGATTAATTGATTGTCTGAAGCGCACAGCACATGCAGACAACACACTTATCGTTTTGTTCAGTGATCATGGCTGGCACCTTGGAGAGAAGCAGGCATGGGGCAAACAGACAGGCTGGATTCACTCAACTCAAGTTCCACTCATCTTTTGTGGACCCACGATACAAGCCGGCGCGTTATGCGAAGAACCTGTCAGCCTGTTAGATTTGTTTCCAACCTTATCGGAAGTGGCTGGTTTTCCAAAAACAGGCCTCGATGGTGTTTCACTCGCTCATTTATTGCGGAACCCGGCTCACATAACAGAGCGCGTCGTGAAAACTCATATCAACTCAGAGGACTTTGTTCTGAGTAGTAAACAATATCGATATATTTACTACGGTGATGGCAGTGAAGAACTTTATGATGTTGAAAATGATCCTAGGGAGTATCGAAATCTTGCCGGGAGTCCTGATTCACAGAAAATAATCACAGCACTTCAAGGTAACCTACGGTAGGTAGAAACGTAGCGCAAGCAGCACACAACCTCTCTTCCAAGTAGACCACGATTCGGGCACTAAATCAGAAGTTTATCCTCATACGTTTGATGAAGCGCTGGCCTCTGTGAACCTCGACGTGGTGATGTCGGCAGATGGAGTAAAACCATCTGGCTTTCATCCATGATTTTTCCCAAATCATGGCTTCGACATATCGATCTCATCTAGCGATCCATTCTCTGCAAGTCGCAAAGTGGGGCCGACGGGCAAACGATGTCGTGAGTAGGAATCGGTCATATCCTCACACGCTGGCAATTCGATATGACCAGATAGGGAACCTTCACGAAGCAACACGCTCCGCTGAACAACAAGATCAGGATTGACCAGCGGTGAAAGACCGTCGAAGCTGACAGGGTCACGAAAATGATCACCGTCGGCAACCTGCGTGGACATGAGAAGCACGTAGGTCAGCCCTTCTTCGAGCTGAACAGGTTCCAGCAAACGTATATATCGGAAAGAGTTTATCAATTCACCGGAGTTGCCTGGCTCGAGATGACATCGGGCAAGATCGACCAGCGCATCTGTAGAACGCACCAGAAGTCGAACCACATGTGGACTCTTTAACGAATGATTTCTGCCGTGGAGTGAATTCTTTATCGGCTGATCACGCCCGTTATCCATTGGTACGGATCGAGCCGCACGAACTGGCTTATCTCGGTCGTGATCATCAAACATTCCGAGGTGCGTTACCACCTTTCCACCTGCTCCGGGTCGCAACTGAAACGTAAACCCAACTTCTCCGGTGACATCATTCCTCAGATTATGCCACCCGGGATCCTGAATCAGTGGGCCGCCACCCGTACCACGCATGTGTCTGGCATGGCCGCAGTTATGAATTCTTAATAGTGTGGATGCTAGTTCATCGATGATGACAGTGGATGAAGCATCCGTATAAGGTTTAGTCTCATAAAGATCCTTCTCCATGTTGTACAAGGCGATAGGCGTTGCTGCACCACGTGAACCTCCCGATGCCCAGGGCATTGCCAATCCTCCTTCGACAATTAGTTTGTTCTGGCCTTGCCGAATAGCCAACGCATCGTTGAGAAACGGTGGCCCCAAATGGCAGAAGAAAACGCGTGGCCGTGTATCTTTTTTTTCAGGTTGCCCAAGCCAATACGCGAATACATTGTGGCTGTCTTGTCCTTCTTCAGAGCTTAATGAATGTCCAATGATGTGAGCAAGTGTCGCGTAAAGATCAGTCAGAGTCACAATGGAGCGGTTGATCGTGCCTCCCTCAAGTACAGCTGGCCAGGAAACCATTAACGGCACTCGGATGCCACCTTCCCACAATTTGGCTTTCTTGCCTCGCAGTTCCCCGCTTTCCTGATTGGTCCCCAGATTATCTCCAACATTAGCACCGTTATCACTGGTGAAGATAATGAGCGTGTTCTCAATGAGTTTATGCCCAGGCCATCGTGGATCATTTGTCAGTTTTAGTTTTTCAAGTAGCTTGCCGAAGACAACGTCATTCTCCAGCACCATGTCCTCGCGATCATCCGCAACAGACCCATCTGAGTAACGACTTTCGCCCTTGATATTTGTCCCTGCTATTTTTTCCGGAACCGCATAATCGCCATGGGGGTTTCGTTGAAAATGATTGGCGTTGGGCACGTAGTAAAGAAAAAAAGGCTGTGTGTTATTGCTTGACTGCCGCGTCAGGAAGTTCTCTGCTTCTTGCAAATATAGTGAACCGAGTTTGCTGAGATCCCAGTCGGGTGCCGACAGAATGCGTCCTTCGTGATTCTTCATTCCGATCAGCTTCATCTGACTGCGATCAGTGAAGGTGAAGCGGTCGTTACGAATCAGAATGCGTGGCTCTGTGTCGAGAGGGTCTTCGGTGTTTCCAGTAACGCCATAGTATTCATTGAAACCGTGATGTGTTGGCCCATCCAATATTGGCTTCGTAAAGTCGACATCGTCAAAGAAGAAATCTTCGGCGGGCTCACCGTTTCCATTATCGAACGCCATGCCCACGTGGTATTTGCCGATGCCAGCGGTGTGATAACCGTTTGACTGCAACATCTTGGGCAACGTGGACAGCCCCTTTTGGATCATTGGCGTGTTGGGTCCGTGAGGGAGCCAACCCTGATACTTAAGGTATGACCGGTGGGCAAAACGACCAGTGAGTAGGGAATAACGCGTTGCACTGCACATAGAAGCCGGTGCATAGCCATCAGTGAAGACAATCGCTGATTTTGCGAATCGCTTGAGGTGTGGTGTTCGTAGTGTTTTTTTGACAGGAGGACTTGCAGGAGATAAGCGTACATTCAAATAGGCACTCGTGTCACCGATCCCCATATCATCTGCCATCATGATCAGAACATTAGGTTTTCGTGGCCGGGTTATGGCATCACCTTGAGCAGATAATACAGAATCGCCAGCATCCACTGCGAAGATGGAATGATTACCAAATCCAAACAGCAGAAATGCTGCTGTGATGTGCAAAATTGGGATGTGAAATTTCAAAAGCATGACGAGTTGTGAGAGTTTATGAAACCCTTCGGTTTCTTTTAAGTTGAATTCTGTGGGCAGGTTTTATTGAGTGTATTTTTTCTCGATGATCAATCTTATTACTTGGCCTTGTATCTTTGCTTCGAGTGACGCCTGATCCGTACTAAAGAGCCATGCATAGTTCTACATGCATTTGATCTGTACAAAAAGAAGTATGGACCGTCTTCTCATTCATACGGTAGAGATTCGTACGACTGCAAGGTATCGTTAGTATTAAAACAAGGAAAAAGCAACAATGCTCCATGTACACTTTCGAACTATTGCGACCGGCGGCGGCCGATTGAGTCACTACTGCCTTGTGATACCAGGCATTGTTTGCGTTGCCGCCTCCGTTGCACTGACCAGCCTCTGTGACGAAGTCGTTCCTACTGATCCTGTGCCGCAGTACTATAAAGGCAACATCCATACGCATAGCTTGTGGAGTGACGGCAACGACTTTCCAGAAATGATTGCTGAGTGGTATCGGACACACGGCTACAACTTTCTCGCTCTATCAGATCACAACGTTCTCAGCGAAGGTACGCGATGGATAAAGCACAGCACGATCATCGAGCGTGGTGGCAACCTGACTCTGAAAAAATATCAGGCTCGCTTCGGGAATGGATGGGTAGAAACGCGGGGCAAGGCTGACACCGCCAACTACGCTGTGCGGCTCAAGCCGTTCGATGAATTTCGTTCGCTCATTGAAGAACGTGGCACGTTCATCATGATCCAGGGAGAGGAAATCAGTGATCGGGTTAATAAAAAGCCCCTTCACATGAACGCCACCAACCTTCAAGAAGTCATTCCTCCCTCTGGTGGATTGACAATTCGAGAGGCAATGGAAGCGAACCTTCGGGCTGTTGAAGATCAGGCCCGTCGCACTGGACGTGAAGTGCTTGTGCACCTCAACCATCCAAACTTTGGATATGGCATCACGGCAGAAGATCTTGCCTTCGTTGTCCGGGAACGTTTTTTCGAAGTCTATAACGGCCATCCAAGCATCAATCATCTTGGTGATGACACCCACCCTGCCGTGGAACGACTTTGGGACATTGCCAATACAATACGACTGAGTGAACTCGGCGCTGCACCACTATTCGGCGTCGCCACTGATGACAGCCATCACTACCATGGGAAACCTGGGAGTCATACCGGCAGAGGCTGGATTCAGGTCCAATCAAGGTACCTCTCGCCTGAACACATTATCCGTGGAATCAAAGCAGGTGACTTCTACGCCTCAAGTGGAGTCGAACTGAAGGAAGTGTCATACGATGCAGTAGAAAAGGTACTTGCTCTTCGAATCGACACGGAACCCGGCGTGCAGTACACCACTCGATTTATTGGGACAGCCAAAGACCATGGAACGACAGGAACTCCTGAGAACAAAGAGGAGGGCGAGCCGTCCTCGGAGCAAAAATACTCTTCACCGGCGATCGGCAAAGTACTGGCTACAGCCAAGGGGGAAACTCCCCAATACCGCCTGACTGGTAATGAACTCTACGTACGGGCCGTGGTGACGGCCGATCGTGACCACCCCGATCCTTCATTCAAAGGACAGCAGCAGCAAGCCTGGACCCAACCTGTTGGCTGGCGGGGGCATCTTCAATAGCCAATGCTTGCGTGGTCAACAAACGAAGGAACACTCACATTCTGCTGACGCTACCTTCACGGAGCAAGACGCTGCAATGTCCACGGACCCTGATCAATACGGCTAAAACACAACCGATCATGTAACCTGTTCGGGCGGCCCTGCCAGAACTCGATCCGCTCTGGAATCACCCGGTAGCCCCCCCAGTGCTCTGGCCGAGGAATCGCCGTCTCGTCGGAATACCGTTCCTGATACTGATTAAAAAACTGCTCAAGCACGTCTCGACTCGGAATGACGGTACTCTGCGGCGAACTCCAGGCACCGATCCGCGACTGACTGGGCCGACTTTGGAAATAGGCATCGCTCTCCGCTACAGAGACTCTCTCTACCTGACCCGCAATCCTCACCTGCCGCTCCAACTCAACCCAGTGAAAAGTCACGGCGGCATGCGGATTAGCTGCTAACTCTTTTCCTTTTTGACTGGAGTAATTGCTAAAGAAACAAAAGCCTCGTTCGTCATACCCGCGAAGTAAAACAATCCGGGCGGAAGGCCGGCCCTCTGAAGTAGCCGTTGAAAGTGTCATCGCCTCGGGCTCTGGCAATCCAGCCGCCACCGCCGCGTCATACCATAATGTGAATTGCTGGAATGGATCACGGTCAATTCCGTGCTCATCAAGGGCAGCTCGCTCATAGCTTTTGCGAGCATGTGTTTCTCTTGAAGGCATTTCCGTTGAATCCTTTCACTACTTGGAGACTATTATGGAAACGATCGATAGTGATCTCATCGGCTCATTCAAAAATCTGGCACCCAAGGTCGCAACAGGCCGAGCCAAGTCCGACAACATTCGATTTCTTACATGATATGAATGCGATTGAGAATGACTACATACGTGCCTGGTCTCCTACCAATTCAACATACCTTACTTCCCACAATGCGGGCACTCTCTGACAACACAAAACGATCGCATTTTTCGAGACTCACCACAATGAATACACAGAGCATCTGTTTTTGTTATTGCGTGATAGACAGAATCAAACACCACAAGAAGTACAAAAATTGCTGCTAAACCTGTTAACAGTCCTAGCATGACCGGATGCGCCTTATCTACACCACCGAAAGCCATCACCGCAGTTCCAATTGCGATGAGGCTCGCCGTAAGTGTTGAATACACTCTCAATCGCAAACTTTTTAATTGAACGTGTTTCATTAATTCGTGCACTGCAATCCAGCGATTTTCTACTTGAACTGAATGACTCACCCACCATTTTCCCCACCGTAGAATAGTTCTTCTCGAGGCCCGTATCAAAACAGCACGTACACTGTATTTTCGTGGAAATGCCACCGACCACTGCAGCCACATAAATGTTGGCAAGCCAAACGAAAGCCCTCTTCTTCTCCCTGCCCTGCTGGGAGTACCGTCTAGACAAAGCTCCGAGACTCCCTTTCTTCGGAATGACAGCCTCTTTTTAGCCCGTTTTCAGGCCCACTACTCGCATATTTCAGAAACCGCTGTACACTCAAAGTCCTGAAATCGAGAAGTGGTTGCCCAAAATCTCTTGTGAGCGACTCTCCAGAATTCAGTATCGCTACGCCCAACAGCCTTGGGTGGAGTGAATCGCACATTCAATACAAGGTATTCAAGGGCAAGTAAAACAGATGGGTCACTACACCGGGGCTAAAGCTCGCATTAATCGTCGTCTTGGATCTATGATCTTTGAAAGTGCAGGAGCAATACGAGCATCCGAGCGTCGCTCAGATCCACCCGGTGTTCGGCAAAAAAGACGCAACAAACCTTCCACGTATGGTGAAGGGCTGATCGAGAAGCAAAAGATCAAGTACTACTACGGTTTTGGAGAGAAACAACTCCGACGATTTTTTGCAAAAGCCGCACGAAAAACTGGCAACACCGGTGATATTTTTCTCATTGAGTGTGAACTACGACTCGACAATGTTGTCAGAAGAAGTGGCTTCACAAAGACAAGGCCACAGGCCAGACAAGGTATCGTGCACGGTCATTTTACTGTGAATGGCATTCCTGTCGACAAACCTTCCTTCCAAGTTAAGCCAGGAGACATCGTTGATGTCCGAAGAAAAGGGAAGCTTGTCGATTTATACCAACAGGCAATTGCGAC
>WLWF01002864.1_pt1 | contig 11910 bp, 13 predicted proteins | sample 6718331 | NCBI WGS metagenome assembly WLWF01 (sample SAMN12718692, study PRJNA515312) | sponge metagenome | isolation source: marine sponge | host: Mycale hentscheli | place: New Zealand: South Island, Marlborough, Capsize Point | collected 2003-05-01
AATTGTAATTTGGTATTTTGTTGACTATTACTAAATACATACTGGTTATTTGGTAATTGTATTTCAACTAATCTTAATGATTGAACATTAGTAATATCGTCTGGAACAGTAATTTCGAAATGGTTACTATTTGGCCATTGATTAATATCACGATCATCGCTATGAATAGTTACTAATTTTCTATCTAGAACATATGTGTTTTGTCTTCTAATTAATTGATGTTCATTATTGACATTATATTGAGGAAATCTGCTCATTATTATAAAATAGAGAAATAAAATAAATAAATTAAATGTATAAATAATATAAATGTCCGCAAATAGATCATTTAGACCTTCATCAAAAATAAATAATGAATTATGGCAAAAAAATAGTGGTAATAATGTTCTTGTAGAGTTAATACCATCAGAAGCAAATAGTGTATTTATTAGTCAAGATTTAACTGTTGGAAATACTATAACAGTTACATCGAGTGAAAAATTAAAGGATGACATTATTGAATTAAAAAATGATGATGATATTTTAAAATTAAATCCTAAGAAATATACTTACAAAAATGATGAAAATAAAAAGATTCATTTTGGATTAATTGCAGAGGAAGTAGAAACAATTTATCCAAATTTAGTAACTACAAATACAAGTGAAATAAAAAGTATTAACTATTTAGAAATAGTTCCTTTATTACTATCTAAAATTAAGGATTTACAAAATCAAATTGATGAATTAAAAAAATAAATATATATTCTATATGAAAACTAAAAATTCAAAACAATCAGGAGGTAATAGTAATAGTAATCAATTAACTATTAGTAATACACCTGTATCACCTAATTTACAAAAAGAAAAGCCGATTATTATTACTAGAATACCATATGATGTAAAAATTTTTTCGTTTCTTTGCATTTTAGGATTAGTAATTAGAATATTATTCACATCTAATGGCGAATATGCAAAATCTACTGTATGGGGATATGGGTTTAGTATATTATCTTTATTTGGATTAATTATTAGTTCATTTGCTATTTCATCAAAAGATCAAATAAATTTGGGAATAAAAGGATTTTTTACAGTTATATTAAAGAATGCTTTTCCGATTATATTATCGATTATAATATTATCCTTAATATTAGCACAAAACATATCATTTTATGATAATATAAATAGTAATAGGGTTGCCCCACAATATTATCAATTCTCAGGTATTTCTGGATTTTTAATATTAATTCAAATTTCACTAGTAATTAACTATTTAATGGATAAATTAAAAGGTTCGAAAACAACCAGTGAAAATAAATCTGGAATATTAGAAGCAATGGCATCTGAATTAGTAAGTATTATATTAATCTTATCTGTAATAAATGTTGGTATTATTGGAGTGTTGCAAGTTATATTAAAATATTTTTCTACTGATGGATAATTATATAGATGAAATCTTATATGTTAATCCTAACTCATTAGGACTTTCCCATATACCGGAAATCTTTAATACAAATTTATTATTAGTATTGTTATTATTATTATTATTATAACTAGTATCATTTATATCTGTATCTGTATTTGGAAATATTTTTAAAACGCCTGTTAAGATAGATTCTTTTAATGTATATTTTATCTGTTTTTTATTTGTATTATAATGTTCTAATACTATTTGTTCCAATGTAAAAACCTTTTGCAACATATCTCGATTAATGTTTAAATCAAATGAATATTTCAATTTTCTAAAATAATTTTCACAAGTTGTAATTTTAAGTGGAAAATTTATAAATATTCCATTCAGTGTTATAAACTCATTTGAGTATAATATTTTTATAAATTTACTATCATCCATTACTGTATTAACTATGGGGTCTCCAAAATAAGTATTATTTATTTTAACTTCTTCTATGGGCAGGACTATATTCATTAGTTACTGATACATTAAATATTGTCATATCTTTATCTTTTTTATTTTATATAATAAATTCGTATTACTTATTAAAGATTTCATATACCTTATATATAATATGAAATTTTTGGAAAGCCATTTTGATGAATATATACAGGCAGTCAATAAACAAAATTTACATCCATCATTACAAAAAAAATACAATGAATTTCCAAAAAAAATATCAGATCTAAAGAATATTATTTTTTATGGACCATCCGGTACAGGTAAATACACACAAATGCTTCATTCTATTAAAAAATATAGCCCCAGTGAATTAAAATATGAAAAAAAACTTACATGTGTATATAATAAAAATAATTACTATTTTAAAATTAGTGATATTCACTTTGAAATAGATATGGCTTTATTAGGTTGTAATTCCAAATTATTATGGAATGATATTTTTATAAATATTACTGATGTATTATCAGCTAGAATTAATAAAAATGGTATTATTGTATGTAAAAATTTTCATAAAATACATAGTGAATTATTAGAATGTTTTTATAGTTATATTCAGCAAAATGATAATAATATTAACATTATTTATATTTTTTTATCGGATAGTGTTACATTTATTCCGGAAAATATTTTAAATACCTGTAATATAATTTCAGTACCTAGACCTAGTAAATGTGCTTATAATAAAATTCTTCCGAAAAAAATGTCTACATGTATTAACTTAAATAAAATATATAACATAAAAAATTTATTGACAGCTACTGATTCTATTATTTATAATAATGATAAATTTATTGATAATTTATATAGTATTATGTCTAATCCTAATGATATAAAATTTATCTCCTTTAGAGATGTAATTTATGACATTTTTATTCATGATATGGAGATTGGGTATATTATATGGAATTTGTTAATTAAATTTAAACGAGACAAGAAACTTACAGATGATTCTGCAAATGAAATATTTATTGAAACATTTTCATTTCTTCAGTACTATAATAATAATTATAGACCTATTTATCACTTAGAGAATTTTCTATATAAAATAATAAATAAAGTTAATGAATTTTAATGAAGCATGTTCAAATTTACAAATAGTGTCTCCTTTTACCCATACGGATTTAAAAAAACAATATAGAATTATGGCTTTAAAATATCATCCTGATAAACATGTTCCGGATATTGATAATATTTATTCAGACAAGTTTAAATGTATTAATGAATCATATGAATATTTAAATGCTTACTTAGAAAATAATAATAATAATGATTTTACATCAGATGAAAATTTAGATTATAATTCTATTTTTACTGATTTTCTCTCTTCGTTCTTTAACAATGGTTCTCCTGAAGTAAATAATATTGTGCATACTATTTTAAAGGATGGTCAAAATGCATCTATAAAGCTATTTGAAACATTAGACAAGGATAAAGCAATCAAAATATTTGAATTTATCAGTACTTATCAGCATATTTTGTATGTTTCTAAAGAAACAGTAGATAAATTAAAGGAAATTATTAATAAAAAAATAGAAAATGATAATATTATTATTTTAAATCCTTCATTGGAAGATTTGTTGGAAGATAATGTATATGTATTATATTTTGAAAATGAAAAATATTTTATTCCTTTGTGGCATGACGAAATTTATTATAAACATAAAAATAATAATCTTGTTATTAAATGTATACCTGATTTATCAGAGAATTTCTCTCTAGACGATCATAATAATCTATTAATTAACATTACATATCCAATTTCATCAATCATTAATAAGGAGTTTATTGAATATAGTATTGGTAAATTCGAATATAAAATACCTGTATCTCAGTTAAAAATAACTCCTGTTCAAAAATTTGTTTTAAAAAAACAGGGAATTTCTCTCATTCAACCCAATAATATATATGATAATAAGACAAAGGCAAGTATTATTTTTATAATCAACTTGCATTGATAATTTTATAAAATAAAAATCTATTTTATAAAATTGAAGTGTTAATACGAATAGTTAAGTATTCAAAAATCATAAGATAGATTACTTATAAAGATGTCATCATTAATGGAAGTTGTCAATACTGACGCTCGTCAGCTAGTAGATAATGCTATTATACAGTCAATGACTGTAATTGACTGGGGAAAGGCCATGGCTAGGGCCAATGAGATTATTCAGAAGGAACTACTTGTACATTGTGGTATAGAAGCATATGATCCTGAATTAGACAAGGATTGCCCAGAAATAAACACAAAAAATAACAGTCCTGGATTTGATATAGTTGTAAAAAATAAAAATGGAGAATTAAAACGGGTACAGTCTAAGATGCGTCAAGTGAAAGGTAAAGATGATTTCTCGCAGCAAACGCACTTCGAGACAACTAGAAGACATAGTAAAAAAAATGAAGGGGTGTCATCAGATAGTGGTCATGTAGCTTATTCAGCAGATGAGTTTGATTATGTTATGGTGACATTAATTAATGTGAGAGAAAATCTAGAAAAAAGAAATGATATTAATTTGTGGTCATTTTCGATCATTCCAATTAATGAATTAGTAAATACTGAAAAAGGATGTTGTTTAACTCATATTCCTGCAAAAATATTAGAAAAATATAAATATTCAATCAACCCTGAAAATCCACCATTGTTTAGTTAGTAATACTTTTAATAAATATTTCCTTGCCTTTATCGTTAATATCTAATAATAAATATTTTCTATTTAAATTAATACATGCTCTACCAAGAGTACCTGATCCGGCAAATATATCCAAACATATGTCATTTTCATTGGAATATAGTTTAATTATTCTTTCTAATAATTTAACAGGTTTTTGTGTTGCATAATCTAGTTTCTCTCCAGCTTGTGTATTATTAATATCTGTCCACACATCTCGCAATGGAATACCTTCCATTTCATCAAGAAACCTCTTTACACGAGGGATGCCTGTAGCATTATATTGTAATCTATCATCATTATGTAGCTCTTGCATTTTTTCTTTACAAACATACCATTGTTTATCATGTCCGTTCCAATTATATCTAAGGTTTAATCTAGGATTCACATTGGGTTGTGAATTATGTATAGCAGTAGTAACATATTCCTTTTTATGAGTATCACAAAATTTAACATTTGATTTTTTTTTATATTCATCATCATATGGGAAATATAATGGATTAAATATTGAATTTCCCCTACATTTTTTTGAATACACAATAATAGAATCATGAAATCGATTTAATTGATATTTATTTTTCGCATTACCCCCGGTTTGCCATACTATCTCATTTTTAAATTGTTGAATTCCAAAAATATCATCACAAATAAATCTAAAATAATGTGAAATTTTAGGTTCAATATGTATAATAATATTTCCTCCAGGTTTAAGTATTCTGTAACATTCTACAACTCTTTCTTTTATAAAATTAACATAGTCATTTGGTGATGTAAATTTATCATTAAAGTCGTAAAAATTGCGGCCTGTATTGTAAGGAGGATCAAAATAAATTAAAGAAATAGAATTTGCATCTAGTTTACTAAGATATGATAAATTGTCTCCTATATAATAGGTATTATCTGTAATTTCCATATTGTTATTAATATTACAAATATTTTGATTTATATTTTTAATCAATTTTATTGACATATATATTTTATAATAATATATGTTTAATTATTTTTTATACATATATTTATCCTCGTTTTTACGCGAATGAACAACCTGATTTTTGCATTTCGGAAAATAAGAGGATCGTTTTTATGTAGGCAACCTGTCACTACATAGACTGTTTATAACAGTTAGAAACTATTAAATCTTGTAGGTTGTTCAAGGTAATTGCCTTCATATGAAGAGAGAAAATATGATCAAAAAAAAACGGAAAACATTAGATGTATGAAGTAAAATGCATTTTTTTGTTTTTTTATATTTGATTTTGGATTTTGAAAAATTACACAAGGTTTTTTTGTGTAGATTTTTGATTTTTGGATTTAGAATTGAAAAAAGTTGCAAAAAAGTGATTTAGAGCATAATGCTCACATTTCCATTTCAAAAAAATTTTATTTGTTATGATAAGTTTTTTATATTTATTATATAAACAATTTAGACATTTTTCTCTAATGATAACTCAATGGTAATTCATGATAACTTTTCTCGCCAAAAAATCGCCGATAAATTTTTCTGTAAAAAATGCCTATATACATGTAGTAAAGAAAGTGACTTTAAAAAACACCTATTAACTAGAAAGCACCGCAATGATAACAAAATGGTAATAAATGATAGGCGACAAAAAAAAGTCGCCGTCTTATTGCAACAAGAGTCAAATACAAATACAAATATAGTCTGTGACGATAAGTCAGTAACAAATATGGCGACAAATAATGTAGGGATAAATCACCAAAAAGTCGCCGTAAATAGCCCCTACACATGTCAAGTATGTGGGCAAGGATATAGACATTCATCTGGTTTATCACGACATAGAAAAAGATGTATAGGACATGTAGTAATTGAACAACACACTGATTTAGTTAATCTATCTAACAATCATGAAGAGGCCGATAATTTTAAAGAAATAGTTCTTATGCTTTTGAAGGAAAATAAAGATATACAAAGGAATTTTATAGAGCTAATACCTCATATTAAGGGGAATAACATAAATACAAATACTAATAGTAATAATACTAATAGTAATAATACTAATAATTTTAATATTCAAATGTTTCTGAATGAACACTGCAAAAATGCTATGAATTTAACAGATTTTATAGATACATTACCTCTTACACCAGAAACATTCGATAATACTATTGAAAATGGTTTAACTAAAAGTATTACAACTATGATTACAAACGGGTTAAATAATATGGACATTCTAGAAAGACCTATCCATTGTACTGATCCTGCTAGAAAAACTATGTATATTAAAGATAATGACAATTGGGAAAAAGATAATGAACTGAATATATTGTTAGACGGTATAACAAAAATAGCTTTAAAACAGCGATCAAACATATCAAAATGGCAAGATGCAAATTTGGGATGGGCTACTGACGATGATCTACAAACAAAAATGACAAATCTGGTTTTTAATTCCATGACACAAATAGAAAAAGATGACAAGGAAACCAATAAAATAATAAGAGCAATCAGTAAAAATACATACTTATCCAATGACATCAAGAACGGTTACAAGTAAAAGCTTATTTTAAAATTGAAGTATTTATAACATATTTATGTATGTTATAAAGTGAAACTAATTAAGCATTTAGCAGTATTTACCCACATTCGAAACAGTATAATCAATATGACATCTGTAATCCCTGAATTGACTAGAGTTAAAATGGAAGATGTCACTCTTGACACCATTTCAACTTATCCCGAGTCATTTATAAATTTTGCATCTGAACATAACTTAACATATCCAAAAATAAACAGTGGAAATGGTAAAGCATTGGCTGCTATGTTACATACACCATCTGCATACTGGACGCGTGAAGATTGTGATTCTTTTGTAAAAAAATTTGATATTTCAACGAGAGACAGTATTCAATTATTCAATAAACATGAACAGCGCGGACTAAAATGTAGTGAAGAAAGAGGTAAGAATTATGTTCTAGTTCCATATCAACTATCGAATAAACACAAAATGAGAAAAAATTTTAAATTTGATGGAACCGACGAACAAAAAAATACAGAGATTGATAAAATTAAACAAACAATTGCTGCAGATTATGTATCTGTAGATAATTCATTGTGGCAGTTAGGGCATAAAAATCCAGATTCAACTGATAATGCAATGACAAATCTTGTCTTGCAACCTCCTATTCAAGCGAAATATCGTGATAAATATATATTTCTAGACACACTTACAAAGATTCCTACACCAAAGACATTTAGAGAAATGAACGATGCTAATCAATTACCTTACACCAAAGAACAGTTAATCGATTTGCGAAACTATCTGAATTCGTTAGAATTATAATTTGCATCGTTCTACACTTATATTGTAATATTCTTCATTTATTTCTACCCCAATACATTGTCTATTTGTATTTTGACATGCTATTGCAGTTGTTCCACTTCCTAAGAATGGGTCTAATACAACTGAATTTTCCTTACTAAAAATTTTAATCAAATGTTCAATTAAATGAATTGGTTTGACAGTAATATGCGTGTTACTATCTCCCTTTTCTTTTTTTGTTGGTTTTGCTACAAGGAAATTCTTATCATATAGATCATTAAATTCTTCAGTTGTAATTATATTTGCAGGTACTTTATCCTTATCTTTACCAACCTTATGAGAGAAATTAATGAGACCTGTTTTAAATTGCAATTCATTTTTAATAAAAGTTAATTTACCTGTAGGTTTCATTGCTACGCAAATAGGTTCAAAACATGATTTAATCTGTGGTGTTTTGAAATCTTTATATTCTTCTATTAATGATTCCTTTTCAGGTTGTGAAATATCTAGTTTGTTAATTAAATGTGTAACACCCATACCTTTGGGCATACTTTGTGTATATGTCCAGCTAATCATATCACGAATTTCAAATCCCGCAATATCACAAGCCATTGCAATTGCATGATAAAGTCGTGGTGATGAAAATGACAAGAAGTAACCACCAGGTTTTAATTTATCAAATAATAATTCACTAAGCTCTAGATAATAATCATATAGCTGTTTCACTTGTTTTTTGTCGAATTTCATTCCTTTTGGTAGATGTTTAATATGACTATTTTTTTTATCATTATTTATTTCGGTAGAAGACCATTTATTGTCAAGTTTATCTATAAAATATGGCGGATCGGTAATAATACAATCTATGCTATTATCGTCCAATGTTTTAATATATTCAAGACAATCTTCATTATATAGGCGGATTGTTGTCATTATGTTATTTGATATAATTATTTATATTATATTTATATCAATTTTATATGATAATCATTAAAATATTATCTCTTTTGTTAAGTATTTGATAAAAAAATAAAAAATATATTACATTAAAAAAGATTTACTTAATTAATTAATTTACAATTATTATTTATTTTATTTTATTTTATCTACTCCTTCTTCTTAACTACCTTCTTCTTAACTACCTTCTTCTTAGGTGTCTCTGCGGCAATCTCTTGCTGAACTTCTTCCTTGACATCATCGTCATCAGAATCTTCGACAGCTGTTGAGACTGGTTCGTCATCATCCTCTTCCTCTACTTCATCATCGGGAATAGTTTGACTAGAAATCTTCTCCTTTTCTTGACTAGAAAGTTGGATGTGACACTTACCTCTCATAGTAGCCTTAGGCTTAACAACGCCTTGGAATAGTCTCCATGTTACACCAAACTTACCATTGGCAAACCATAGACCACCACATTGTAGGACTAGAGCAACATGTGTTCCCTTTGCAATGAGCTCCTTGGGAGTCATTGATCCACCATCAGGGTCTGGATAAATAGCCTTTTGATTAACATCATAAAGCTCGGTCTTCCACTCACCTTCCCAATAAGGAACCTTTACCTTTAGAGTAGGTGATCGATCAGTATCGGGCTCACCAGTATTCTTGTCCTTAGGATACTTGAGCATAGGAGTCCATAGAGCATCAATAGCATCCTCGCTCATCTTAGCCTTACCAAACCACTCCTTTGCATTGGAAATAGCATCGGTCTTCATCTTTTTCTCAAAATCAATCATATTATTCATAAAATTAGTAGTATCCTCTGTTGCATACTCACTATTAGGAAATTGTAGAGCCATTTCATAACGCTCATTTCCCTCATAATCACTTACACCCCATGTGAGCATAAGAGGAGTAGAAATATATGTAGCTGTATTTGATCCTGCATTAAGAATACCAACACTCTTACCACCACGGGAATCAACCTTAGGCTTAGAGTATTTAATATCGGAAGAAGGGGTGAAATCAGCGCCGGAAAGAATTGTCTTAGTCATACTAGTCATCTGTGTATATATAATTAATATATACGATCATTCTTTAAATCAATTTTTTTTTATATAAATAAGAAATTAAATTAAATTCAACTTTGCATGTAATTAGGTAATAAAACAATTAATAATTAATTTATTTTATCTATTATGTAGTATAATATACTGATAAATAAAGAAAAATAACTGTCCTACATAATAAATAAGTATAATTTTATAACCATATGTGGTATGTAGAGAGAAAATATATGTTTAATTACTATATAAATATAAATTCTAATTATATATTAGTATGGAAGTAAAAAGACTAAGTCCAAAATCATATTTAAAGAAAAAAGTATTTGATGATGTATCAAATATGCAAAAGAAAAAAAAATCAAAAATATCCGATACAGATTTCAGAGTATTAGAATTAGGTGAACATGATAGTTTATTAATAAATCAATATAAGGTTTCTCAATTAAAAGAAATGTGTTCAAAACACAATTTAAAAAAAACTGGGAATAAAGATGAATTATTAAATCGGCTATTTAATTATTTAAAGTTTTCTCTCTACGCAACAACTATACAGCGTGTATGTAGAGGTATATTGGTTAGATTATTTTTAAAATGTAGTGGTTTGAGAATGAAAAACAATAATTCGTGCACTAATGACAGTGATTTTGCAACATTAGAACCACTAAAAGAAATCCCATATAATCAGTTTTTTAGTTTTAAAGATGAAGAAAATAATATATATGGATGTGATGTAATATCATTTAATGGTTTATTAAAAAAGACTAGTTCATTATCATTGCAACAGAATGAAAATAATTTACCATTAAATCCATATAACAGAACAAAAATAACAACTAACATAATTAATAATTATAATTATTATTTAAAATTAGCAAAAATATTAAAAATAAGGGTTATTACCCAAAATGAAGAAGATGTTATTGATCCAAAAAAGTTGCTGGAATTAAAGGTGATAGAATTATTTCAATATATAAATGAATTAGGTAATTATGCAGACAGTGATTGGCTATTAAAATTACCTAGACATATGTTGGTATTGTTTATAAGAGAAGTATATGATATATGGCATTACAGAGCTCAAATAACACAACAAACAATGAGAGAAATTGTACCACCACATGGAAATCCATTTGTAGGATTACAATTACATTTAGCTCAAAATCAAACAGACGATTCTTTAATGAAAAACGCAGTCAGAATTATTGGATTTTTAGTAAAATCTGCATCTACCAGAGATAATAGATCTTTAGGAGCATATTATGTTTTAGCAGCATTAACATTAGTAAGCCAAGAAGCTAGAAATAGTCTTCCTTGGTTATATCAATCAGTTGCTCATTAAAATTAAATAAATAATTAATATATATTGCGTAAAAACACTTAAAAAGATATGTCTTATTAGTGTATAATGGCTAGAACAACAAAGACCTCCACAACCAAGACTACCGCAGCTAAGTCTGCTAAGAAAACCGAAACTGCTCCTGCTCCAGTTGAAGCAGCCCCTGCTCCTGTAGAGGCTGCTCCTGATGCACCTGCTGCCCCCACCGTATTTGACCAATTTGGCGACTTCATGGCTAAGCTTCAAGCCGTCAGTTCTCAAATGTCTGCTCTTCGCACTGAGTTCCGCGGACTTGAGCGTCAAGTAACCCGCGATCTTAAGGCTGCTGCTAAGCTAAGCCAAAAGCGCAAGAGAAAGACTGGAAACCGTGCTCCTTCTGGTTTCGTAAAACCTACTCTTATCTCTAACGAGCTTGCTGCATTCCTCAGTAAGCCCGAGGGAACTGAGATGGCTCGCACTGAAGTAACTCGCGAGATCAATGCTTACATCCGTGAGCACAAACTTCAAGACAAGGACAATGGTCGCAAGATCATCCCCGACAAGAAGCTTACTGGTCTTCTTAAGATCAAGAAGGGTGAGGAGCTCACATACTTCAACCTTCAAAAGTACATGTCTCCCCACTTCGCCAAGGCTTCCGACAAGGTTGCTCCTTCCACATCTGCTTAAATAAATAAATAAATAATAATTAAAATTTATTAATTAATAAAAAATATTTAATTAATAAATATTACTTTAT
>WLWF01002866.1_pt1 | contig 11904 bp, 19 predicted proteins | sample 6718331 | NCBI WGS metagenome assembly WLWF01 (sample SAMN12718692, study PRJNA515312) | sponge metagenome | isolation source: marine sponge | host: Mycale hentscheli | place: New Zealand: South Island, Marlborough, Capsize Point | collected 2003-05-01
CTTAAAAACCACTCCATTGATTGTTGTTCATCTTTGTTTGCAATTCGTACAGGTGTTTCAGTTGTACTTGCATCACGTAAACGTAAGATGTTTATTAATGCATCATATGTTCTTGCACTAATTGTATTCTCTTGTCTTTCTCTATACGAAAGTTCTGGATAAACTCCTTTAGTATATAGTCCCATTATCTCATACCATCAGCTTGTGCTTGCATACGCCATGTACCTAATCGCCAACCTATATCTGTAGTGTCACTAAAGTATTTAGATTGAAATGATCTACCTCTAGATCTTAAACTTAATTTACCTTTTGTTTCTGCCAAAGTAAAAGGTCCTTTAGTTGTTTCAGATGTATTAGGATATAGTTTTGATTTCATTTGAAACTTTATTTCTTTTGTACCTGTACCTGTAAAAGTTGTATCAGGAACAATTTTATTTACAAAGTAAATACTATTACCAGCTTGATCTCCTGTAAAGAAACCTGTTTCTATAAAAGCAGTAATTGCACTTGTCTCATCATTAAAACCATTCTCTTGATTAAATACAAAACCACTAGAGTTTGTTGCTATTGGGAATGTAAATATACCAGCGTCATGCCATGCAGTTCTTGATAAAGAACCTATTGACCATGTGTTATCTATGTAGTTGTATATGACATACTTATCTACTTCTGTTTGTCCTGCAGACGGGTAGAACCACCATATTTCGTTGAACTCAATTATCTCTGCACTAAATACTTTTTCTCTTTGTGTTTGGTTAAAGCTATCAAATACATGATTAAGTACTGGACACTTTAAAGTTTTAACTGCACCATCGTAAGCGTAGAAGTTATCTACTCCCATCCAGAATGCACCACCTTCAATCATAGCTGGTGAGTTTTTAGATATAGTACCTGATGCTTCACCTAACTGTTGGAAAGAGAAAGTAAATGGAGGACCTGTAAACTGCATACTGTACATGTCTACGTCTGTCCATAGTACCATTTGACCACGAGCTTTTGCTGCGGCTTCTATGTTAGTTCCTGTACCAAGTCTAGTTGCCCCTGCTGTATTAGTTATTTGTGTATTCCAATCAGATAAACTTTCTTGTGAACACCATCTAACTGTCATACGATCATAAGTTGCTGAACCTTCTGGATCAGAACCAAAGACTACTACATGTCTATCAGGTGTAGATACTAATACTACCCCAACCTTAGTTGGAATAGCAGATGCGTCACCACCTACACTTGTAACATACTGTCCTAAAGTTGATCCTCTGTATGTAGCAGGTGCGGCGATAAATGCACTTATATCAAAATAATATAATGTATCTTCTCCACCACCTATACTTGCGAGTATGTCTTCACCCCATGCATCCATTGTCCATACACGTGGTGATAATACAACTCCTGATGATGATCTGGCTGTGCCCCATGTGCTGCTCGACCAAAGACCTGCGCCAAATCCGAAACCTGTTAAACCGTCAGACGGTCCGTTACTTACTAAATATCTAAGAACAACTGCACCACCACCTGTTGTAGAACCAGAAGAAGCCGTACCTGAAATACTAGCTCCTGTGCCTGCTACAGCAGTTAAGGTGTATTGAGTTGCACTTACATATGTAGCTAGATATTCTCCAGCTGTAATAGTTACACCATCAATTGTTCCTGAAGCAATTGAAGATATGACAATACGAGAAGGAGGACTAGTTTGTGCTATTGTGTTACTTGCATCGGTAACTGTAATTGTAGATGAACCAGCTGATCCTGTTGTGAAAGGATTAGTTAAATTTACATTAGCTGTTTTGTAAGGAGTAACGTCTTGAATGATACCACCTTGCTCACAGTAAACGTGAGTGCTTGTACCAAAGAGTACCATTTTACGGCCATCTTTATCTCTATGAGGGAAAATGTTTCTCGGTACACCAGACATAGCGCTAGTGCTTGAATCTCTTTTCTTCCAGCCACCTATCTTCTCCGCTTGATCGTACTTAAAGCGTACCTTATCTGCGCTTGTATATCGAAGACCTGCTTGGTAATCTGTTATTTCAGTTACTACTCCTGCAGGGGCCGTTAAATCTACTAGTGGCATTTGCCCCCTTCACTGTTGCTTAGAGTTTATCCATCTCTGTTTTGATATCTGTTTTAGAAATAGGTGTTTCTCCATCATTCCAATCTATCTCACAATCGTTTAATGTTTCTAATTTAGTATCTTTATTTTCTCCACGAACACCAAACTTAGCATTATTTTTAATTGATATAATTGCATTTGCAATATCTGTAATATAACTCATGCTAAAACCTCCATAAGTGTCATTGTACTTTTTGCACCACTTGCTCCCATTTGTGCTAATGCATTATTATTAGCAGACATTAATTGTACTTTATATGTTACCGATGAACTAGAAGATGGTGAGTCAAGAAAATTAGTACAAACAGAGCCAATTTTATTTGGTCCAGTAGTATTATCACTTCCAGCTTCTTTTGCAAAATCATCCACAATAGTAGTAGAATCTCTAAGTAATCGTAATTTAGCAAATGTAGCGTTAGTTTGTTTTCCTACACCGCAACAATCAGCAAAAACTAAAATTTTATTTGATGAAGATGATGGAGTAATTGATAAAGTTAAACCTGTGTCTGTATATGTATTATTAGTCACGACAGTTTCAGTAGAAATTAATACATTTTTTACTTGCGCTATTTTACCAGGACTAAAGCTTGTAGCACCTGTACCACCGTTAGCAGTAGGCAGTGTGCCAGTTACTGAACTTGTAAGGTCTAAATTTTTTATTGTTGTTAATGCCATATGTTATACTCCTATTAATTTCGTTGCTTGTAAAAAACAAATTAAATGAGGATTAGTGCTTACTTCTAAATCCTTAGAACTACCTGAATTTTGAAAAGTATAATGTTCAATGTAATCTCCAGCTGTAAAAGAAAAAATAAAACTACCTCCTGTCGTAGGAGCAGATGCAGAATTATTTGGATTTGTTTCTACACTGTTTAAATTTTCATTACCTGACCCATTTCTTCTAACCCAAGAAACAAGTCTTGGTGCAGTAGTTGAAACATATCTTAAAGAATGAGTTACTAAATAGTATCCTGTTGTTGGAAAAACATATTTATAGTTTGAAGAATCCCAACCTGAGTTAGTGTCAAGCAAAGTACTATTATGAGCAACTTTTGTTTCAGAACTATTACTTATAGTTTGTGTTGATGTTAGCTTTACAGAAAAAGCTGGAGTGTTAGCACCAAAGCCAGTAGCCGTTCCAGAATTAACTATTGTTGACCCTGACGGAATTGTAATCGTTGAACCAGTACTTCCTAAATTTGCATTTACTCCTGCAGGAATAGTTATAGTATCACCCGATGTTCCAATCTCTAAAGCTGTTCCGCTTTGTGGATCTATTTTATCTACTAATATTGTACTAGCCATTGTTAATTCCTTTTAAAATTGTTATTATTTTAATCTCCAAATATTTAAAAATGTACCTTTATTATCAAAGTTAATATTTGCATTAGATCCCTTGTTATGAAATGTATATAATTCTATTGTATCACTTGCTGCTAAAGGAACGACTACTGCTGATATAGGAAATGTATATGCCACAGCATAGTCTGTCGTCTGTGCACCTCTTAAAAATAAACTTCCATTTTTATATATAAAAACTTGCCATTGAACACTTGTACCTGTTTCACCATTTTCATAAACTTGCGCAGATAGTAAATAATCACCAGCACTAGTAGCTGTATATGTGGAACTAGCAAATTCTCCATTTGAATCAGTATATTCATTAGGTAATAAAACTTTAGTATTAGTACCAGTAGCTATAGTTTGCGTTGCATTTGGATACGCTGAAGCACCGTATGGTGAAAAACCAAATCCTGTAGCTGTGCCAGCGTTAGCGATCGTCACCCCTGACGGGATGCTGATTGTGTCACCTGACGTACCAAGCGTTAGCGTGGTAGCTGTCTTTGGATCTACTTGATCTACAAATAATTTACTCATTTAATTCCTTTAAGACTTAGGGTTAGCATCTTTGATCCCTTGAATACGTGTTTTCCACGCGTCGATATCCTTAAATATCTCATCAAGCTGATCGCCAATATCACCATAAGCCGCTTTTCTTGTACTTTTTACAGTGTTGTTTGTCTCTTCTGTGTTTCCAGCCGTATCATGTGCTGCTAAATCGGAGTCAGATGGCTGTGCCAATCCGTCAACGCTCCAGCTTTTTATGTACGGGCCTTTACCGTCAGAGTCATCCTGTAAAGATACATTACCTTCTGGACCGAAATCAGCAGTTTTGCTGTTCGCCTCACAGTAAAGCTTAACTTTAGTTGATAGACTTGCCATATAGACCTCCTTTTAAAATTGTTATCATTCTATTAATTTAAATCCTTGAAAAAATGTTGCTAAATCATTACCCTCTTGAACTTTTGGTGTGCCGCTACTTACTTTTATAAAAGCAAATCCTTCAAGATAATCACTTACAGATAAATCTAAAACACAACTTACATTTAAAGCATTACCCAATATATTATATTGACTACCAGAGATATATCCTGCACCTAAATAAGATGTACTATGACTATCACTTCCATTTACTTTTAATGTAATAGATGAGCCAACAACAGTATTCGCTGTTGAACAACTAAATTTAGCTTCTAATATAATTAAATATTTTCCTGCTTGTCCAGATGGTACTACATATTTGTAGTTTGTTGTATCAAAAGTACCCGCTGTATCAAATCTTTCAGCATCAAATTGTATTTTAGTTGATGTAGAGTCAGAAATAGATTGGTCTGAGTTGTTAGATAAATAAGCAGAAAAAGCTGGTAAATTCGTTCCACCAAAGCCTGTAGCGGTTCCACTATTTGCTATTGTCGCTCCTGACGGAATTGTGATGGTGTCCCCTGAACTGCCTAGCTCTAGTCCCGTGCCTGTTGCTGGGTCAATTTTATTTACATTTAATAAACTCATATTATACTATAACCAATGTTGATCCCGAAGGAATTGTTGTTGTGCCAGTAAAACTTACAGGTCCTGCAAGAACTGCGTTCCTACTAGAAGCCATTGTAAAGCTACTGTATGTTACATTATTTTCTACATAGAATGTAGAGGACAATTGCCCTGCTGTAATAACTCCGTCGCTAGGGGTACCAACATCTACGTTTTCTCCCATCGCAACTATAAAGTCGATATCTCCACTTGCAACACTCACTCCACCGAAGTCAATAGTTGCCCCCGATATTGTGTATGCTGTTCCTGGGGATTGTATAACTCCTGCGATTGACACAATTAAATTTTGCGCCGCACTCGGATGATAATCAACTGATGATGATTGAAGTGTATAAGATGACGCAGGTGAACTTCCGCTCACTTGTATTAGCTTTCTTGCTCCAATATCTAAATCGCGTCCTACGTATGGCATTATGCGTCACTCCAGATTGCGTTTGTTAGTACACCATTTGCATCACGTTCTAATATAGCATCGTATTCTGCTTCGGTAGAATTGTTTTGCGGGATGTCTCTCCATGATTGTCTTTTAGTTTTCCATGCATCACTTATTGTTAAATCTGACATAGCCATCCAATCTGTTTCTTGTAATTTTTGTAATCTAATTTGTTTTATATCTGTTAGTTTTCTATTTGGTGCGTCATTATTCCAAGCTGTCTCTCTAGCGTTAATTTCTGCTAATTCATCTGTTGTTGCTAATCGTCTAACACCATTATCATCTACATATCTATCTACCATAATTTACCTAACTATTAACAATTCCATAAATATTTATATCCCAACCACTAATATCGCCACTTGTTGCATTACAATAAAAACCAGTTAATGCGTTTGTTGCTTTAAACTCTAAAGCACCAATAAATGATTGAACAGTCGCAGCGTTATTTAATTGTCTTTGATGATGTAATACTGTTGTTCTTTTACCAGATGCTCTTGGGTGTAACCAAATTAATCGTCCTGTAACACCTACTCTAGCACTATCGTTATTACAACCATGAGATAATCGCCAAGCATTTTGACCGCTATTGTATAATTCTATATGAGACCCATCAGTTTCAATTCCAGTATGAGCATAATCATATTCATTACCAGAAGATATATTTCCACTACTGTCATATAAAGTCATTGATATAGCTTCATTATTTGTTGCCACATTAAAATAATAATCCATTACATAGTTTTCATAAGTATCGCTTATCCAACCATTAACAATTACATTTGTTGTATTTGACGAGCCACTTGATTGTCTTATTGCAACTAAAGAACCCGCATTATCTGCTGCACTTGCTAAAGTGGTTGTGCCTGTAAACTTTAAGAACTGATCTGTAGTACCAGAGGTTATTCCTGTGCCCCCTTGTGCTACACCAACAGTATCTAAATTAGCTGTAGGTAATGTACCTGTTACTCCTGCTTTATCTAAATCTATTTTACTTAGTGCCATTACGGTTTACTCCATATGCTGTGTGTTAAGTTGCCATCCGAATCTCTTGCTAATAGTGCATCATACGCTGCCTCATCCGAATGGTTGGCTGGCAAGTCTCTAAGAGTCTGCCTCCAAGTCTTAACGTTATCAGGCATCGTTACATCTTGTAAAGCATAGTAATCTGTTTCTTGTAATCTTTCTAATCGCATTTCTTTTATTTGTTCTAATTTTCTTTCAGCACTTGCGTCATTCCATGCTTGTTTTTTTGCATCATAAAGAGTTTGTTCATTTGATGTCATCTCTCTTAAACCATGTTGTGTTAAAATTTTACTCATATTAACTATCTTTATATCCCCATATTCCAAAATTAACTGTTCCAAAAAGTCCACTAGTAGTTCCAAATCGTACACCCCCACCAGCTAAACTTGTTGTGTTTTCTAGGTATGACCCTACTTGACCAACAAACATTTTATTACCTCCACTATTATGCAACCAAGCATTACATTGAGCATACATTTGTGGGTAGTTTACATTATCATAACCATTAGGAAATAAATCCATAGAAAAAGAATGAACATGACTTCCTGTTGCTTGATCTAATAAAAGTCTACTATATTGTTGACCCCAATCTAGCCAACCTTCTTGGTTATAATCAACGCTATTTATTTTGTAACCCATACCAACAGTATGGTAATTACTTACATTGTGATTTGAATTATCAGATTTCAACCAACTAAATTCTAAATTTGCTCCATTAGCTGTACCTTGAAATTTACCCATTACTTTATATCTTTTATAGTCTGTGCTAAAAACTTGTTGAAACTGCACAACATCAGCACTGAGGTTACTATTATCAATAGTTGCTAAATGAACTAAACTTCCACCACCCGCTTCCGCATAAGTTTGGTCTCCTCTTAAAAAAGTAGAAGAAGAAGCTGTGCCACTTCCAAGTCTCGCTGTTGGAACTAAACCTGCTGTTAATTTAGTTGCGTTTATATCACTGCCAAGTTTTACATTAGTAACAGATGAATCAGCTAATTGAGATGTTCCAACTGATCCTGCAGGTGGGTTTACAGTTTGAGAAGCTTTAGCAGTGTACACACAATACATTGTGTCTGTGCCTGCTGTTGCTCCTGAGAGTGTAAGAGTTGTACCTGAAGCTGTGTATGCTTTACCAGATCCTGGTTCTTGAATTACGTTGTTAATAACTAGACGTATATCTAGTTCATTAGCTACAGCATGATCTAATGTATAAGAAGTAGTAGCACTTGTTGTAAAGTACTGTACATCAAACGCCGCATATTTTTCGGCTGGTGTATTACCTATATAGGGCAATTAATCCTCCTTAACTTACGCTGTCTACTGCTGAAACCCAAACATCTGCAGAACTTGCAGTATCGGATTTTACAAGAAGAGCGTCGCCATTTTGCATGACTACTTTTGCGCCACCCGCTAATAGTTGTAACGATCCGCCACTTGGGATCGGCGCACTTTTAACAAGATGGAATGTTCCTGAATTAGTTAAATAGACGTCTACTAGTATAGTTGATCCCAGTATGTTTGCTACTGAAATTCCTACTACTACGTCGTTAGTGTTTGCTGTATGTAATGTTACTGGGCTAGTCCCCACAGCTGCTGATTTATATCTTGTAAAGTCTTGTGCCATATCTTTCCTTTAAACTAAAGCGCCACAGCCATTGCAATTGCAAAGCCTTTTGTTGCACTATTTGCTGGATCAATTCCATTAACTGTATTTACTTGTAAATCATTAATTGCATTGTAAATAGCGTTAGAGCCATTGACATATATAATCGCATCTCTACCTGCATTTACTGTATAAGTTGTACCTGATCCAGTGGTACAAATTATATTGTTACTATCGCCAGTATTATTTAAAACATAATACCACATTTTTTTATTAGGAAATGTAACTGTACACGTAGCTCCTGGACTTCCTGTAAAATCTAATATCTTACAACGACCATTTTCTTGTGTATAAGAAGTTGGGTCATTTGAAAAATCTAAAGTCTTAGTTGCTCCAGATAATGTTACGCCGATATAGGCGTTAACCATATCGTCTAAACGTTGTAAGTTAAAATTAGTTTGGTCACCCCAGGTGTTGTCATTTTCACCTGTAGCCATTAACCTCAACTCGGCGTTAGTCCACGTTGATGCCATTTGTTACTCCTTTATGCTATACGTATTATAGCGTTACTTGAATCTGCTGTCGGCCATTGTATTTCAAATGTACCACCAGAAACTGAATAGTCTGCTCCAAAATTAATTACTGCTACAGCTGAGTTACCATCACTTGTATTGTAAATTATACAACCACGTGTAGTAAATGTTGCTGAAGACCATGCTGCGTTAGCGCTAAAATCGGTAAAAGCAGTTGTACCACTTGACGTTGGATTAACATTTGTTAATGCATATCCTCCAGTAGTATAACCACTGCCGTTCGGTAATTCATCTGAGTTTCCAGTTACGTTTGAATAGTTAGTTGTTGTCGCGTCGTAAGTACCTGTGATACTTGCGTTAGCTTTCAACAACGCTACTTTAAATGCGTCTGCTCCGTTATTAAAATCATGATCTCCTTCGAGTAATTCGACTTTGAAACTAGTACATAATGCTGATGTTATACCTGCCATATTTACCTATCTCCTTCTAATCTTCCTAATGTTCGAAGTTCACCTTTGTACAGTTCGGTGTTCCTCATTCTTACTTGTTCTTCTACCCCTAACGTTTGAACTGCACGTTCATACAATTGTTGGTAGTTGGTTAATTGCTGTTGATCCTTCATAAATGTAGCCGCCTCAATAAGACAACCGTATAATAAAGTATCCTGACAATTATCACCAAGATATGTGTTAGCATTACTTGCTGATAAACCCGGTACATGATAAGTATAACCTATTTCACACGTAGTGTCAACCCCCGGAGTGGGTGCAAATATAATATTTGTGTGCCTATTTGAAGTTGTATAGGCTGTTCCGGGACGTTGGTACGAGTAGTATTGAGGAGTACCTGTTCCTGTCGTTGGGTTTTTAGTATATTCACGTATATAGGTTTCATCCTTTAGATAAAGCATATCACCATTTTGAATACGTAAAAATCTTAATACTACTAAATCTTGAGGCATAGCTACGCCTGTTGTAGCTGTTCCTGATGCAATAGTAGTTGTTTTTCTAAAGGCGTTTAAATCTAACTCCTTCATAATTCTTAGTTCTGCATTAGCTATACATACATCAATAGGAGCAATTCCTGATCCTGTAGCTGTAGTAAATTCTGTACCATCATTCTCAGTCCAATCTTGGATTGCTTGTTTTAATTGTACGTATGTTAATCCCATTTAATTACCCCATTCATCTGTACCCCACAGGTAAGTTCCCCAACCTGGAGTTACTACTGTAACTGTACCTAGTGTAGCTGTCGCTCCTGACAGTGTAACTGGTACTGCAGTTATTATCTCAGGTGTAACACTTCCCAATGTTGATGTCATTTGTGGCATCGTCACTGGATGAGCGCCATTAAATATTAATGAACCTAATCCACCTGTACCTGCTAATCCTGGTGGTATTTCTGTAGTGTTAAAGAACAATCCAGTGTTACCTAAACTAGCAGTCATAGCCCCTAGTTCAATTCCAGAAACAGTTTCTGATACATTAAGAGTTACACTTCCTAATGTACTTGTTCCTGCGAACCCTTCAGCATCTTCAACAGTAGCTAGTACTACTGAACCAAGAGTTGCAGTTGCAGAAGACAATGATACAGGTTGTATCAGAGCTTCAACGACAGAACCTAAACTAGCTGTTGCTTGGAATCCTTCTGCAGATTCCGTAGCCGCTATAGTTACACTACCTAATGCAGTTGTTGCTTGTTGCCAAGCTTCAACAGGTATTGGAAATACAACCGCAATTGCTATGCCAGTACTGTTTAATACACCAGTAGCTTGGAAACCTTGAGCATCTTCCCCTGCACCAATGACAACTCTTCCTAAGTTAGCTGCACATTGTCCTGAAAATTTACCATGTAAAGGTCCAAGAGATACAATCGTATCCGATGTACTTTGAGGAGGTCTAGGTTTATATAAAACACTAGGGTCTCCCCCTTGAATATACATTTCAGGATCTAACTGAGGTTGTTTAGGTTCCCAGTCGCCCTTGTATACTCTAAATCCTGTCCACTCTGTTCGAGCGTCTTTGTATCTAATCTTAAACCCTGATCGGTCGTCGATTAATACTGCGTGTTTACCCCTCGCGTATTTGCCCATTACGCATATCCACGAACCTTAGGCGTCACATAAAAACTTGCACGTTCTCTATCTTCTTCTCTAGCTAATTCCCATTCTTCTTTATACATTTGTATTAATTCTTGTCTTCTGTTTATGTCTACTAATTTTGGGTGTTTGTTTGCTAGTTCTACAGTTAAACCACTAATCAATGCTGGTAGCATTCTTTTAGGTACAGCTGCATTTTGTGAATAATTATCTGTTATATCTTCTCCATACTTAATAGCCCACATAATTATTTCATATCTATTATCTTCACTTGGCCCAGGCCATAGATAAACTTTATGATTATCTACACCACTAGAATTAAACTCAGCATTTCTATCTACTGCAAATTTAAGTGGAGTGCCTGTTGAGTATTTATTAGGATAAGAAAGCCAATCAGCATAACTGATTCTTTCCATCTCAATGTCTTGATCTGGAGTTGCATCAGTATCACGACAAGCTGCCGTTAATATATCGGAATAACCATTTGCTGCTAAGTCAAATGTAGGATATGTTGTATTGTTAAATGAGTTTACTGCTACTGTATGTAGATGTAGTGTAAATAGATTAACGCCTTGATTAATCCATTTAATCATTAGTAAATTAAGAGAACGTCTAGCAGTGATTAAATCATAACCACCTTTAGAGCTTACTCCTAATCGTTCATAAGCTTCTTGTATTACATCTGCAATCTGCAGATTAAATGTTCGTGTACCTGAACTAGCCAAGTTGCCCCCTTACATTAATGCGCGAGTTAATACCCACAATAACTGACCTAGAACCATAAAGCCAATTGTATACATTACTTTTATTAATCCATTAATCTTCTCTTCAATATGATGAAGATGATTATCTTTTATTGTAGAGATACGCTCGCTTAAAAGTTTTATTTCACCTTTAAGTTCTTGTATTTCTAAATCGTATTTAGAAACTTCTGGCATTTTAATTCCAATAAATTAAAGCGTTAGAAGCTGTGCCTGTTACTGTAACAAATAAATTTGTAGATACTTTCACACCATCACGTGGTGCTTTAAGTGAAGTAGTTGTATTTGCTACTGCAGATAATCTTGCTATTACTGCACCTGATGCCGAGTTAGCATCTTGGACAACAGCAGTAGCTGTATTACTTCCTGCAGTTAAACTAAGACCTAAAAATCTTTGAGGATGTACAGCAGTTACTTGACCATCACTAGTCGCGTTTGCCCCTGTAGC
>WLWF01002873.1_pt1 | contig 11889 bp, 21 predicted proteins | sample 6718331 | NCBI WGS metagenome assembly WLWF01 (sample SAMN12718692, study PRJNA515312) | sponge metagenome | isolation source: marine sponge | host: Mycale hentscheli | place: New Zealand: South Island, Marlborough, Capsize Point | collected 2003-05-01
TACGCAGTTCAGACGTGCGATCTCGCTTCATCGTGGCTGGAGCCTCGTGTTCTCCACCAAATTCGTGCCCATTTACTCCTTTTACTACCTTTTGTGCGCCGGATTTGACGATTTGTGGGGCACCTTCCGTGGATGTCACGTCTGCAGGCTTAGGAATTGTGTATGGAGCGTCTACTTTCTGGTCTGAACTCCACTCAATCCCTTGACCGCTGTTAAATGCAGCAGCTTCGTCCTCTGAATAGCTGTTAGGTCCGTCATTAATCATGTCACCCCGGCTATCTCCCTTGGTATGAAGATGCACAGACTCGAATGGGTTGTATGCAGTAGCACTCATGTTGTGCTTACCAACAACACGGGCGTACATATCGTTGAAGTCACCCAGGGTTGACATCTGAGTTCCTGTCTGGACTACACCCATTGCATTTGTCTTAGTTTCTGTAATACGTCCGCGTGGTGGATCTCCTGCTGGTGGATCTCCTGCTGGTGGATCTCCCGCTGGTGGATCTCCTGCTGGTGGTGACTTCTTAATCGGTTTGGTATCTGCGGTGGTTGGATAAGGAGTAGGTGTATCTACACTTCCGAGACGACTGTCAGACTGAGTTCCTTGTGAAGTTGATTGAGGAGTTTTTCCGTTAGCCTTATCTACTACTTTTTGATATGCTTCTGGGCTGGGATAGCCTAAGCGTTTCCACTTCATAGTCTGATCTTCACCAGGAACTGAAGCAGCTGTAATAGCTAGACCCTTTGCAGTAACACCACCAATTGCACCAACAACATTACGCACTACATTTTGCGCTTGCTTCACATCTGAATGCACTTTGACTTTAGGTTTCTTTGAATCGTAAGCACGCTGTGCTCTACCGCCAGTCTTTGCATCAGTATTAGTTTGTTGAACTGATGAGGGTTTAATACTGGGATCTGGTGCATTTAAACCAAGCTTAGTTCTCAAGAAATTCTGAGCACGTTGAAATGGATTTTGCGCCAGGTTTCTACCACCTACACTTGCATCGTAATTTACTTGTTGTAGAACTCTTGGATCTATAGCCATTATTTTGGACAGTAGTTTTTACTATTCTACAAACTACAAAACTACGCTAACTACGTTCTATTCCTACCCTTTCTAAATTAATTACCTATAGGGAGAAGGGGGGTCAGGGGGGTCGGTAATTAAAAAAGGAGTATATAGAAAACTACGGTAGTTAACGTAGCTTTTCCGCGTGACTCCAAATCATGCGTAATAAAGCAGGCTTTTCAATAATTAACTAAATACGTCACACAGCCATAGGAAGTAGTCGTATTAAAAGTTCAAATCTAAATATATTATTTAACCTGCTTCTAAGCCGAAAAATCGCCTATAGGGGGCTAAATATGGTACAAAATTTCTGACATGTTTAATACCCTCTGTACCCGATCAGTCGGTGGAACAAAAAAAATAAACTAGGGCATAAGCATGTGTGTAACTGTAGTTCAACACGCTCGCTTCGCTCGCTTACGTAACAACTGATGTTCACTCACGTTGTGAGTTCACGTTTATCTTTTGTTCCGCGCAAGTAACGAACTTAAGAATGGTTCTCATTTCTAATGATAATGATTCTCGTTGTCGTTCGTTCTGTCTTGCGCTCCACATCTGTAAGCACCAGTTACTTCAGCTGTCTGTCATTCGTTGAATGCATACGCTGTAACTTGGGCGTAACTTAAGATGTCTTTCGACTTAACGGTACTTCCCCTACCATTCCCTACCATTACCCACGCTATCGCGTGGTTTAGAGAGAGGTGTTCTTATATCTATTCACACTATGTTTAACATTCAATACCTCGCTCCGTACTCAGGTACTGTGCGTACTCAATCCTTCTCTACACTTGACGAAGCTCTTCGCATGATTGCTTTCTATAGCTCATGCGGTACTAACGCTCGTCTGGTTTGAGTAACTGCATTCCACCCTAACGGGTGGTTTATTTCTCTGTGTTCTTTATACATTTATGTATGTCTATTCACACTCTCATCTACCCTCGTGGTTACAACAAGACTGTTACCTTTCGAGTGACAGATGTTGATGCTGTTGACATCTTTGAATCTGGTCGTCGGACACGGCGTACCACGAAAGATGCAGCACGTAAGTGCTATCGACAGCTGATGAAGACTGGCTTCGTTGCCATCTAACTACCTCTCCCCCCTAACGGGGGGTTTATCTCTTTATGTTCTTTATCAGTACATATATGTCTGAACTCACAATTGCATACTCTGAATATCTTGAGCGTATGCTCGGACAGACTGATGATCTAGTCATCGTTGACGTAGATACTGTCCCTGAAGATGCAAACTATCCCCTCCTGTTGGAGTGGGCTGACGTTGCCTGAGTTGCTGCACCCTAACGGGTGCTTTTTTTCTTCGTGTCCAAATATATTGACATCTTTCATGCAAATCTCCGCTTCTACCAACGCTGACATGCGTGCAGACTCTGGTGCCTTCCAGGTTGACGGTAACCTTGCCACCTTGTCAGGCTATGCCTGTATTGCTGGCGGCGTTACTCTTGCTACTGCTGTCGGCATGGCCGTTGCACCTGTTCCTACCGTTGGACTTTGTCTAGCTGGTGGTGGTCTCGTTGCTACTGGCAACTTCGAGACAATCAAGAAGGCTTTCCGTCCTGAAACTCCAGTCATGTCTGGCGAGAATCGCTCTGACTATGACGTTACTGAAGGTGGTAAATACGCATCCGTTGAAGATGCTGTTGACGGAACTGTTCCTGTCACCGTAGCTGCTACTGCTGCTTGATACCCTCCCCCCTCACGGGGGGTTTTTTCGCATGTGTACTTAACTTCTGTTACTTAATGTCTCTTACTGTTGCTCAAAAAGTTCAACAACTTAAGGCTGAGCGTTCTCTTCATCAGCAGGTTACCCCTGTTGTTCCTGAAGAACCTCAGACGGTTGTTACTAAGGTACTGGGAGGGCTTATTACTATTGAAACTCCTGTTTCTTCTCCTAAAGTAGACGTACCTACTCCTGACAACACTTCCGCGCTTGCTACTCAAGAGTGGGTTGGTGAGCTTAATACTGTGATTGCTGGTCAATCAGCAGAGTTGGCTCAGCTTCGTCAGGCTGTACTGGTACTAGCTAAGTCTGCTCAATCTATCGAGAAAGGGCAATCTGCTCTTCACGATGGTATTAGCTTAGCTGTTCAACAGACTGCTCCTAAGATTAAGTCTTGGACGCAGCTCCGTAAAGAACTTAATAGTGCATGGCGTGACATTATCGATGATGTTGACTTCTTCGTAAGTGACGCTCGCCTCTTAGCAACTGGACGTGTAATTCAAAGCTTCATGTCCTTTGGTACTGCTTCTGCAGCTCAGAGACATGCATCTATGCAGGACTGTCGTCGTATGATTAAGTCAATCAAGCACACTACCGATAAGATTCAACTTCTGCATGATCTTGCAGTTGCTTATTATCCTACCGAGGTGGCTGACTACATCAAGACTGCTCCTGTCTTAACGATTGAGAAGACCAAGTGGTCTTTCAGCGATTTGCTTACAACTAACTTTGTACCAAACGTTGACCTCAAGCTTAAGTCTCTCTTCGGTCTTTGACCATCTACCCCCTATTGGGGGTTTTACTTTTTTTTGTCCTTTATTAATTATTTATGGAAACCGTTAACGATGTGATCAGCCGTCTTGAAATGCGTGCTGCCAATCACGACATGACCGTGGGGGATCTTCTTGACAAGATTCCAGATAACGTTGTTGACTCTCATACTGAGGTTAACGACTGGCTGGATCAGAAAGATATCTCCCATAAGATTCCTACAAGTGTCGCTCCCGACCTGCGTAACGATCCAGATAACTGGATGTGGGAAGATTCTACTGTCAATCGTGCACGTCAGGATGAAATCATGACTGACTTAGAAGCTACTACTGCACAACTTGATAACAGTGCAGATGCTTCTTTAATCGACGGTGATCCTTTCGATATACCAGACCCTGACTGGGCTGATTTCCTTAACCAAACTGATATCACTTCTGACATCTTTGTCTATTGATTTAGATACACTTGTTATATCTATGTCGATGTAGCATGTCAGCTGTTAAAACCTTGGGTGGTGCACTTTCCTCACTCGGATTTAGTTTACCTATAGTCCGTGAGAGTGCACGCAATCGTCCTATACTTCAGAATTCTAAGCGTGCTAACCGACAGTTAGATGCTGCATTCGATCAACATGTAGACGACATTAAACCAGGCGCAACTGCTCCTTATGGCTTACATCACAACACTCCGCAAGGTGAAACCTTTATGGATCGTGTTGGTGAAGTCTTTGCTAATCCTACTGTTTACGCTGGCAGTTCTGCTCCTGGTAAAGATCCTATTATCAACATTAACCCTAACTCTGATAGAGCACTATTTGCTCATGAGTTAGGACATCTTGCCTCTCAACAGACTGACGTTGGTCATCTGGCGGCTTCACTTAGGCATAACCCTAAGCTTAAACAAGCGATGCTAGCTGCCATGGTTACCTTACCTGGTGTAGCTGCAGTCCTTGAAGAAGGCGATGATGATTACGACAGTTCTATTGCATTAGCTGCTCTTACAGCTGCTCCTACGTTGATTGACGAAGGTCTAGCTACTAAACACGGTCTAGCCATTATGAATAAGGCTGGACTTAGGGCTGACCTTGGCCAACGTGGCAAGCTTGCTGGCGGTCTAATGTCTTATTTAGCTCCTGCAATTATTGCTGGTACTGCTGGCAATATGGTCGGCAACATGCTCGACTAAGTGACTATAAAGACAACCTTAAGAATATGATCTTTCTCCTCTACCTAATCTCCCTAAATCCCTATCCCATAGTTGAAACTGACCCTCATTACTGCTACGAAGTAATTGAAGAGCTACGTATAGCTGTAAAGAATGAGGTGATCACACAGAAAGAAGCCGAACGCTTTGCTGAGCGCTGTCCTATCTACCTTGCTCCTTAACAGGAGCTCTATTTATATATGTTCTCTATAAACGTATATGAAAGTGTTGCTTCCCTTGTATGCAGCTCTGACAGTTGTTTTACATCTGGAAGTGCCTGCATTCCCTATGGTCTTATTACCATTTATCTTCCCTAAAGAAGATATTACCTCTATGATTAAAGTACTGGAACCCTCCTGATATGACTGAATTAACTGGACGAGACCTTACCCGTGGTAAGGAAGAGTACACCGAGGCTGTAGTCGAGAATATGACTACTAATCAGATGAGGGCCTACCTCTATCAGATTATCTATAACGATGTAGCCGTCTTATCTTCTGAAGACTTTGCTAAGAAGGTTAAACGCCAGTTTGGCGAAGAGTTCTACGACGAGCTTGTCAAAGATATTGCTGGCAAGACCCCTCCCGTACATGTAAGGAGAGAGCTTGACGCAGTTTAAGTCCTATAAAGAAGCAGGTCTTCTATAAACAGCCCTATGCGCCCTAACGGGCGCTCTTTTCGATTGTGTTCTTCAATTGATCTGTTTATGACAACTACTTATGACTTCCAAATCATTAGCAACACGCTAGTGCCTGGTATCAGTCTTGTAGTTGCACAGAACGAAGACGCCTTCAGCTACCTCACAGAAGAAGAGGATTACACCTATCTGAAAGATGGCTCTGTACCTCTCATCAACGAAGCAATCGATGATTTCATTCTTGACGCTGAGCAAGCACACCTCTGTGCTGCGCTCGTCTGAGTAACACATATCGCCCCCAATTGGGGGCTTTGACTCTTTATGTCTTCACAATATTGTTATGACTGATTTACCACTAGACCCGCATGATATGCCGGGTACTCCTGAATACAACGAACTCTTCGATGAGCGTGCACGTCGGGCTTATGTCCTACGTGAAGCGATGATGGAAGAGGACGAGTGGCTATGCCGCCGACCTCATCATTAAGACTACGAGGCCCCTAACGGGGTCTTTCTTAACTGTTGTCCTTTGATAATCTCTTATGACTATCATCTCTACAGCTAACCCAGTCTCTCTCGAAGAAGCGCTGGATATTGCTGAAGAACGAGCTTATGCGAGTAAGACACCTGCATTCCCACCAGTAAACGATGCTGTTAAAGCTTTCCGTTCTATTGATTGGGCTGATGTACGTCGTCGTACTCGTGTAGGTGTTAACAACGTTGGACTCGTACTCGCTGTCATAGGCGAGAAGATCCATGACGTTGGTGCTTACTTAGCTCAAGTCTGAACATATGCCCCTTAACAGGGGCTTTTTTTCTGTGTGCACTATATATAAAGAAGCATGAGCCTCATCCTTGCCCAGTACCTGGCTAACAAGCGTCGCCGCACCATCCGTGTGGCTAAGCAAGTAGCTCATCGGTAACAGCCTTTGCGCCCGATCGGGCGCTATTTCTTTTTATGTTCTTTGACATTTATAAATGACTACTACTCCTGATGGCATCTCCTTCTCTGATCTCCAAGAGTTCATTAAAGATGCACCTAAGGAATCTCAGATTACTAAGGTTGAAGGTCCTTTCAAAGGTCTGACACAACAGCAAGTCGAAGATCTTGCTGACCGTCACCTTGAGGAAATGAACGATGAGTGCCCTCATCCCATCGCGCATAAAGTTGCAGCGATGAAAATCATTCACAACATGCTTGTGTGGCACACAGAAGCTGGTAAATCCATCGTCGAAGACGGTGACAAAGAAGGCTACCTAGGTTGGTTGCGTGATGCTGGTAAATTCCAAGCGATTGCAATCATTCTCTCAGGTATCGCTATCTGTGAAGACGATTTTACTGCTCCTGAGTAATACCTTGCCCCCTAACGGGGGCTTTTCTTAGTTGTGTTCTTTATCTCATTTTCATGAACGATCGTACCTATGCCATGTTTAACACGATGACCGTCACTGGTCGTGTGTCAAACCTCGAAGAAGTTACCAACAACGGTGACTCTTGGCTAGCTGTAACGCTACTCACCGAGCTTCAGAATGATGCAGGTGCTATTGCGATTACCTTCAACACGACTAACGGTATGTACTCTCTCTACAAGAAAGGTTATATGCCTAACGGTCGTATGGTTACCGTGACTGGTCACGTCGCCTCCTTCAAGTCTGCCTATCTCAACAAAGAAGGTCAGCCTAAGCTCCTCAAGCGTCCTGTCATTCACCTCAAGCAAGCTACTTTGTTTGATGGTTGCTATGGACCTGGACCTAAGCGTAACGAAGTAGACGTTCCTACTGGCAAAGTGACTGTGGATCCAACTCCATCAATCACTCCTTCAACTGAAGAACTTGCCTTCTGATACATCGCCCTCACCTACCCGGTGGGGGCTTTTTTTCATTTCTTTTACAATATATTTATTACTACGTAATGCTATGAACATCGAACGCTTTGCTGGTGACAATAAACTTATGCAGCAGTTTGGACTTGCTATGCAACAAAATGCTCAGCTAGGCAAAGCTCGTACTAAACAAGCACTGGAATTAAATAAAGAGCAGACTAGACGTGACGTAGCAGCTGCTTACGGACGTATCATCTAACGGCTCATCTTCCACTGTGCCTGCTCATTTTCAGACTGACGTAATAGACCTAACGCATACTCAAGACTTGCCGTATCCTGTGGCTGGACAGTCTTAATGATCAACTCTTTCACAGCCTCTTGCTGTGTCAAACGTTGACGGTTGGGGTCTCCCAACTGCTTATCAGTCAGGTTTGGTGGAATATTTGCACCATAACCATCACGTTTCATCGTATCTGCCAATCGGCTTAACTGATGAACCGTCTGCAAGTCATAGTTCAACTTTGTGTTGACGTTATAGTCTTGGTCTAAATAACTGAAATTACTGGGGTCATCACTATATCCCCATCCTTTATCTCCCGCTACATCAATACTGCTTGACAGTGATTGAATGTGATCCATATGGCTTGGCCTACCCGGTGGGAATATCTGCGTCTGTGCAGTTCCCATCGATCCGCCCTTTTGCTGAAGCCACTGATTAAGAAAGACATCTCCCCTCTCCCCTAAATAAGCAGCCTTATCACCCTTATCTAATGAACTGAATACTGTGTCTGTCCCTGGAATCAGGACTACATCACCACGTGAGCCATTAATTGCTCCACCACCTGACATTCCCTTAGCGATTGGAGCTTCCGCCTTACCTTTAGTAACTAAGCTCGCAAAACGCTGTAATGCTTCAGGTGTTACTTCCTGCAGGTTGTTCATCGCACGATAACTATCGTAGTCGTTGTAACGATGAGCAAGACCCATATCTCTTGCGTAACCTAACTGCCCTGTAGCGCCCTCAAAGCGCTCTGGATACAACTGAGCCTCTACTAGTACATCTTGTGTACTATCAACCGCTGACGGGCTATATTTCACATAGTCCCTACCCTGCGGTGATGGCACCTGGTCGATGTTGATGCCACCCTTCTTATTACGCTTGACCCTACCACCTTCAATATTTGTGATACTTCCATCACTACCATAGGTTAATTTTGTAGGTGTACGAGCACCAAGACGGGTAATAGCTTCATCGACATTCTCACGTGTCAATTTATCTCCAGGGAAGACATAGTCCATCTCCCTCGTCTTACCGTATCGCTTAGATCCAGTTAGATCATTAAGCAGCGCATCAGCTGCACCTTCTAATCTATCTCCACCTAATAGACGAGCTAATCTACCCATAATATTATCTAATTAGTATCTATAGTTTATCCTTTTAATCTCTTGTATTGATATACCCTACCCTTTGCTGATTTTCTTTTCTCTCTATTAGTAATTAGCTCATCTGCTTTCTCTTGAAGCATCGGAATACCATAATCACAGTAGTCCTGGATGTAGCTTAATTTCTCATCAAGAGAAGATGCTGTCATTAACTTTGCTGCAAGTCCTTTAGTGCCCTTGCCTTGCATTTCTAAACCTTGCTTCCTTGCAAAGTTATGCAGCTCATCATGATCATCAATATCTAAATTTATTAAATTATCTATTTGATTACCGCTTGCAACACCATTATGTTCTAAGAGATTATAGATTTGATCTTTCTCAAAATCATCACAGTTATCAAGCACCGTTCCTAACAAACTGAGTGCATTCTTGTGATGAACTTCTTCTATAACACCATCTATTCTCTCTGGTGACAATAATCCTATAACTCTTGCGTTAAGCTCTCTGTCTTCATAACTCAACCCACTCTTCTTTGTTGTTGGCATGGCAGCCCTAAGCTGACGTTTCAACGCTCCTGATTGTGTATTGTCTTTTTCAAATAGTTCTGGACTTTGAACTAATACGTCATAGTCCCTTTTGTCCTTAAATTCTTCACGCACTAACCTCTATAACTAATCTTATTTGGAGTAGTTATAACTATCAACCCTCTAATTTTAACTACTAAATATTACTTACTCACTACAATTAATAGGTAGCTACTAATAGTTTGTGTCTTATACTGCAGGCGAAGATGGACGCTATTCCATCCCTCTAGTTGACTTCGGTCATCGACTTCGAGACAACTTCGGTCTTGACGTCGGTGAACATTCTGCCTTTGGCGGAAATACTGGAGGTCATGCGGATAATAGTTATCACAAATATGACGAAGCTATTGATATCCGCGATTGGCGTGACGATGACATCGACGGTGTCTCTTGGAAGGACAGAACGATTAACCTTCGCCAGCTTTTAGCTGGTGCAGGGCCTGAAGTTCTTGGTCCTGATAATGACCCTGGTCATGCAGAACATCTTCACTTAGCTGCTACTGGTGGCAATTTGTCTCTTAGTCAGCAGCAATACGATTACTTCTTCGGCGGTAATGCCGGTGGTAAGCGTTCTACTTTCTCCTCTGTCGATCTACCTGTATCTGACAACAAACCCTCTGAAACTGCTACTAAACCCAAACCAGCTGATTACTCAACTATGACTAAAGGGGAACTTGATTCCTCTTATGACAAGCTCCGTAAAGCTGGTGACGTTCTTAAAGCAACGGAAGAAGGAATGAAAATGCACAAAGCTTACTTCGGTAAAAAATAATGAAAAGATTCGCTGGTGACCTTTTTAAAGGTGCAGAACTCACCCCTGCCGACAAGAAAGCTATCGTTCATGCATTCGATGTTGACGATACTCTCACTATGAAACCTGATGGTTTCGATAATACTGGTCTTACTAAAGATCAGTTCTTTGACGCAGCTAGGGAATTCCCTGCTGATCAAGCTGTAGTTGAACTAGCTCAAATGCTGGCAAGCAAGGGCGATCGTATTGCGATTGCTACTGCACGTCCAGCTGAACGACTTGATGAAACTATTGACTGGCTTAAGCGGAACAACGTTCCCTTTGATCAAATTATGCTGAGTACTGGTGGCGAACCTTCGGGTGTAGCCAAGCAGGCGATGCTACAAAAACTACAAGATGAATACCGTCAAGTTGGAACACTATTCGATGACTCACCCTACAACATTCAAGGCGCCCAAATGCAAGGCATCGACGCCGTCCATCTCAGAAAGAATGATGAATATTGGGCTCAACATCCTGAACAAGTATTTCCCTATGGACTATAAATCTTGATAAGAACAACGTTTACTTGAAGCTGTATACCTCGCGCTAATTTATAAATAGCGAGTATAGTTAACGATGAAAGTAAACACAGTTCTCTTCGGACTATCCATGTTCGCACTTGGCGAAATCATGGGCATTTTAATACCTACCATCCACTAAAGAAACTAATAAATGATCAAAAGAATTCTCGGCGTCCTGGCTGGCTTAACTCTTGCTGTCCCTGCAAGTGCTACCTCCTGGACTGATGTCAATACACTCCTTGGACTTGTAGAACAAACAGGCACCACCGTATCTGTTCGTGACTGCGAACAAGAAGGTGTCATGGGCTTCTATCAATTTGACAAGCAGAACAATATTGATCTACTTGCTATATGCAGAAACGCAGTTGATATGACTGACTCTGATGCTGTCTGGGAAGTCGTAGTTCACGAAGCTACCCATGTCATGCAGGCATGTGCATCTGGTCCTGTTATTAAAGACACCATGGTTCCACGTGTATTACGTGAACTTCAGGAGACTGCTCCTCACTATTACGCAACTCTCCAAGGTTACCGAGGAGAGCACAAGCGCGTAGAGCTTGAGGCTTTCTGGATGGAACTTCGTTCTCCAGATGTTGCTATCGACTGGATCGAAACTTACTGCTTCGAATAATTAAATAACAGTCCTGCCGAGACTATAAACCGGCACGAGACCCAATAGCTTAGCGGCTTAAAGCGCCTTTCTGTCACAGAGGAGATCGCCAGTTCAAATCTGGTTTGGGTCGTTCTTGCCCCCTAACGGGGGCTTTATTTCCTTGTGTTCATTTATATATTCACATGGACTTTAACTTCGAAATGGTGTCTATCCCTAGGCAGCAACTCGATCATCTTCTCACGATGATGAAAATCTCTGAGGGCTACTGTCGCAAAGCACGCCCTATCTCATGGCCTCAATCACAAGAGGACATTCATGCAGAGCCTACTGAGTTTTACTCAGGTGCATCTGGTTATGCAGGTGCAACTCTGCGTGAGGCGATTCAGACTATTGAATCTAACTTACCGCTCGATTAACTCTAAGGCTCCTATCAGTTTAGGGGCCTTTTTTCACGCTTAAATATTACTAACCCAAAGAGAAATAATAACCATGACTAACAAATTCCTCCAAACCTACCTCGCTAAGAAGGCCAACTCAAAGAAACAAAACGGCTTCACTCTTATCGAGCTGATGGTTGTAATTGCAATCGTCGGTATCTTGTCAGCTGTCGGCCTGCCTGAAATGCTGAAGGCACAAGAACGAGCTCACTCTTCCGTTGCAAAACAACAAGCAGTTCAACACGCTAAGTCTTGTTCAATTGAACTATTGGCAGATGGAGATCCAACAGATGCAGATCTTTCTGTATTAGCTCC
>WLWF01002876.1_pt1 | contig 11880 bp, 5 predicted proteins | sample 6718331 | NCBI WGS metagenome assembly WLWF01 (sample SAMN12718692, study PRJNA515312) | sponge metagenome | isolation source: marine sponge | host: Mycale hentscheli | place: New Zealand: South Island, Marlborough, Capsize Point | collected 2003-05-01
ATTATCTTTTATAGCCTGTACATCTAAATTACTTTCAATACCATATTGTCTACCTGTTTTTAATATAAAAGTATTTAAAGCTTCATTGTCTTTACCTATAGCTTCGTATGCTTTGAAATAGTTTGGATCTTTTTTGTATTGTTCTAATGTATCTTTGTGAATTGGATTTATATCAACATCTTGGGTAATATAGTAAGCATCTAAATCCCCGAAATAATGGAAACCGATATTGAGGAGAATACCTCTATTGAAAATCTTACCTTGGTTCTGTTCTACAATAATTATTTGTAAATTATCTACGGAATTCTTTAGTAATGGAGCAGAATGCTTTAAGAAATAGTCTAAATGCTTTTGGCGATTTCTGTACGGGATTATAATTATGTTTTTCATATAATTATAATTGGGATAAAAATTTATATTAATTAAATTATATGAAAACATATATTATTACATTATTATATCTGATAATATCAATAATTTTTGGATATTTTTATTATAAACTTGATACCAGAGATGGTGCTATAGATAATATTGGTTTCTTAACACTTCACACTAGAAATCAAATAGAAAGTGTTGAGTGGAGTGTTACAGATTTAAAAGCAGGGGCTGTTTATTATACTTTTAGGCTAAAAGAACCTTTTGGCAAGGATATATCACTTGTTGGTAATTCACCCGGTAGTTCAACAAGAGGTATATACGCTGAGTTTTTTGAAGAGCAAGACAATAAAAATTTAATTGAATTTGAGGGTAGATTTTTTGTGAAAATACTAAGAGACGATATATTAAACGAAAACGTTTTAAAAGCTCAAAACAACGAAAACTATATTGTTGTCAATTCTCAACAAATGTACTGGGTACATACATATGCTAGAGCGGCTGTTGGATCTGCCCCGGGGCCTTACACGCCAGGCAGCATTTTAGGCATGATTCAAGGTGGTGTTACTATTGATAGTAATGAGTTTAATTCAAATTATTTAAGAGATCCTAGCATTTTTAGCTGGGTAACACCGGTTGATACTGACAATAATGGGTCGAAGTACGACACTAACAACGTTGTTACTAGTAATGGTGCCCAAAGGCTTTTAGCGGGTGCAAAAGAGCTTTCGGATTACTATTTAGGAACAAACGTTCAGGGTTGGGCTATAGACAGCGCTTGGTCGTGGCACTTAACAAAAGATTTAAAGCTGCATGCTACTGGTAGTAACTTAGCTAATGATGTTGAAAACAGGTATATGGGTCATGGCTTTATTCCTGGAGAAGATCATTGTGACTTTAGAGTATTTAATTTAGGCGAGGGTGCCGTTGCTAATCATTATAAAACTGAAAAAGGTTATAAATTTCCACCCCAAAATAAGGATATACAAAATTATGAGATTTTTAAAGCTTTAACAACGCCTGGAACAAAGTTTAGATGGAGCAATGATCCTGGGGAATATGTAAACGGTGCTTGGAACGGCAAATCAACAATTTACACTGTTTTAGCGTCGGAAATTATAGACACAGCTAATGTAACAACTAAATTTAAAGCTGGTACGTCAAATTTTGACAAAGCAACAAACAAGGGTGTTAGAATACATTTAAGGTTAGATAAAAAAATTACATGGAGTCCAGCAGATCCAACCTCTGTAGATGTTGACTCAAATTCTTCTAATATATTGTTTTTAAATGGCACAAGTTCTCGTAGACAAGCGTCTAACACTTCTACGTTAGAAATATTACAATTAGATCCAACTGAAAACACGTTTTCAACAAAAGATCCAGCTGTTTTTGAAACAGAACCAAAAGAAAAAGTAGATTTAAATATATATTACGAAACACCTCAATCTGATTTAATAGTTAGAGATGGTATGGGTATATCTACAACTTACATTGATCCTAATACAGGTGTAAGCGCTTTAACATCTAGTGCCACTGTTAGCAAACCTAAAATATGGAGCCCAAGTGCTTTTCAAATTTCTCAAAACCATTTAACTTGTACTATACCTGCGGGGCAATCAATAACTATATTTACAAAAGATGCCAACGGTAGGGTTGAATTTTCAAAAAGCTTTATACTTCCTAACGAAATAGCAAAGTTTCCAGGAGCAACTAAAACCAACGGCGTGTGGAATGGCACAATTGGTAATCCAGTTCAAATATTACAAATACCAGCAACACAACTTAAATGGCATAATTGCTATAGTTTTGGTAATGGTGTAGAATCAAACAGAATTCACGACGACTTTAACGCGGTAACAATAGATAAAGGGCCTAAAGTTTCTGCTACGCTTGATGACAAATATATGGAGGAGATTAAAACAAATAGCTTAATATACTCTGGTCTTTACAATAAAAGCAGTAGTTTAAATAATTTAAATCAATTTATACAAGCTGAAAAAATAACTAAAGACTTAAATCCAGAGTATGGAACAATACAAAAGTTGTTTACTAGAAACACTAATGTTGTTATATTTTGTGAAAATAAAATTTTAAAAGTTTTATCAAATAAAGATGCTTTATTTAACGCTGACGGAAACCCAAATGTTATTGCTACGAATAAAGTTTTAGGACAGACAGTTCCGTTTTTAGGCGAGTTTGGAATATCTAAAAACCCAGAATCTTTTGCTAACTACGGTTATAGAATTTATTTTAGTGATAAAGATAGAAACGCGGTTTTAAGATTATCTGAAGATGGTTTAACAGATATATCAAAAACTGGAATGGCTACTTATTTTAGAAATAATTTAAAGCCGTCAGATAAAATTATAGGAAGTTATGACGAAGATTCTAGAGTATACAATTTAACTTTAAACAATGAAACAGTAAGCTTTTCAGAAGATGTTAAAGGTTGGACTAGTAGAAAGTCTTTTGTTCCAGAAAGTGGGTTGTCAATGGACAGTGGTTATTATACTTTTAGAACTGGTAAACTATGGCTTCATGGGTCTAATGAATTGAGAAATAATTTTTACGCAGTTCAATATTCTCACGGTTCTAGCGTTAAGCTTGTGTTTAACCAATCGCCTTCTACTGTAAAAACTTTTAAAACATTAAGTTACGAAGGTACAGAAGGTTGGATTGCTGATTCTATAAAAACAGAATTACAATCAGGTAAAATACCTAGCTTTACAGAAAAAGAAGGACTGTGGTTTAATTATATAAAAGGCGACGCTAACACAGAGGCTAATTTAGACGAAAAACAATTTACAACGCAAGGTTTGGGCAACGCTGATAGCGTTAATTTAGGTTCTTATCCTATATATCACGAGCTTGTTGCAACAGCTGGAATTAGCTCTCCTACTGAACTTAGGTATTTTGTTAACACTTCTACAAACACAAACAACAAGGAAAATGTAATAACAATAAACTACGAAAAAGACGCTACTTCATTTAGTAATGTTGTTTTTTACGTTCATTCAAATATTATAAACGGACAAAAGTGGGAAATAAACGCGGCTGGCACAACGGCAACTGTTAGTTCTGTTGTTGGTTTGACTATAGGTACTCCGGTTTTAACAGAATCAGGTAACGGCGCTGATAAGCATGTTATATGTACAATCCCTGTAAGTGGAACCATGCCTAATAACCCTGCGTCTTTTACTTTAACTATTTCAAGCACACCAATACTAATACAAAACTAACATGGCGGGAAAAATAAACAACATATTAGAGAAATGCACATCGGGTTCTTTGGTAAATATTACCAATGATGAGTACAGTGTTACTGGCGCTCCTTTTACGCCAAATACTGCTTTTAGCCAAACCATAACCGCTGATTCTAATTATGTTTTTAAAACGCCTCCATCTATATTTTTTGATGATGTGGAGTTTCCAGGCGATTATTCTGTTACTGTTACAGACACGGGTTCTATTGCTAATAACAATTTAACAGCAAGGCAATTTTCAATTGTATACAAACCTAGAACAAAAAAACCAATTGGTGATGTTATTACTTTTGAAGCTAAAGCTGAAGAAAATTTTTCAGCAAGCACCAATAATATTTACGCTTATAGAATGGACAAATCGCCTTTAAACAACTTAGGCGAAACTAGAGTTATTCAGGTTTTTGGAGATCCTGGGGCTAAATACACTATAGATATTGACAACGAAACAAGTGGTTATGGTGGTCAGGATATTACCGGAGGACCTATTGTTCAAACAATACCACAGTCTGGTATTCACGAGTATAGACTAATAATACCTGGTCTAAAGTACTGGAACGGTGATATAGCTGCTGGTGCTTCTTTGTATGATCAGCAAATAAAAATTGTATTTGGGCCAAGCAGTGGTAGTACGCTTCATTTTTCAGACACAACTGTTTACCTTAATCAGTATAGGAATACAAATGTTTATTTAAACATTAGTAAAGGTGCGTCGGCAGTCACTTGGCAAATTGCCGGTGGTACTGCTATAACTTCTAATGAAGATTTATGGACAAGAGCAAATGGAAACCTTACGGGTTGGAGCACGTCTGGTAATATACTTGTTGTAAATTACTTTAGTCAAGTTAGAATAACAAACAACAGCGGCGGTATTACGGTTCAAGAAAACACTAGTTTAAAGTCTTTGTGCTCATCATCAACACCTAACTTTGTTGTTGGAGATACTTATGAAATTACTTTTAACGCTAAAACAACAAGTAATAGTGGTCGTGTAGATTTTCAAATAAGATCTTCAAGTAGCTCAAGACTAGTCGTTGTTTCTAGCACGGGAGACACATCAAACTATAGACCTGTTAAAATGCAATTTACGCCAACAACAACCGATTGCAAATTTTTTGTTGGAGGGCTGGAAAACAATGGCAAACTACAGGTTAGTCAAGTTGTTTTTGTAAAAGATTTTGTTGTTAAAAAGCTAAAAACTAATGCTAGTGCTACTTTGACGGCAAAAGCTGGTAGCGAAGAAGGTACTTCTTATGATTTTAAATTTGACGTTTATTTACCAACAGCAAATAAAAAAATAAAGTACAATACTTACACAGCTAGTGGTGGCGAAAGAGATTCTTATGCTAACGATGCTAGTGTGACTGGTGACATAGCTGCAAACGAAAACATTACGATCATAAACCCTTCAAATTTTGACGCTTGGAGAAAAGACAATACTGTAGTAAAGCAAGGAAGTCTTAAAAACAATGTTTCTACAATAATGGAGTATGCAAATGGTTGTGTTGCTTCTATTGGTGGTATAAACGCTTTAACGACTTATGGCACCGCTACTGATAAAGCAAAATTAACAATAACAGGAAACTTACAAATAATAAAATATCCAACTGGTAACGATGCTGTGGTAGAGTTTTGTTTACCTAGCTGGTTTGATCAATCTGCAAATTCATTTTAACTATGCCTAATATAGATATAACACTTACACAAGAACTTAACGTTTCACTACAAGCAAAACCTATAGCTAGTAATTCAGCTTGGGATATGGTATATTTTGTTAGAGATGGCGAAACAAAAACTAGGTTTTTAGGAGAGTGTATAGCGTTAAATAGAGATACTAAAACTATAACAGTAAGAGTGCAAGGAACAATATCAACGCCAACTGCTGATGATTTTATATTTTTTGTAAAAGACACAGAGGTTGGTATGTCTGGTGTTAGTGGTTACTTTGCTAAAGTAGAAATGAAAAACACGTCAACCTCAGAAGCTGAGATATTTGCGGTTGGTTCTGATGCTGTAGAAAGTAGTAAATAACACATAAAAAGTGTAATTATAAATAAATAAAGAATAAAAATATGTTTAAAAAAGGTTTTTTTAAAAATTTTTTTGCTAAAGAGGCAGATGAAGCAACTGGAGCTACTGGTTTTGATTTAAGCAAATCTGGTAAGGTTGGTATAATAGAAGGCGCTATGGGTATTGCCCAGGGTTTAATAGGTCGTCAAAAAAGAAAACAAGCACAAATAGATGCTAATAACAACTATGAAACAAGAATGGAAGATTACCAAGCTCTTGACACTAGTAATTTAGCTGCTGGTTTTGAAAATACTTTTAGTGAAAATGTTTACGAAGACATAACCGTTAACACGCAGCAAGCTGATTTTATGGCACAGCAACAAGCACAAAACCAAGCTAACATTATGCAAGGGTTACAGGGTGCAGCAGGTGGTAGTGGTATCGCTGGTTTAGCGCAAGCACTAGCAAATCAATCAACAATGGCTAATCAAAAAGCCTCGGCTTTAATCGGTGCTCAAGAACAAAAAAATCAATTATTAGTTGGTAAAGGCGAGCTAGCAATGCAAAAAGGAGAAATGATAGCACAGCAAACCAGGTTAAAAGGAGAAGCTGCAGCTAGACAATTAGAAGCTGATAAAACAGCAACTTTATTAGGCATGTCTCAAATGGAAAAAGCAGCTGCAGATAAAGCTATGGCAGATGCAAACAGTGCTTTGTATGGTGGAATAGGTAAAATAGCTGGCGGAATTATATCAGGAAAATTATAAAATAAAAAACTATGGCAGCAGATAAAAATTTAATTGCAGGTACAAGAGTTATGCTTGAAGCGGGTAGAGACACATCTGTGTCTTCTTTCGCTAGGGAGTTCAACACTATACTTAAAAGCCAGATGGAAGAAGAGGCTAAAGAAACTGCAGATATTGATAGATGGTTAAATAAAGTTGGTACACCAGACAATATAAGAAAAATAGACGAGTCTTACAGAGCTGAAGTTGAAAATTGGGTTGCTACAAAGCAAGATGAATATATAAAGCTAAACAAAAGTTATCAAAAAAATCAGAAGCCAGAAGATAAAAGAGCTGTAGAGTTAATTGAAAGACAGTTTATGAATTTAAACGATCAGTTAAATCAACTTCAATTAGACAAAGAAAAGTATTTTGAAGCTGGTACTAAAAGAAAATTAAAAACAGGTGTTCTTGGGTCTGATTGGTATGTTAATAATTATTTAGAAAAAGATGACGCTAGCACTACAGGTGTTGTTGAAGGTGGATTTACTATTAGCGAAGACGGTATGATTATGTTTGGTGATGACAGCTTTGATTCTAAAAAAGGTAATTGGAATGTTAAAAATACTTTAGCAGAAAATTTTATAGCAGATCAATTTATTGCAGCAAAAGTAAGTGGTAAAAAAGATGGTAAAACAACCAGTAAAAGCCAATTTATAAGAACTAATATTGTTAAAAAAACACTAGGAAGTCAAGATCCAGAAGATATATTAGTCCTTGTTCAAACAGACTTAAACACTGAAGACGATCAAAACTTTACTTTTGCTCAGCAATGGGCTTCTGGCGATTTAATAAACCCTGCTTTTTATGATTTTAAAATTAATAATAAAGACTTTTCAGAAACTACTGCAGACGAAAGAAGCAAGTGGATGCAAAACCCTGATAATAAAGACAAAATAGTAGATTTAATTTCTATGTACGTAGATGATACTAAAGAAGAAATTTACAACACTGAGCAGCAAAATAGTTTTAACGAAATGAATAATATGTCTTTCTTAGATATACCTGCTGGTGCAAGAGGATCTGGTCTTTATATAGGCTCTACAGGGGAAACAATAAATAAAAATGCAGGTAAAAAGTTTCTTGAAAATATTAAAAATGGAATTGGAGAGTTTGTGTTTATGGGTAGAACGGTAAAATACGATCCTATAAACCAAATTTACTCAACAACTGACGGGCAAGGAACTGTTAAAACATACAACGGTTTAGATGAGTTTATTCGCAAAATAGGTATCGTTGACTCTGCTTTTAATAATTTAGTTCCTAAAAAATCTAAAAACGATGATGATAATGGTGGTAACGATGGTGGTGACGACGAAAAACCACCTACGGTTCCAGGTATTGATAAAAGTTATTTTAAAGGAGCTATGACGGCAGACAAAATATCTCAAATCGAAAGCTTATATTCTGGTGTAAAAATCACGAAAAAAGAAGGTATTAACGACACGTACATTTTTACTTTTAACGGTGGAAATCCAGTGGAAATTGAGACAAAAAGATATTTTCCTGGCGGAAGAACAGAGTCAAAAGAGATATTTGATAATTGGTTAAATAAAAACGCGAAATAGTATGCCAAAGTACGTACACGCTAACGGTTTTGAATATAAAAAAGAAGATTTAGAAAACTATGCAGAAGCAGAGGGACTGTCTTTAGATGACTATATAAGTCAAAACAATATTAATGTTGACGAGTCTGGTGATATTTCTATTATTGAAGGTTTAAAAAATGAAATATTAAACACTAAAGGCGAAGCCGCTAAAATAGGTTATGATATATGGACATCTACAGCAGAGGCTTTTATAAAACCTGTTTTAGGAGAGGAAGCAGCATTGTTTTTTTTAGGTGGAGATGTTCAAGGTAAAACTGGTTGGGTAGACCCTGACAACGGGCAAGTAGTAGCTTTTGACAAAGCTGCTTACGATAGAGATGGTTATGATGCTGTTGAAAACCAAAGATATTATGAGCTAGCAAAAATAAACTCAAAAGGTGGTAAAATACAACAAGTTAACGTTGAAACAGGAGAAGATGTTGGCGTTGCTTATGCTAAAATGTTACAGCAAAGATTTGATGAAGGTAAAAAAATTGAAGAAAGTAAAAGACAAACTGTTGATGTAGGTAGCGAAGGTTTTTTAAATGCTATAAAGTCAGGAGAGTTTGACGATGCTCTTGTTTCTAGTATAGGTTTTATAAAACAAACCGCTATGCACGCTGTAGCTGCTAGACTTACAATGGGTACTAGTATGGCTGCAACTATGATAGGTAGTTCTTGGGTTTCTTATAACGAGCAAAAAGCAAAAGCTATTTATGGTGACGACCCAGATGGTTTTTCTAAGTTAGTTGAAAGTGATCAAGACGAATCTGCAATACCAGCGGCTTTAGGAGCTATCGGGTATGTTATGGAAAGAGCTGGTTACAAAGGTATGATGAAGGAATTAGCTAAAAAATCTTTTACTGGTAAAAAAGCTGTTTCTCTTCTTATGACAGGTAATAAAGAGGGTGTGACAGAATACGGGCAAGGTTTGACAGAAAGACTTAACGAAAACTTAGGTAAACAAATGAGCTTGGAAGAGTCCGTTAAAGATGTTGGTAGTTACATGTGGACTGAGCAAGCTTGGGATAATTATTTTGCAGGAGTTATTGGTGGTGCAGGTATGACTGGAGGTGGAAAGATTATACAAGGAGCTTTAAGATCTGACCCTACGAGCAATCAGTTTATAAATAAAAAAATAAACAACATAGCTGCTCTTACAGAAGAAATGGCTAAAGCAGGTTCTAAAAAAGAGTTAAAACAAATTGAAGATCAAATTCAAATAGAAGAGACAGATCTTAAAGATTATTTAGAGTCTAACAAAAAGCTTGGTGAGTATTTAAACGAGGGTGAAATAACAAGTTTAACTGACCTTGTTAATAAGAGAAGAGATACAAGCGCTGAGATAGTAAACTTAAAAAAAGGTTTAAAAAAAGGTGCTATATCACAATCTAGCTTTGACGTACAAGCTAAAGTTTTGTTTGAAAATTTAAACAAAATAGATGCTGACGTAAAAAACATAAAAGTTGCTGCTAACATGCGTTTGTTAAAAGCTGATTTAGATTCTGGAGATATTTTTGTTGGCGATGTAAAAGGTTTAGAGCAGGTTAGGTATGAGACTAACGAAGAGTTTATGGCGGCTTTAAAGAAAGAATATAAGCTTAAAGGCATTAAAATGCCTAAAATGGAAGACATAAATGTTAATGGTACAAAGGTTGGTAATAAACTATTGATAAACATGGAGGTTGCTGCAGAGCAAAATGCAGTAGCTACTAGCACACACGAAGTGCTTCACGGTATTGTCAAATCAACGTTGCAAGCTGATGATGCTAGTGGTAATCTAAGCGCTAAAGGTGAAAACATGGTTAAAATGTTTATGAACCAAATAGGTAGCAGCACTTTAGCAAAAATAGAAAAAGCACTTGATGACGGTGAATATAGATTTGCTGAATATGATGATGATGGCGTTGGAGTACCTGGCACTGAATTTGATTTTAAAGAATACGGGGAAGAGTACTTAACAATATACGCACAATTATCTAAAGAAGGTAACTTAAATAAAAACTCTCTTCAAAAAGCAGCTAGTTGGTTTACTAATCTTTGGAATAACGAAAGTGATTTTAAAGAAATAGGATTTGAAACAGGTGAGCAAATACAAAACTTTTTAGACGCATACGTTCAAGATACTAAAAAAGGTGAATTCAGACAAGAGTTTAAAGACTTAGCCGCTCAAGGTGTTAAAATGAAAGGTGGTAAAATAGATTTTTCTAAAAAACAAAAGGACGTTGCAAAGAAAACTTTAGACGACATAGGTAACTCAGGTGAATATGACCCAGCTAATAACCAAGAACAAAACAAAAAAATAGTTGAACAAACACCAGCAATGGTTAAAGTTCAAGTAGACAATTACTTTAACAACAGGCCTTCGTTAAAAGCTGATAAATCAGTGAGAGAAGAAGTACAAGCTGAAATTTTGTTTAGATTAATAAACCCGTCAAAAACAGGTAGAACTGATATAAATGGTTTTGATCCCACAATAAATGATTCTTTATATGGCTATTTAAATAAAAGAATTAACTATAGGATGTTAGATACTTTTAAAGAAAACCCTACTATAGTTCCTGATTTTACAAAAGTAGACCTTGAAGATGCTGCTAAATTTTTAACAACTGAAGACGCTGCTACCACTAAAAAAACTGAAGGTGTAAAAACAAAATTAGTTCAAACAAAAGCCAGACAGCTTACAAGCTTAGCAGACTTAGATTTAGAAAATGAAACTGTAATTATTGATGGCGTTGAAACAACTATATTAAAAGAAGTTTCTAAAAAACAACTAAAGAAAATAATTGAAGAAAATCCTGCGGACGTTGTAGGGCAAATACAAAAAACATTAATACCTGATTTAGCAGAGTTTATAAGAAAAGAAATGGGTGTTATTGGAGAGAAAAAAGGTGAGTTAGTTGTACCTGATACTTACAAAGCTTATTTAGCCAATACATACCAAAGCACTATTTCTAGCATGGAAATACTTAAAATAAGAACTAATTATAAAAACTTATTTAAAAAAGAAAAAATGGGTTTTGTAGATGTTAAAACTAAAAAATCTGACAAACCTAGTCTTAAAAAAGACAGTAACTATAGGTTAGATATATTTAGAAATACCACTAACAAAGCTGAGTTCACAAAGTACCATACTGAAGGCAAGAAAAACAAGTTAATAGCTAATCAAAGAAACCTGGCCTTAATGAGAGCTGAAGCAGAGGCTGTTAGAGCTGCTGAAAACTATATACAAAATAACTCTACAAATCCAGGCCAACTTTTTAGTTCATCGCTTAGAACTTTTGTTGATAGCAAAACTATAGAAAAACAAAAACAAGAAGACAAAAGCTTTGATAGTGTTAAATATTCTAAACAAAAAATAAACACTGCTTTAGCAATTGCAGATGCTTATATGTCTGCTAAAAACGTTTTTGATAATTTTGGTAAACTACTACCCCCATATAATGGTTTTTTGAAAAACAAAAAAGACATGGAGGAGATTGGTGATTTTATTTGGGCAAACACGCCGCTGCTACAAGGTTATGAAAGCTGGAACCAGTTTTTAGCTAAAGCATATGATAAACTTGCTAAAGCCGGTGAGAGAGGTACTGATTATGAAAAAAACCTAATTGACGTTGCTTTAATACTTGAAAAAAGAATTAACGATCCAAAAGTGTTTAAAGTTATAAGTAAAAAACCTTCAGAAAAAGACGCTTTACCAGATGTTATTGTAGAGATACACGGTGTGCAAATGAATATTGAAGCTAAAATGTTTTCTGCTCAATACGGTAGCTTTACTCACAGCGTTATTAATTATCTTGGAAAACAAATTTTTAATGTTAAAAAAGAATATTCAAAACCACTAAAGAAAATTTTAAA
>WLWF01002879.1_pt1 | contig 11873 bp, 7 predicted proteins | sample 6718331 | NCBI WGS metagenome assembly WLWF01 (sample SAMN12718692, study PRJNA515312) | sponge metagenome | isolation source: marine sponge | host: Mycale hentscheli | place: New Zealand: South Island, Marlborough, Capsize Point | collected 2003-05-01
ATGATAGAAAATTAATGACTGTTCCATTTGATGAAAACCCTTACTCAGCTATTGCTGCGTGGTTTAAAACAGATGAAGGAGTAGAAGTATTTAAGTCAATAGAAAAAAGACTAAAATAATAATAACAGGGGCGGATTCGTCCGCCTCTTTATTAAAACACAAATATAATGGTAAACGTCAATACAGTATATCAAACGGTATTATTAATCCTTAATCAACAACAAAGAGGTTATATAACTCCTGATGAATTTAATAAAATTGCTACGCAAGCACAGCTTACTATGTTTGAAGCTTATGCTAGTGATTTAAACCAACAATATCGTTTACCGAGTAATGATACAGAGTATTCAGACAGAGTAAAAAACATTGAACAAAAATTACAATTTTTTCAAAGAAACACTGTGATACCTTATAATGCGGTTAATTCTAATTTTCCTTTATTAGACACTGTTGATCCTAATCAAGCAGTTGTTGTAGGAACTTCAAACGTTTTATATAGATTAGGTTCTGTATTTTATAAAGACACAGATCTTGGGCAATACGTTCAACCTAATGAGTTAAGACAATTATTACTTTCCCCTTTAACTCAACCTACAGAAAACTTTCCAATATATACTTACGTAGAAAACGTAGTTAAAGTATACCCTAACACTATAAATGATGATATATCTATATCATATTTAAAAAAGCCTAACAATGTTATTTGGGGTTTTACAACTAATGGTGTGGGCGCTTTTGAATATGCGGTAGGTACTTCAGTTCAATTTGAATTAGACGTTACAGATCAAGATGAATTAATAATGAGAATACTTGCTTACGCGGGTGTTATAATACAAGATCCAACTATCATACAAACAGCTTCACAAGCTGTAGCTACTGTAGATGCAAACGAAAAAAGTTAATAAGATATGGCAATACCAAATGGTGGATTAATCACCGAAACAAATCAACAATATTACGCGGGCGCGCAGGGTTTTACAGTGACAGATATTGCAGGGCAAAGTAAATTTACATTTACATTTAATACTGACTTAATATTAGGTGATCCTAATCCTGCTAACATTGATTATGCTTTAAATAATTTTAAATTATACTCTAGCTCAGATGGTATAAACTATATAGAATATGTATTAGCCTATACTTTAGATAGAAACGTAATTTCTTTAGCAGCTCCATTAGCTCAAAATGAAATATTAGTATGTCAGTTAAAAACAATTGACGGTGGTAGTTTTGGTAATAGAGATGCGTATGGTGTTACTACAGAGCAAAACTATGGTAGCTATAGTTACGTTACACTAAAAGACGTAGTAAATAACTTTATAGTTGGTTTTGTTGGAAAAGATAAATTAATACCAGATGCTAAAAGAACTGATATAATATTTCACGCTAAACGTGGTTTACAAGAGTTTAGTTATGATACTTTAAAGTCTGTTAAATCTCAAGAGTTAAATATACCACCAAGTTTAAGTGTTATATTGCCTCAGGATTATGTTAATTATGTTAGAGTTTCAAGAATAGATGCTTTAGGTGTTAAAAGAATTATATATCCTTCTAACAACTTAACAATCTCTCCTTATGAAAATCCATTACAAGATTCAGCAGGCTCTCCAACTCAAGATAACTTTGGTGAAAACACCGAAGGAACTTCGTTAACCGAAATGAAATGGAAAAGAGGTAATACTAATTTAATAAATGGATTACCATCTTTTGGTCTTTATAATGAAGGATTAGATTGGGCTGGATATAACTGGGGCTTTGGAGGTTACTGGTATTGGGGTTGGGGAGAACAATACGGAATGTCACCACAATACGCTCAATACAATGGTTGGTTTAATATGAACGAAAGAGAAGGTAAAATGTCTTTTTCAAGTAACTTAGTAGGTGGTTTAATAGTGTTAGAGTATATTTCTGATGGTCTTGCTTATGATTTAGATAGTAGAATACCAAAACTAGCAGAAGACGCTTTATATGCTTATATTTCTCATGCTATAATTTCTACTAGAATTAATCAACCTGAATACATCGTACAAAGATTGCGTCAAGAAAAAAGTGCTAAATTAAGAAATGCTAAAATAAGATTATCAAACATTAAACTTGATGAAATAGTTCAAGTAATGAGAGGTAAATCTAAATGGATAAAACGATAACACATGCCACAAATTACTAATACGTTTCTAAAGTCTAAAATGAATAAAGACTTAGATTCTAGAATATTACCAAGTGGCGAATATAGAGATGCTAGAAATTTACAAATAAGTAGATCTCAAGGGTCAGAAGTAGGAGAATTTGAGAACATATTAGGTAACACGCAGTTAAAAAATTTATACACTGGTGAAGGCGAGTTGATTAATGGAGAGATTTATGGGCGCAGTAAGTTTATAGGTCAATTTACCAATGATACTACTGCTGACATTTATTTGTATAGTACTAGTTATGATGGAGAAGGAGTATGCCCTAGAGACACTGTGGTGTATTTTAATTCTTTCGGCGCTACAAATGATATAATTGTTTTACAAGATAGTTTAGGTAACGTATTAAACCCACAAACATTAGGACTAAAAGATGGTATGTTACTTTGGGGTAGTTCATGGGGGTTACCAAGTTCGCCTTCTGGAATTGACGGTCTTGAATTAGATCCTGTAATAAAAAACATAACAACTACTAATATAGAAATAAATCAACTCTTACCTAGCAGCATGCAGGTAGGAGACAAAATTTACATTAATTACAATAATACTATACATAGATATAATACTTTAAGTAAGGAATTAGTTTTGTTAGTTAGAGGTGGTTTTTTAAATTTTCATAAAAACAATAAAATAACCGGTATTAATCTTATAGAGGATTTATTGTTTTGGACAGATAACCGTAATCAACCAAGAAAAATAAATATTAAATCAGCAAACCCTTCAGCTTTGAGCAGCCCTGTTTATTATGTTAATGAAGATCAAATATCTGTTGCTAAATACTATCCTTATGAAACTCCTTTAGTTTTAGATTACAACACAAAATCAATAAGCGCTGGAAATCAAGCAGCGGCGCCTTTAAAAGGTTATGTATTAACTCTTATTGATACCACAGGTATAAAAATAGGTGATATAGCTACTGGTTTTCCTGGTCAAGGAGCTCAAGAATTATGGAACGTTATAAGTATAAAACCTGGCGTCGATGTTACTATTTATAGTAATTTTAAAGATGGTTCAGCAACAATGACACCTGGTACTTACAATGGATTAACTACAGAGCGAATTAGTTTTAAAAGACCATCTAGTAAAAATTTATCAGAAAGAAAAAATACAAATGGATTTGATACCACAGTTACTTCAGCGGCAGCATTATATGTTGCTGGAACTGATGTTAGAGTATCATACAATTATTACAATCAAGCTACTGATCAAAGTCCTCAACCAACACCACGTGTGGGTGATTTTATAACAAGTGCAACTTTAACAGGACCAAGCGGTGTAGGTATAACTATTGCCGATGAAGTTTGTATACAACAAATTACCTCAATAAATGCAGGAGTACTTGGTAATATGGATTTACAGTTCACTAAAGATGTAACAGTTGTAGCTCCTGGTAATGATATAACTATATCTGCTAATCCAAATTACGACTCTACATTTGGTGGTGATCCAGATTTAATTGAAGAAAAATTTGTAAGATTTAGTTATAGATTTAAATTTGAAGATAATGAATATTCTTTAGCTGCTCCTTATACTCAAATATGTTTTATACCAAAACACGCTGGTTTATTTGGAGGAGGTCAAAATGAGTCTCTTCAAGATATGCAAAACGCGTACGATTCTACAATAGTAGAATGGTTTACAAATAATATAGATACTGTTTCTTTAAAAATACCGTTACCTGAAACTGGTAATGTAAATAGCTTGGAGGCTTTAAACTCTTTAATAAATGACTATAAAATAACAAATATAGAAATTTTATATAAAGAAAGTGATGCTCTTTCTACTAAAATAATAGAAAGCATCGATATAAACAACGGTACTTTACTTTCGTTCTTTGAAAGTATACCTTCTGATGGCACTGCTAATTCTGAGAACTGGTACTATAATTTTGATTATAAATCTATAAAAGCTTTTAGAACTCTACCAACTTCTGAGCAAAATAGAGTTTATGACAATGTACCTATTAAAGCTTTAGCGCAAGAGGTTACAGCAAACAGAGTGATGTATGGTAATTTTGTACAAAAACATACACCACCTAATAATATTGATTATGAAGTTATAACTGAAGATAAATCTTTAAATTTTGATAATTACGCTCCATACCCTTATCATACTGTAAAACAAAATAGAAACTATCAAGCTGGTTTTATTTTAAGTGATAGATATGGAAGAGCTTCTAGCGTTGTACTATCTTCTAATGACGATAATCCAAATATAGCAGGTTCTACTGTATACGTTCCTTACACTAACTTTAACGAAGTAGATAATCCAATAGACGACGTAACTGTATATAAATGGTTAGGAAACGTTTTAAGATTAAAAGTAAATAACGGTATAACACAAGTAGTTAAAAATTCTCAAACTGGAGAACCTGGTTTATATAAATCATGGTCAGATACAGAAGTAGATTCAGTAGAAGTTTTAAACGGTGGTACTAATTATGTAGTTGGAGAAGAAATTAGTACAGTTTATAACGCTTCTTTAGTAGGTCAAGGAAGTGGATTAAGATTAAAAATTGAAACTGTTGGTGCTGGTGGAGTTATTGAAGCCGTAAGCGTTATTGATAGAGGACAAGGTTATGTTAATAACCAAGTTATTGATTATAACTCAGGAAGTGCAGCTGGAGCTGGAGCAACTTTTACAGTAACAGTTAATCCACCAAATGTAACAGGTTGGCAGTCTTATAAAGTAGTAGTAAAACAGCAAGAGCAAGAATATTACAATGTTTATTTAGCTGGTTATGTTTCAGGTTACCCTGAAGACACGGCAACTGATTATGGTAGAATAGCTTTCACCGCTTTGTTTGGAGACAATATAAATAAAGTTCCTAGAGACGTACAAGAAGTAGGCCCAACAGATACTGAATTTAGTAGTTCAGTAACTTTGTTTGGTAGAGTAAATAACCCTAATATAGATAACACTAATAAAGGCGGTCTTGGTTCTTATTACAATAATAGACTATACCCATGGAATTGTCAATATTATCCAGGTAGAGTAAAAGATGAAGTTGTAACAGTAGGTCCAATTGGTCTTGGTGGTTTAGAGTTAGCTACATCACCTTTCGAATCTAATAAACCCAAAGGAGATTTTAGTAATTCCGCTGGAACAATTCCTTGGGGTGGAACTGGACAACTGCAAAGTTTTCACAATGTAGAACAAAACCCTTTATGTGGAGTAGTAAAAATAGGAGCAGAAGAAACACAACCAAATCTAACGCAACCTGGTTCACCTCAATTAAATACACTAGGTGCTAAAGTTACTAGCGATTCTATACCGCCAACTCCAAGTCCTAAAACAGGTTCTATGGTTCCTTTTTTAAGTGTATCGGAAACATCACCTGTAGAAAGTGCATTGGAAATTTTTTATGAATCATCAACTTCTGGTAATTTTATAGACTTAAACAGAGCTGTTATAGCTGATTATGGAGGTGTATCAAGAGTTTCATCTTCAATTGGTAGTTTTGATGAAAGCGACGCGGTTGGCACAGATATTATAACTGCTTTTAGTTTTGAAGATTCAGTAGGTAATACATTACCTTTAGATGGTGTTCCTCTGATAACTCAAGTATTAGATTCAAATGGTAATGATGTTACTGGTATATTTAGTATAACTGAAACAGTACCTACGGTATACGATGATTTTGATTTAGAAACAAATAGTTTATTTTGGTATGGATCCCCTACAGTTAGCAAGTCTAATCAGTGGTTTATAACTTTTCAAACAACATACACTTCTGGACCAGATACTTTTGTAGATGTATTAACAAACGCTATAACTGTTAATCTAAACAACATAGCTCCAACTATAGGAGGTTTTACTCCTACGCAAACTACATCAGCTGACAATGGAGTACAACAAGCATGTGGCGGTAGCACGAGTGGTTATGATACAACTATGAGCGGTGTGTTTGGTCAATTTACTAACGCAAAAAATAGTTCAGCAGACGTACCTAATCAAACTCAAGAGTTATGCTACACGCTAAGTGTTACAGCTGAACCTGTTGGTTCTACAGCTGTATGGTCTATAGATCAAACTGGTACTTTAAGCTTAACAAGTGGAACTTTAATTAACGGAACTTATACCTTTGAATGTATTGTTACAGATGCTTCTTTATCTTGTGTTTCAAGTGCTGGTAGTTTACCATCAATACCATGTCAATACGATCTAGTGTTTGGTACACCTCCAACTAATAAAGCTATATGTTTTGGACCGACGTCTCAAATGAACACATTAGACACTTCATGTGGACCGTCAACTGGAACTGGTGAACCATTAGAAGTATTTTTTGGAGCAAACCAAAATGTAAATTCTGGAATAGTTGGAACTGCTGCTGGTCCTCCTCCACTTATAGGTAGTGGCACACAGACAATACTAGCTACTATAGACATAACGTTAGGAGCTTTAGGACCTAAGTATGGTATAACATCTAACAACAGTCAAGACTTAGCTTACTACAACGTGCGTCACGAAGCAAATACTACGGGAGATGCTAGATTTCAATGTATACCACCTATAACTTTTACTACAGGTGCTTTAGATCAAGGTATAATAGCTATTCAAGCTGTATTAACAAAAACAGCTACGGTATCACCTGACAACAAATATAAAACTAATTTTACAATATTATACAGAGCAACACCAACAGATAGTTGGTCTCTAGCAACTTGTCTAGTAGGTTCACCAGCTCAACCATTAGGTGGAACTGTAGGTAATTTTGAACCACTAGAAGTTTTTGGTGCGGGTGTTATGGTTAAGTCTAAAGAATATAATTTTTCTGCAGTTGGTGAATATGCTGTAAGAAACAATGGTGTTCACAATGTTGGTTGTACGGCTTGTTCTACATGTGCTGAATTTACTGTAAATTACTACGATTATTCACAAGCACAACCAGTTGCTGCTCCTTGCGCAGATTGTTTAGGACCACTGTAATAAAAATATAAAATAAGTAATAATAACATATGGCGACTACACTAGAAATATCATACTTTAATTCCTTTTGGCTAAAGAGATTAAAAAACGCTACTCAATATCAAGAAAGATTACCAGGTGGTACAATTGCTGTTGACGCGGGTGGTGTGACTACTGGTACTCCAGATGTAACTACTGGTGCTGGTTATATCGATTCAAATATTTATGAAGATTGGTTTATAGAAGAAGCTAGAATAGAAGGTGGTTTTAATAACGCTTCTGTTGACTTTGGTAATAAAGCTTATATTGTAGAAGAAGAAAATAAACAAGAGCGTAGAGAAAGTTCTATTATTTATTCAGGTGTATACAATTCTAAAAACGGTGTTAACAATAGTAACCAGTTTCCTATTGGTGAAGATATAACAAGATCTGTTGACCCTGCTTCTGGTAGTATACAAAAATTATTTGCAGAAAATACTAATTTAGTAATATTACAAGAGCGAAAAGTAAATAGAGCACCAATAGATAAAGACGTTGTGTTCACGCAAGAAGGTCAACCTTTAACAGCTAATAGTACTTTAGTGATAGGAACACCTAGCGCTTTTGAAGGTAATTTCGGTATATCTAAAGACCCAAGTTCTTTTGCTACGTATGGATATTTTAAATATTTTACAGATAGAGACCGTGGAGTAGTTATGCAGTTAGGACCTAATGGACTTACTGAAATATCTAACTTTGGTATGATAGATTATTTTAGAGGCAAACTAAATGCTGTATCTAATGATGCTAATTTAGAAGTGATAGGTGGTTATGATGTATTTCAAAAAAATTATGTTTTAACTATAGGGTCAGAAACATTACATTATGACAATCAAATAAATGGTTGGGTTAGTTTCCAAGATTATTTACCAGAAATATCCACAAGTTTACAAGGAGAATATTATACTTTTAAAGCAGGCAGTATTTGGAAGCATTATAGTAACCTTAAGTTTAACACGTTTTATGGTGCTACTTATAAATCAGATGTTACATTTGTTTTTAATCCACAACCTACCATAACAAAAACTTTTAAAACTATAGACTACACAGGTAGTAATGGTTGGGAAGTTGTTTATTCTAATGTAGATTATACTGGTACGGATACAAATCCTCAAGACCCTACTTTAGGAGAAACAGATTTAAATCAAAGTGGTGATAAAATTTTTAGTTACGATCAAGGTTATTATGTTGATCCTAATACTGGTATATCTTACAGAGCAGGTTTTGATAGAAAACAAAATAAATATTACGCACCTATAAAAGCAAATGATGATGTTTTACCTGGGCAAGTTATAGTTTCAAGTATAAGCAATAGCAATAGTAGTCTTAGCGGTATAAAAGGCATGTATTTAACTGTTAAGTTTTCTACTGATGGAGCAGCTTCTGATGAAGATTCTAAACAATTATTTTCTGTAGGTGCTACTTATAACAATAGATAAATTATATGAAATTAAATTCAAGATCATTAACTGAGAGCGACTGGTCGTTGCTTGAAAGTTGGTGGAAAGACTGGGGTTGGCCAGTTTTAAGTAAAGACATATTGCCTGACAACGGGACAGGTGGTATAATGATAGAGCATGATAAAAAACCTATAGCTGCAGGATTTATATACTGGAGCAATTCAGGTATGTGCTGGTTAGACTGGGTGATATCTGATCACAAAGGAAATAAAAGAGCTAGACCTTTAGCGGTAAAACTATTAATAGAAACCGCAGAAGCTATGGTAAAAGCAGCTGGTAAAAAATGCTTAATGTCAATAAGCAGAAGTAACAGTTTGTTAAAAATACATGAAAAATTAGGATGGACTATAGATAAGACACCATCTCACGAAATGATAAAAAGATTAATTTAAAAATAATAATATGGCAGCAGTAACAGCAGTGGTAGCCGGAGTAGGAAAAGCAGTAGGAGGAGCAGTACAAGCCGGTAAAGCGCATAAAGAAATGCGTAGAGCTAGGGGAAGAAAACAAGAGGCAAAATTTCAAATGGAAAGCGCTAGAGCAAATAGAGCAGAAATAACAAATCCTTACGCTGGTGTAACAGACCTGTCAGGATTAGCTAGTGATTTATCTTCACAAATTACTAATCCTTTTAATCAACTCACAGTATCTACAGCGGCTGCAGAAATGCAGGCTGAAGAAGCTGATATAGCTTTAGCAAACACTTTAGATACATTAGAACAAACAGGAGCAAGTGCTGGTGGAGCTACAGCTTTAGCAATGGCCGCTTTAAAATCTAAAAAAGAAGTAGCAGCTGATATAGGTAAACAAGAAGCAGAAAACTCAAGAATGAGAGCTCAAGGTGAAGCTGCGATGCAACAACAAAAAGTTGCAGCAACACAAAAGTATCAAGACATATTAATACAACAAGGAACAAGAGTACAAGATTCTGAAATTGCTGGTGAAATTTATCAGTTTCAAGCTGAAGAAAATAGAACTAACGCTGATATAAATATGTATTCTCAAATGTATTCAGGTTTTGCTAATCAACAATCACAATCTTCTCTTGCTTCAGCCGCAGGAACCTCAAACATGGTTTCAGGTATAGGATCAATAGCTGGTGGTTTACTAGGATCTGACCAATAAAAAAAATAAAAAATGAATGAAATAATCAAAGCTCATAACAGTAAAATGAATAGACTTGTTGACGTGTCTCAAGTGAGACGTGCTAACGAGTTAGACTTTTTTACAGATGCTAGTATAAAATATAGAAATTATCTTAATAATCCACTTGCTTTAAATCCTAATGAAAGTAAAAGTCTTCAAGATGTTATAGTTAATACTTTTTTAGCACAAGCTCAAGACAGAGTGGATGGTGTATTAGTAAGACAAACTAGACTAGCTACTGATATTAAAAACATGAGTCAAGAGCAAATAAAAGAAGATAAAAAATATATCTCTGATTTTTTCACAAGACTAAATGAAATACAACAATTAGGAGGATATTTGATTGTTGCGGTTGAGCCTATTAAACCTGATAATTTATCTACCTTTATAGCTAATTATAATAATCTTAATATCAATGGCACAAACGAAAAGACTAAAGACAGGAATATGTTTATGTTAGCTGGTTGGGCTGGGTTATTTGATTACTTTGATGATGTTGAAGTAGAAAAAAACTTTACATTTAGAAAAACTAATAATAAAGAAATAGCAGTATTGACTCAAAGAATATCTATACAAATAAATGGAGAAACTTTTAGAAAATATTTACATAAAAAACCATATGTTGTTACAGATTTTTTAAATCAAAAAAATATAACATTTGATGATAACATGTTTGGTTATTATACTATATACGGGGAAGTAGATTCTACTCAAGTTCCTGATGGTGATTTGTTAGATTTATATATAACTGAGGTTCCAACTGGGATGGACTTAGGTTCGACATTTGATAATGGTGGTATAATGGTTAATGGTACTCTTCAACCTCAATATTTTTTAGGAGGAACTATACCAAGTAAAGACAGAAACAATCCGGAGCAAGATACTTCTGTAAAAATACCTATGTATAAAATAGTTAATGATAAGTTAAAAAGATCTATAATTAAACCTGTCAATACTTCAGCTATAAACTTAACCCCAGCTTATAAAGCAGAAATAAACAACCATGTAGCTGGTTTATTTGCTATAGCTAGTGGAAACATTTCTGTACTATCTGGTTATACCAACAAAAGACTAGGTATTGATTTACCTTTAGGAATAAACGAAGTAGCAACTAAAGAATTACAAAAATTATATGAGTCTTTATCTCCAGAAGGTAAAGCTAGTTTTGTAGGTAATAGATATCAATTTAATACTATATCTAAAAATTCAACTCAAAAAATTAGTTTAGTAGACGCGCAAAAAGCTTTTGTAACTCAAATAATTATGGACTCTAATTTAGATATAAAAATAATACAAGAAGACACGCCTGGTGGACCAAGTTTTATAAAAGAAACTTTGACAGATCAAACACCACAAGGTCAAGATTTAATAAAAGCTTTAAATGATAATGAAATGCCTTTACCAGATTTCTATAAAAACATGTTAGGTATAACTGAATGGCAAGCTGGACTTCCTTTGTATTATCAAAAATTACCAGAAGAAACTACAAGTTTACCAGCGGAAAGAAATGATCAAATAAACAAATTTGTTGAAAAATATTCTTAATAAAATTATATGAATAATATTAATGAAATACTAGGACCTGAAGAATTTGATCCTAGTTTCTTATTTAACATACCTTCTGAAGAAGAGGACAAAGACAATAAAGAAATCATTGATGTAAGCAACGATGTTGATGGTGACACAATGGGTACTACTGTTCCTGCGCCTGAGAATATAACAACAAATGTAAAGGTTGGTGACACTAATATTGAAACGGTTCAACCACCAGTTACGACAGATGAGCAAAATGAAAATTTACAAAAAGAATTAAATAAAAAAGTAGAGGCTCAACCTTGGGATAATATTGACTACTCTGGGTTAGAAGAAATAGAAGATTATAAAGCTAATAATAGTGACTATTATAATAGTGACTATTATTTTATTCCACAAACCGTTCAAAATTTACAAAAACAAATTAATAAACTTTCTGGCAAAAATGCTTTTGAAGATTTAGAAGAAGATGAAAAAGATAATAAAAGAAATCAAGAACTTATTGAACAAGGCATAAACCCAAACTATAATCCAGACGATATAAATACTTGGTTTTTAACAGAGCAAGAACAAAAAAGGCAAAAAAACACAATAAATA
>WLWF01002882.1_pt1 | contig 11865 bp, 23 predicted proteins | sample 6718331 | NCBI WGS metagenome assembly WLWF01 (sample SAMN12718692, study PRJNA515312) | sponge metagenome | isolation source: marine sponge | host: Mycale hentscheli | place: New Zealand: South Island, Marlborough, Capsize Point | collected 2003-05-01
TTGCTGGATGACTTGGATGACAGCATTTTCTTTAGTGCTGTGCGAATCTTTGCTTTTGTCTCACCAGCCTCCACAGCAATTTCTTGTTGCGATTCACCAAACGATTTTGGGTGAATGAGGGTGATAAGAGGCCAACCATCCTTTGTGGTGATGACTGCTGACTTTGTCTTGTCAAATGACTTAGTGTCAAGGGTCTCTCCATAGTTTCCAACATAATGTTCACAGGCTGATTTGCTTCCAAGGTAAATGTTAGTAATAGTAATGTCGTCAATGTATGATTCTAACCATTTGGCAATAGAACCAGAACTGGCTCTTCCATAACCCACTGGGTAAACATGTGACCCAGAACGTATCATTGTGGTGGACTGCCAAGTGGAATAGGTACGAACATAAGTGTCACCATAAGCACTTGTGTGTTCTTGCCACGCTGTAATGGGTGATGACTCGCCATCAGTGAGTAAAACTACTGATACTTTTTGTGCTTTGGTGTTAGAACGGAACCTCTTGATAAGGTCTGGTAGAGCAAACATTGCATTGTCCAGTGGTGTTCCACCCATATCCATATGTGGTGAGTGGTAAATACGATCACGTGACTCACACCACAAGTGGAACATATCTTTCTCTAAGTCACCTCTTTTAGCTGTTGAACTAAGAATTTGAACCAGTTGAACTGCACCTCTAAGAATAACACAACCATTATATTCTGGTTTATAAGTCTCACGACCACGATCAGAGTTACTGGTGGTGCTGGTGGTGAATGAATAAACCTCAAATGGAATCTGAACCTTACGACAGAACTGAACCAACATCAGAATCTGTTTGATGGTTGGGTGTGCCACATTTGACATGGACCCTGACCAGTCAAGGTACATCACCATACCATGGTTCTTACCATCTGGTGTGGTGGACTGACGCAAGAAAATGTCATCAGTAAGTTTATATGAATGAAGTAAGTTCATATCTAACTCACCAGTCTTATGTGTTTGTGTGCGTGAATATGCATCTGCTGACTTCTTCATCTCAAACTGCTGAACCATAAAGTTCACATCACGTTTGATAGATGTAAGGTATTCATTGAACTGAACACGTTCATACTCAACATATCTCTCATAGTCTAAGGGGAGATAATAACTACTCCTCAACTCATCAACACTAACAATGAAGTCAAGTCCCTCAGTAGGTACTTGTACATAGGTAAAGTGGTTAGGATACTTAGATTTCAAGTTTTTAAGTGACTCATCCGCATTTCTTTGTGTCTCTGACACATTCTCGTCTGGTTGTTGGTCACTATCCATATCATCATCACCCCCAGACTCGTTTGTTTCATTTTGGTCTGAGTCATCAGAGTCTGTCTTCATTTGTGATGACTGCTCTGAACCCTGACCTTCCAAATTTGCTTGTTGGTTGTTATCTTGTGGTGTGGGTTCTCCCTTGTCATTCACAAACTCAGTAATAGCTTTAGCAACGGCAACCACATCATCATAAGTGACACACTCACTAACCTTATCAACATAAGGTTGCTCTTCAATACTAAAGGGGATGATTGCACGGGCCCCTAACTTGAAGTGAAGGTTAATCCTGTCAATAAAGGAAAATGTTGAGGTCTCACGCTCACGAATGCCAAAGAAGTCATCAGTGTGGAGGGTGTCGTAACCCTTACTGAAGTCAGTGCGTAACCCAGGGAACTTAGTTTGGATGAGTTTCTCAATGCGAACATCCTCAACAACATTCACAAAGTCAAAGGGAACATTGTTGGGGATGTTTTCACGCCAAGTTACTGGTGTGTTGAGAGCATGGGAACACTCGTGTGCTGTAAAGAGAGTGTAAATGTGTTCGTTGTCAGTCTCTAGAATAGGTAGTGTCAACTCACGTGACTCAGTGTCAAATGATGCTGTGTCTGCACGTTGGTCGTGAGTGATAATAAGGTTTTCGGTTGCCAGCAGTTTTGCTAACATTCCACGGGTTTCTAAAAACGCCATCGGTCTCTCCTTCGTTACCCACCTATAATAAGGCATATGGGGGTCCGAGTCAACCCCTAGTCTTATGTCGTAACATAAAGGACCTCAGGGCCTGTTTCCTGGCTCGAAGGATGCCTTTACAGGTTCCCTTACCTTTCTTGTCCTTTTTGCTATGATGTTTCCAGTTTGGTGTGGTGCTCATGGTTCCTATGGGTCTTTACCCTTTTGTTGTTGACACTACAAGTGTAACGTAAAATGAGTGGTTTGTCAACTCAGGAAACTTTCACTTACGCTTCATCCTCTACTTATGAAAATGGGACTTGAACCCAGATAAGATAAGTGGGTAAGGAGGACACCTCCACTATTCATAAACAAATGAACACTTCACTCAAGTCTACTCTCCTTCGTCGTCTCTCCAAGAAAGGTAAGAAGGCAAATGGTTTCACACTCATTGAGCTGTTGATCGTAGTCGTTATTATTGGCATTCTATCAGGAGTTGCACTTCCTAATTTTCTATCACAACGTAAGAAGGCATCAGTTGCAGCATGGAATGCACAAGCATCTGCTCTGGTGACTGCCTGTGAGATTGCAGCAACAAGTGATGTTGATAGTATTGTGTTAGACACCGATGTGGCTCGACTCATCACTGCCGCACCTGAGGAGGTTGTTACTACTGGCATCACAGCAGACGCATGTGTTGTTACAATCCCAACAGATGCTGATGAGGTTGAAGTTGCTGGAACATTCACAATGTTTAATGTGAAGACACCAGCATCATCAGAAGCAGCACCGGTTGACCCTAACGCATAATAGGAGGACTAGGCCATGATGAGCATGATGAGTGTCACCGTGGCTGCAGCAATGGGGGCGGTAGTTGCCGCTCCTATGTTTCAGCTCACAGTAGCACAAGCACAATCAAGAGCTGCATTAGAGGCACGAGTCCTCTGGCAGTCTGAAATCGAACGAGCACGACAGTTGTGGTCCCTTGACTACAACGACTTTGACCTTATTACACTCTCCAACGACACACGTTGTGAGAAGGGCCCAAACCACGCATACAACGAGGAAGGGTTTGTGTTCGACGTTCAGTGTACAGTTGGACGACAAACGGTGGGCAAAAACACTGCCTTACTTCCCTTCCCTGCCGTAACTCGGAACCCAGGTCAATACATTGACTCTGACGGTAACGGATTTGAGGATGTGACCGGACTACCAACCCACTACGACCAATGTTATTCAGGTTGGAAAGGTAACGGTTACAAACACTCCAACTGCACATTAGGAGGTCAGTATGTGATTCCGATGTATGCCGAGTTGTATCTTGATGGAGAACCAGTATGAACCCAATCCTTCTCGCCGCCATTCCGATTGTCATTCACGGAAATGCACAGGGGTTGTGGTCTCCTAATGGTAGTGTCGCAAACATGCCTACGCTACCGCCAAGAAGTCAAGCGTATAATAACTCTTCTCGATTCACACCACCACCCGTGAATGACGAGGTATCTGATGAGAGTTCGTTTGCGGATATTTGCCCAACTCTTCAGTCTCGACCGGAGTTGTGTCAATGAAAAAGTTCTTTGAAGACATTCTGGACTCTTTACGTAACACGGCGTATTCACACTCTGAAGGGAGACGTGAGTTCGCCGTTCGTCGTATCAAGGGTCACAGAGACAACATGGAAGGTCTAGCACGGTTCAACCCGTACATTGACTTTGACGAGTGGGACAAACACAATGGAGGTTGACCCCCTCCTTTTTTTGTGCTATGATATAGTTATCCGTAATGGATCTAAATAAACTCACGTCGTTCTTGACCCATGACTGACCCGAAGTTTCACAACTCCGATTTGGAGGGATTTGCAGAGTATCTGGGATTAGATGGATTAGACTTTGACCTTTACTACGAAAGTTATTATGAGTTGTTCCACGAGTGTTACGACATTGATGAATATGACCTTTCATGGGAGACTCCATCCAAATCGATTAAAATGTTATGAGTAAATCACACCAAGTTAAATCTAAGTTCTATTACATCTTTTGGGGACTTATGTCTGTTGCAGTTGTTGGCACACAGCTGTACAACACCATTAAGTATGATAGAATAACAACAGCACTCGAAAACGCCATCTATGCAATTGAGAACGACCGTATTAATGGAGCGATTCCCATACCGAATTGTGGAGTCAAGCTTGGCCCAGGTTATTGAAAAATATGACAACAACACAAAACGTTATAAAACAATGTATGTGTTTGGGTGTGAGATGCAAACCCTGACGGCACTTGAAGATTTTGAGTACGTCAAGTGGCTTGACCCATCGGATCCCCCGTGTTATGTTAGAGATACTGTGTCCAACTATAGTAAATAACTCTGTCCAATCATTATGTCTAACATTTCTTACTTTATGAATGATCAAAGCAGGATTTGCAATAATAAACAGTTGGAGAAACTAATCATGGATGTAACTTGCCACGATTTGAACGTTCAGATCCAAAAACTTGTCAGTGATTATCACAAGACAGGTGATGAACAACTACTAGAGGATGCAGCCTACCTTCGATCAGAATATGAGACCTGGTGGGATGAAGGAACAACAGAGTTCGTACCTCCGGCTCAAGTATGATTGTAGAGATTGGTTATTCTTACCAACTCGACAAAGACAGTCCGACTCAACAGAGTTGGACTTATTTTCATGTCAAGAATGGTACAGAAGATAAAGTTAAAGCAAAAGCCAAGACATATTTTAAGAAATGGGTTGTTGAACTTGGATGGACCAAAAAAGTCAAAGTTACTCACATTGAGGTGATCAGAAATGAGAAAACTTACTTCCCTGACTATGTTATCGTTAGTAAGTCTGAGTTGTCTTCTGCCCGTAAGCGCACAAGCTCGCCACAGACACCAGCCAAGAAACCACGGGCATCACAGTCACGGCGGGTACCAAGGAAGACATAGACACTGTGAGGTACAGAGGTACTATCACGGATACTCTCGTGAGTGTTTCTGGCACAGTCACATCTCAGAATATTATCCACGACCTGTCTATCGCCCAGTACCCAGACCATTTATCTTACAATTTGATTTCTAATGTCCACAGATTCACAGCTAGAAATAGCACAAGTATGCGACAGAGTTAAGGAATTGCTCTTACAAAAGAACGCCAAGTATGGTGACAGTGCCCTTAGCCCTGTTCGCATTATGTCCAAGTCTCACAATGTTGAGCAAATATGTGTCCGTATCGATGACAAGTTGAGTCGCATCAAGAGTGGTGCTGGACTCCTTGCCACTGATGAAGATGTAGTATTGGATCTTATTGGTTATTTCATCCTTCTCAAGGTGGCACTTGACAGAGACTCCGCCGACTGTTATACTGAATGGACAGACTGATAATTTATCTATGTTTCTGACCAATGACACAGTCTCGGTTCTAAAGAACTTTGCGACTATCAATCAGTCGATCTTGATTAAACAAGGCCGCAAGTTGCGCTCAATGAGTGCAATGAAAAATATTCTGGTTGAGGCAACCATCACTGAGGAATTCACTCGTGATGTTGCGATCTATGACTTGAACCAGTTCCTTAACGCTCTGTCACTTGTACCTGGTGGTGAGTTATCTCTCAACACAGACAGCATTGAGATTACAGATGGAACTAACTCAATCGATTATCGATACAGTGACCCATCAGTAATCACTGCACCACCAGACAAAGAACTGACACTCCCATCTCAAGATGTGTGTGTTGTTCTCAGTGAAGAGAATATTGACAAAGTAAAGAAGACTGCAGCAGTTCTTCAGATTCCTGATGTTTCCCTTGTGGGCAATGGAACTGAAATTGTTCTGACTGTAAGAGACAAAAAGAACAGTGGATCTAATGCCTATCGCATCGTTGTTGGTGAAACATCCGATGTGTTCCAGTTTAACTTTAAGGTGGAAAACCTTAAACTTATTACTGGTGACTATGATGTGGTTGTAAGCAAGAAAGGACTTGCACAATTCACACACCACGGAATGCCCATTGTTTATTATGTGGCAATCGAACCTGACTCTACTTTCCAAGATTAATCATGAAACCTTTTATTATTGCATCGGCAGCACTTCTCGCTCTCACTCCATTTACTGGTGTGAAAGCCGCTGTCCTTGACCCCATGAAGTTTGCACAATCATACTGTCTCAGCCGTCAGTCAGGTTCTTCCACTAACGAATCCACTGAGCGAGCTGTGTTGGCAAGCATCGACAACACTCGTCAAGCCATCAAAACAACAGATGGCACAGACCTTGATGTCAAACTGTCATGGGAAGCAGTTACAATCCTTTGCCCTGGTTATATCAGTGACTGAAGATAAAGTAATTCGTTGGATTCTCCCTGTTGATGAGGGAGAAGATGGTGAACAAATTCTAACTCTTCCTGACGACCTGCTGGAAGCAGCAGGTTGGTTTCCTGGTGATGAGTTAGAATGGCTAGTGGATGACGATGGTATCACTCTAAGAAAACATGAAACTCTTCGAAACAAGACATTATGAGGTCCCTGGACCTACCTGGGCACTCTCCCTCTTCAAGTTTAGAAGGAGAGTTCTTTTTGATTTGGAGTTAGAAAGAACCCATTATGAAGGATATACTTTCCTGTTCCAAATTGGTGACATGTCCGTGATCTACGTGGGTTTATGTTTGGGTCGTTATGGACTATCATTGTCAATACTTGGTAAAAACTATGGTAGCTGACAATTATTTGTGGGTTGAGTCTTATTCACCTAAAACTGTAGGTGATTGTATTCTCCCCCCAAATGTAAAAAACACATTTCAGGAGTATGTCAATGAAAAAGAGTTCCCAAACCTTATCCTTGCTGGTTCAGCTGGTGTTGGGAAAACATCACTCGCCAGAGCGCTTTGTGATGAGATTGGTGCTGACCTGTTGTTCGTTAATGCTTCTCTCGATCGGGGTATTGGTGACGTACGGACAACCGTGGCCCAATTCGCCAGTTGTTCGTCAATGTTCGGAGGGGTCAAGGTCGTCCTGTTAGATGAGGCCGACAACCTGACACAGGACTCACAGAAAGCCCTCAGAGCCCTCATTGAGGAGTTCCAGAACCACTGCAGGTTCATCCTAACCTGTAACTACCCCCACAATATCATCGATGCAATTCATTCTCGTTGTAGTGTTGTTGATTTCAATGTTCGAGACCCTAGGATTCTCACACCACTTTGTGGTGAATTCTTCAAGAAATGCACCACCATCCTCAAGTCTAACAACATCAAGTATGATGACAAAGTGTTGGTCAAGTTCATCATGTCCATGGCTCCAGACTGGAGGGGCATACTCAACAACCTTCAGGGTTGCACCAAGACTGGAGAACTGACCTCTGACGTCCTTAAAGAGACTCCAGACGCATTAGTCAGCTCAATGAAGAGTAAGAACTGGACTGGAGTTCGTGACTGGATCTTTGAACACGCATTCATCCATCCTAAGCAATTGGAGAAATCGATTTACAATGCGTTGGAATCAAAACTAAATGATGGGTCAAAACCAGTGGTTGTTATACTTTTTGGTCAGTACTCACATAAAATAATGCAGGGTGCTGACCCTTCTATTACATTGTTAGCACTTTGCACCGAAATCATGACAGAGGTCTCATGGAAGTAGATTGGCGTTACAGCCCAGAGAAGATGCAACTAAGACGTCAGTGTCTTAGTCTTCTCCTAAGAACATATGGTTCTCATCTCAAAGAAGATGGGTCACCAGAACACTCACCTAAGAACATTTATGAGTGTGCACACACTTGGATTTCACAAGGTAATCCAAACCCAGATGGTATCATTCAATTCTTTGAAACCCATTTTTATGAGTGAAGACTGGAGAGTGGAGATGGAACAATACACCTCCAACAAACAAGAAATTAAACTCCTTCGTGAAGGTCCTAAGTCCTGGACACAGGCAATGCGTCTTGGTGCACTCAAACAACGATACAAGAAGATTATGCACATTGATGACTTATGAAGAAACTGAGTCCCTTCGACTACGTAAAAGCAATCAACAGCAAGACACAGGTAGATAACCTCACTGGTTATGTACCTTTCTTGACTAACAGGTGTTTTGCAATGCACATTGATACAATTATGTTTGCGGAGGAGATGAACCAGTACCACCAGTTGTCACCACAACTGCAGTTTGACTTCTACTTCCATGCAATCAGATCAGGTAGGAGGTTCGGTTTCCCTCCCAAGGTAGAGGAAGATGATAACCTCTCACTGGTGATGGAACACTTCCAGTACTCACGTACTAAAGCACTTGAAGCAATGAGACTCTTGTCTGATAATGATGTCAGACGCATTCGTGCATCACACAATAAAGGTGGAATCTAAATAACCTTGATATATCAATGACCACTACTAATGAATTGGGATGCTTCTGCGATGATAGAGGTCAGGTTAAAACAACCTGATGACTTTTTGAAAGTACGTGAGACACTGACTAGAATTGGTGTTGCAAGTCGTAACGAAAATAAACTTTATCAGTCCTGTCACATTTTACACAAACAAGGCAGGTATTATATTGTACACTTTAAAGAGTTGTTTCTCCTTGATGGCAAGGAGTCTAACTTCTCTGATAATGACGTTCAACGTCGTAATAAAATCACCAAACTTCTGTCTGACTGGGGTTTAGTGGAAATTATTAATGAAACACTGGTAGAGGACTCGTCCTCCATTAGTCAAATCAAAATCATTCCTTACAAAGAGAAGGGTGAATGGGAATTAGTTCCCAAGTATTCTATCGGGAGCAAGAAGACCAATGGCTAGTTACGGAAACATGAGAGATGCCTACACCAGCATCTACTCAAAGGCACAACCTAAGGATCCAGTTACTGAAGCAATTGACACTCTCCTGTCAAGTGGTATCATTAATGAAGATGAAGTCAAGTCACTAATGGAAAGAAAAGAAACCGATCTTGAGAAGATGACCAGACAACTTAAAGTGTCTAATGCACCACGAGCCATCCCACCTAATGCACCATCAAAACCATTAGGTGATAAGAAGCTTCCTGGTATGATGGACCACAGCAAAAAGAACGACTGAGGGGTTTCCACACCCATAAGGGTGGTAGTTGAGAGATAAATAGGAGTGTGGGTTGCCTCTTGGGACTCACACTCTTTCTCGCTTTTTGGAGACACACTATGAATAACTCACTCGCTCGCTGGGAGCGTTACTCGCCAGTTGGCATTGGAATGGAGGAAATGTTCAGAAGACTGGACGCCTTCGCAGACAATGGGTCAAGTTACCCACCATACAATATCGTCAAGAAAATTGACGGTTCACAAGAGCTACAAATCGCCCTCGCTGGCTTCAACAAAGATGATATTGAAGTTGCAGTAGAGAAGTCGGTTCTGTCAGTATCAGTTTCGAAAGTCGCAGAGGAAGAACATACTGAGTATGTTCACAGAGGCATCGCTCAGCGTACCTTTGCTCGCAACTGGGAACTGAGTGACGACACAAGAGTCACAGATGTCTCGTACACTGACGGACTCTTGAGAGTTACACTAATGCAGGAAGTTCCTGAAGAACACAAGAGAAAGGTCCTTCCTATCTCATAAATAAACCCACCAAGGCACCTCTGTTATAATAGGGGTGCCTATATTATTGTCTATCTCAATCAAATGGCTATTAAAGTACTGGTAAATACATTGGGGCAGCACATCGTCGCTGATGCCAAGCAAGTTGAAAACAAAGAAACAAAAGAGTTGATCGCATACTGGGTGAAGAACCCTCGTTTGGCTGCATATTCACGTGATGAACAAGGTAATCTAGCAGTGGGATTCAGTCCTTACTGTGTGTTATCTGATGAGCAAGAATTCACTCTTCGTGTTGAAAGTGTAGTTGCTATCCTGGAACCCCGTGAGGATGTCCTATCAGAGTATGATCGAATCATCGAGAACGGTGCTGGTTTTGTTCCTGCAAATGAAGCAGTAGAACCCGAATCAGTAGAACCTGAAGCAGTAGAACCCGAATCAGTAGAACCTGAAGTTGTCGGACTTACTGATTAATGGAACTGCAGCTCTTGATTTTGCAGTCAGGTGAGCAAATTATTGCTTACACTGACGAACTAACAGAAGAGCCACGTTGTCACTTATATCGCCCCCATTCCATTGGGGGTAAAACAAAGATTACATTGACACCCTGGCCTTCTAACTCTGATGATGAGCACATTCTTTTTAGAAGTACAGATTTACTAACTGTCTGTGCTCCCAATGAGAAAGTAATAGCTGCATACACATCAAAGGTGAAAGCTCCAGAAGCACCACCTAAACGCGTTCAGTTGAACGAAGATGAACAAGTACCTAACGAATACCTAGATGCAATCGATGACAACTACGAACCGCGATACATCGAAGAATAAAATGGTAGATGGCCTTACACTGTTGGAGGAGAGTATTCTTAAACCGGATACACGACTCCGCAGTTGTGCCAAAGCACAAGGATGTTACGACCACCTTATGGATGCTCGGGCTCTTGTGCTACAATACATTCAAGACTTACGTGAAGAGGTACTAAAAGCTTGAGTAGATTTTTCACATTTGCGAGGTTGTATGGCAATAACATTCTCCTCAGAGGATGGGATGACGCCAAGGGTGGTAAGTTTATGGAAAAGGTGAAGTTCAACCCAACTTTATTTGTACAGTCCAAAAACAAAACAGAGTTCAGAACACTAGATGGAAAGTTTGTTGCCCCAGTTCAACCTGGGACAATGAAAGAATGTCGTGAGTTTATCGACAACTATTCTAATGTATCAGGAACCAAAATATATGGGTTCGAGAGGTTCTTATACCAGTTCCTCTCTGAACAATACCCTGGTGACATTGAGTACGACATCAACAAGATTGACCTGTGGTCTCTTGACATTGAGACTTCCTCAGAGAATGGTTTCCCCAAACCAGAACTTGCTGAGGAAGAGATTCTTCTCATCACACTAAAGAACTTCAAGACAAAACAACTTATCACCTTCGGTTCTCGTCCATACACACCCACAAGGGATGATGTGACGTATATTGAGTGTGCTGATGAAGTTGCGTTGTTGAAGACCTTCCTTGCCTGGTGGGAGGATGTGAAACCTGAGGTTATCACTGGATGGAACTGTGAGATGTTTGACATCCCTTACATCTGTAACAGGTTCCGCAACGTCTTTGGTGTCAATAAGATGAGAGACCTGTCTCCCTGGAGAATGGTCAGTGAAAAGATGATTAAAGGACCACACGGCCGTGATAATCTTACCTTTGACATCGCAGGCGTCAGTGTTATTGATTATCTGGATGTGTATAAGAAGTTCACTTACACCAACCGTGAGAACTACAGGTTAGACACTATTGCAGAGATCGAACTGGGTCAAAAGAAACTGGACCATAGTGAGTTTGAAACCTTTAAGGACTTCTACACCAATGGTTGGACAAAGTTTGTCGATTACAACCTGGTGGACGTTGACCTGGTGGACAAACTTGAGGAGAAGATGAAACTCATTGACTTGGTTATGTTGATGGCGTATGACGCCAAGTGTAATTACACAGACACATTCGCCCAGGTCAGGTTGTGGGACATCATCATCTATAACTATCTCAAGGACAGAAACATCGTCTTACCTATGTTGGTGAGAAGTGACAAGTCTGACCAGTATGCTGGAGCTTACGTTAAAGAACCCGTCCCTGGTGCTTACGACTGGGTGGTGTCCTTTGACCTTAACTCTCTTTATCCCTCCCTCATCAGGTTCCTGAACATCTCTCCTGAGACACTGATGGATGACAGGGTGGATGTGAATGTGGAGGGACTCATCAAGAAAGAGTGTGACATTGTTGCACCTGATGATGTTGCTGTTGCTGCCAATGGTGCCACCTTCAGAAAGGATAAGACTGGTTTCATGCCAGAACTTGTT
>WLWF01002883.1_pt1 | contig 11861 bp, 9 predicted proteins | sample 6718331 | NCBI WGS metagenome assembly WLWF01 (sample SAMN12718692, study PRJNA515312) | sponge metagenome | isolation source: marine sponge | host: Mycale hentscheli | place: New Zealand: South Island, Marlborough, Capsize Point | collected 2003-05-01
ACTTCCCGCGACAAGAATCCCGGAAACTCCTTCTCCATTCGTCCGGAATCTTCCAACCACCTCGCATAGTCATTCGCCATCGACAGTCGGACACTGTGGACAGCCACCAAGGTCTCAGGATGTGTTGCTTCGGCGTCACTTTTCATGAGTTGGAGGCTACAGAGACTCCAGGCGTTTGATTGTCGATTGGATCCGCCACCTCTGACTTGGATCCGCCTCGGGGATTTGAACCCCGGACCTACGCATTACGAGTGCGTTCAAAGCATCAAGAAACCGGCGGGACCTCTTTGTTCACAAGGGATCTACTGTCACTGCGGATGAGGGTGTTTCAGGGTTTGGCACCTTGAATGGTTCTAAATTGGTTCCACCCACCACCAGCGCTTTCGCTCTCATTTGGACTTCCGGGACTGTGACCCGGGGGTTGTTTAGACACACCCCCACCGATAGTGGTAACTCAGTGTTCAAGTCCGGCCCAGCCCTTCGGCGCTAGACGGTTTCCCTTTCAACTTTTTCTGTTCGAACTTAGTTTCGGACCAGGTGGCCAAAGTTCCCCTGAAGAGTTTGAAGGCGGTGGGTGGTCAGTCCAGATGAAATTGGTCCGATATGTGCACTGAGGGGACTTAGCCACGACGCCCACTTATCTTGAGGAGGCCTGCGCATGCGGACAACCACGATGTGCAAGCCGTTACCCATTGGGCATCGCCATCCGAGAAACGTGTTTGGTTAAGGGGAACGAGCTGTGATGAGGCGATCAGCCGAAGGGCTCCGTTGGTGGGAGTTGGGTTTGGTCTTCGCTCTCGGGCTCGGCTTGACGTCGATTGCAGTGATTTTAGCTTCGGTGCAGTTGCGTCAGGAAGCTAATGGCTCTATCACGGACAGACTTCAGGCCGTCAAGAGTGGTCTGGCCGTTCAGTTAGCCGATGCATACGTTCCGACAGTGGCGGGTGAGGCCTTTGTTTCCACCAATGAATTTTTTGGCACTAGTGCGGGTGACAGACCTGTGAGTGACATCGACTCGGCTTTCCGCAACTTTGCCGAGCCGATCAATAGGCAATTAGGGGACATCCTGATTGATTACCAACTGGCGCCGGAGGGCGTCGTACTGTTCTCTGCGAACCCTGATCGAAACTCAGCTGCAATCGGTCACAACATTTTGGCGGACAATTCGCGACAGAGTGCAGCGCTTGATGCGGTAGTGACTGGTAGTCCCGTTGTGGCTGGGCCGTTCGAACTTCTGCAGGGCGGCACAGGGCTTGTTGTGCGCCGCCCAATCTACCGAGATTCCTTGGCCTCTTTTCCTGAGCGTTACGCGAAACGAGTGGACACGCTGCCAGAGGGTGTGTGGATTGACTCGGTTCCAGATGACTTTTGGGGATTTGCGACTGTTGTCGTTGATTTTGAATCTATGATGCGAGCCGCTGGAGTTGAACAAGACGGCGAGAGATCTGTATCGATTTCGGAAGCAGGATCACTTATTTGGGGGATCCCTCGCCCAGCTTCTGAGGTAACTCAAACCACATTGCGGCTTCCTGACGGGCGCGAGTGGCAGGTCGCCGCGACACCTGAGCAACCGGGCTTGCTCAGCGTCTGGCCAATCGCGCTGAGCGGCTTTCTCTTGTCCTTGGGTGGTACCTGGCTGTACATGCGGTACGTGGCGACCAGTCGGCTGCAGAAGCTTAATCATAAGCTTGGGCACGACCTCGGTCTATGTACCTCCGTAGACCAAATGACGTCTGTGGTGTCCGTCTATCTGAACCTGCGTCTACCCGGCTCGTATGGAGAACTGGTCATCTTTCACCGGGATCCGATTCGGGTTACGTGGGGTGAGGAGAGAAATGCCAAGAATCTTGAGGCCCACGCGGGAGACCTCTCGTATATGGGAGAGCCGATAGGGAGCGTCCACATTCTTGGAAAGAGAACGATCAGAATTCAGGATTTTGAAAGCATCGCCAACGCCCTGGAGCAAATCTTTTTGCCTGCACTCATGGGGCGCCTGCAAAGGGAAGAACTTGCAAGATTGAGTACGCGCGATCCGCTCACCGACCTTTACAACCGGCGCACATTGGATGAAAAGTACGCAGCTCTCTGCAGGTTTGCCGATCGTGAATCGAGAATTACATCTCTGCTGCTTGTTGATGTTGACAACTTCAAGGAAGTGAACGACTCGCTTGGCCACGCCACAGGCGACCGCGTGCTTCAAGTAATAGCCGATGCTATGCGTGTCTGCGCCCGTGGTGGAGATGTCTCGTTCCGGATCGGCGGGGATGAGTTCGCTTTGATCGTCGTAACCGAGACGGTCAATCAGGCTGAACTGGTCGGTGAGCGTTTGGCAACAACGATCGCAGAAATGCGTAGAGGCGCGTCAGGAAAGATTCCGGAATTTACCGTTTCTATGGGGCTGGCAGCGAGGCCTCAGGGGCATGAGTACTCATTGGCGCAACTTTTTTCGGACGCAGATACAGCCCTTTACAACTCGAAGAGTAGAGGGCGAGGTGTATTGATGATCAATGACGGCGTCAGCAATTACGTGAAAGCACCAGTAGGAAGTTCGAGAGGGTAAGCAGTGATGATGAATGCTAAATCGAACGTTCTTGAGTCAGTTTTTCAGCCGTATTATTCAGCGGTCGAACAATCCCGCCGCGGCGAGTTGTTCAGTAGGCGCGCTGATGATGGATCAGCGGAAGAGTTCTTCGATGCCATTTCGTTAGAAGAGCATTTTCGCCTCCTCGAATTTCAACTGCAGGTCCAGCACGCGCTGTATTCTTCCGGCGGGTGGCACGTATCGATCAACGTGCACAACAAGATGCTCTCTGCCGCAGATTGTCGAGGCCGGTTTCTTGCCTTGATTGCGGATGCCCCAGGCAGCATCACGTTGGAGTTCACGGAGACCTACCCGATGCCACCGGTGAAGGAATCAAACCACCTGCTGCGGTCGATTCGTGAACTTGGACACTCGAGTGCTCTCGATGATTTTGGAACAGGACTTAATGGCATGTCGCTGCTAACCGATTACGACTTCGACATCATCAAGCTTGATCGATCACTCGTCGTTGATCTGCCAGAGCGGATTGAGAAGAGAAAATCAATCGGCCTTGTTCAAGAAATGCTTGCCGTTCTCGGCAAGGATCATGTCGTAGAAGGTGTGGAGACTGAAGCCGTTTACACCACCCTTCTCGATCTTGGATTTACGACTTTTCAGGGCTACTTGTTCTCGGAGCCAAAGAATGTTTCCGAATTCGGAGTGGAAGTTACGGCGGTGAAATCATGACCTACCCCAAGAGCGTTGACGATCGTCAGCGAGTCGAAGTGCTACACGATTTGTCGATTCTCGACACCTCAAGCGACGTGAATTTGGACCGCGTGACACGGATGTGTCAACTCATTTTCGACGTCGAAATCTCCACCGTCTCGTTTGTCGACGAAGACCGCCAGTGGTTCAAGAGCTACCCCGGCCTAGACGTTTGTGAAACAGAGCGAGAAGTAGCGTTCTGCAACTACACGATCATGTCTGACAACATCTTTGAGGTTCCAGACGCTGCACAAGACCCCACTTTCGCGAACAATCGCCTCGTCACCGAGAGCCCGTTCATTCGCTATTACGCGGGAGCCCCACTTATCTTCCAGGGCATGAGGCTTGGTGCGCTTTGCCTGATTGATTCACGCCCACGAGAAGCCCTGTCAGTAAGGCAGCGCGAGATTCTTGTAGAACTCGCGCACATGGTGGTGCATGAAGTGTCCACGAACCGACTCATCCGCAAGTCTCTGGCGTCAATTGGAGCGGGTGCGTCGCTGTAGACCGTGCCCGTGAATACTGGAGCAGTTGGGATTCGCCGCTGACGCTGGTGGCAACGGAGCCATCATGCGTACTGCGCCCGTAGCGCTCGCCTTTATGAGAGACCAGCTGCCCATCGCGGAGGAAGTACTGCTCATTGATGAGGCGGCGACTCAGCGGGTGCCAAACACAAATGGTTCCAAAATGGTTCCTCTAGCCGTCTCCGTCGACGTCTAGAAACACACCAACAATTGCGGAACCCCCCGATTTCGCGGGGGGATCACGGTGGAGCCGCCTCGGGGATTTGAACCCCGGACCTACGCATTACGAGTCCGCTCGGACCATGAAGAGAATTAAGGACTGGTTCTAAACCGTGAGGCGCATCGAGGCATCTCGTGTCACTGCGTGGCAGGGAGTGTCATCAAAAATGTACCCAAATTTTGAGACCAATCCCGGCACGCCCCGACCCCGGGGTTATTTAACCGGCCCCCGGGTATGCACATGTGAGTCAACCAAAAAAATGTTCGCCAAATTTGATAACCCTCGAATACTTGTTAAGCATTCACACCAACTGTTACTGCTGGTGAGTGGCATGTGGGCGGAAACCTCTAATCCTCAGATTAACCGGGGTACGCAGATTGAGCGACAGGCCAACATTAAAAACACCCACGTGGGCATGAACACCCACGGTATGGACCTGTGTTCTCGCCTCGGCTCACGTGCAAAAAAAGCATCGCTGATTAATCCCAGTGGCTTATCGATCAACAACCCGTGTTGGTGACTGTGCCGTCGGGGCACGTTGTGCTCGACCAAGTGACACCGGTCAGGTTCGCGCCAGTCGGGAGTGTCGTTCCGGTCAGGTCCGCGCCAGTCAGGTTCGCGCCGGTGAGGTCTATGCCGGTGAGGTCTATGCCGCTGAGGTCTGCGTTCTCCAGCCACGCTCCCGGCCCGACCAGGTAGTAATTCCCCACCGTGTCCCAGGGTTTGATCAGGATCCACCCCACAGGTAATGCCGCAGGTGTCCCTGCGCCCTCCGAAGCACCCATGATGCCACCGCTCTCAACTCCGGTCAGGGTCGCGGCGGTCAGGTTCGTGCCGGTCAGGTTCGTGCCGGCTAGGTTCGTGCTGGTCAGGTTCGCACCGGTCAGGTCCGCACCGGTCAGGTTCGCTCCATACAGGTTCGCGTGGGTGAGGTCTGCCCCAGAAAGGTTCACGTTAATCAGGTCCGCGCCAGCTAGATTCGCGTTAACGAGATTCGCGTCAGGGCCAACTAGATATCCGAGCACCGATGTCCATCCTGAAGGCAAAATTGGAGTGCCAACTACACCCCAGGATTGGACACCGTCCAGATTCGCGCTATCAAAGTTCGCGTTAGTGAGATTCGCATCGACTAAAATCGCGTTGTAGAGGCTGGCGCCCGTCAGGTTCACACCGGTCAGGTCCGCGCCAGTTAAGTTCGCGCCAGTTAAGTTCGCGCCACCTAAACTCGCTCCAGTTATATTCTCGCCAGCGAAGTCCACGTTAGTGAGGTTCGCGCCCGGTCCAACGAGGTATCCGTTAAACACCCTCCATCCAGCAGGTAACGCTTTTGGTACGCCATTGATGAACCCTTGCACCCCAATGAGGCTCGCGCCGGTCAGGTCTGCGCCATCAAAGTTCACATCATCTAAGACCGCATATTCGACATCGGCGCCCCTAAGGTCCGCGTTGGTCATCTTCGCACCAGTGAGATTCGCGGATTCAAAGTTCGCGCCCTTCAGGTTCGCGCCCTTCAGGTTCGCGCCCTTCAGGTTCGCGCCCTTCAGGTTCGCGCCCTTCAGGTTCGCGCCCTTCAGGTTCGCGCCCTTCAGGTTCGCGCCCCTCAGATCGGCATTCACGCATTTAGTCTTCGCCTTAATCACGCAACCATTAATGGTTTTCGCTGACGCCGGACCCACCCCAGCACCAACCACAAGAAGTGAAGCAACAGCACACACGGCAACAAAAGACCGACTAAGGCGACTCATGCGCGACAGTAACACGGAAAATCTTTACAGATCGGTGATTACTTGGGGGCTTTCATGGCGCAAACCCAACAGCAGTAATCCAGGAGGCTTCCTCACGCTAGTGCACGCACAACGTACGCACTTTCCCTCAAAAGGCACCAGAAATGTGGAGCCGCCTCGGGGATGTGAACCCCGGACCTACGCATAACGGCCAATTTGTTGGATTTCGTAACCGAAAGTTTGGCGCTGAGACCACGAGAACGTCAGGCAGAATCTACAACCAGCTCATCCTGGCTTTGATTTTCACGGCTCGGCGGAATGCCGAACTTGCGGGTGTATTCACGACTGAACTGACTCGGACTCTCATAACCCACGTGGTGAGCGATTCTCGCGACCGACTCCTGGCCCTCGTGCAGCAGGCGGCGCGCCTCAAGAAGTCGCAAGTCCTTTTGGAATTGCAAGGGCGTAGTTCGAGTCACCGTCTTGAAGTGCTTATGCAATGCTGCCTGACTCAGACCAACCTCCCGGGCGACATCCTCGACACGAAGGGTTTCGCGATAGTTCCTACGCAAATAATTGATCGCCTTGGCGATAAGGCTGGCGTTGCTGCCGTGGTTCTGCAGGGTGCGCAGCATGGCTCCATGGGGACTCATCAGCAGGCGGAAGTGGAGTTCTTTCCGAATGGACGACTCAAGTACCTGCTGAGCAATTGGATCATCTGACAGCTTCAGGTAGCGGTTGATGGTGTCAGTGAGTTGTGGACTGGCCTCGTGCACGGTGAGGGTGCTCGGGGAGGCGTCTTTCCAGTTCATTTCCCCGACTTCGTCGTACAAGCTTCTCAAGACTGACAACTGCAGCCGCACTACAACTGCGACGTACGGCTCGGAGGGCCTGGCGACGGTGATCTTCGAGATCACTGGTATCTCGTGGCTGACAACCAGCGCCTGACCGGGACCAACAACCACACTCTCGTCTCCGGCAATTACCTCTTTTCGTCCGTGGAGGATCAGGCAGACCACCGGCTCGTACAGGGTTGCCTTCAATGGCGTGGGCTGCCTGTGTCGCAGGAGATGGACACCCGCAACAGGCTCGAAGCCACCAGTCTCGCTTTGCAACGCGGCAGATAGCCGATTATCAACCTCAGTGCGCAGTTCATCAAACGCCATGTGCACAACTCCCGACCCACGCTGATGGCTCCTACTAAGTGTCCATGGAAGCACAGAAAGATCTGGCACCTTCGAGGAACAGGCAAATGTGGACGAGGATTGGGCTAGGAGACCCGGGAGTCGTCCGGCAGGCTTTCGCTCGCAGGGATTCATCAGACAGCGACACCTCCGTCGGACACGACGACCTGACAACGGCACACCGGGAGAAAGCATGGAGATCAAAATCAATCACACGGCATCGATTCCCGCCGTAGGTTTTGGCACATACATGATCGACGACGCTCAAGCAGAGATAAGTGTCACTGACGCGTTGCAAGCTGGGTATCGGCATATCGACACCGCTGAGGGCTATCAGAACGAATCGGGAGTGGGACGTGCCCTGCGAGCCTCCGGGCTTCGGCGCGACGAGGTGTTCATCACCACCAAACTCTGGCCCGGGAACCCGGCGTGGGGGGATCCCGTGAAGGACTACGCGGCCACGATCGCCGCACTCGACTCTTCCCTGGGCAGCCTCGGCCTGGACTACGTGGATTTATATCTCATCCACGCACCGTTCGCCGGTGCCCAGCGACTCGAACAGTGGCAGGCGCTTGAGGAGCTGCGTAGGCAGGGGAAGGCTCGAAACATCGGTGTCAGCAACTTCTCCAGCGCACACCTCGACGAGATCCAAACAGCCGGCCTGTCCACTCCGGATGTCAACCAGATAGAGCTGCATCCATGGTCACAAAAGCCTGAGTTGATTTCCTACATGAAGCAACGTGGAATGGTCGCTGTTGCCTACAGCAGTCTCGTGCCTCTCGCCGAGTGGAGAGTCACTGAGGGCCACGACAGCTCCAAGAGTGAAGAAATGACGCAGGCTGGAGCCCGGGAAGACTCCCCCTTCAAGCAGATGGCCAAGAAGTACCGGGTAACCGAGGCACAGTTCCTGCTTCGCTGGGGTCTGCAGAAGGGGTACGCGGTACTACCAAAGAGCACTAATCCAGCGCGAATCCGCCAGAACATCGATCTGTTCTCTTTCGAAATCGACGAGGACGATATGGCTGCCGTAGCGGTCATGGATCAAGGCCCTGGGGTTGCCTGGACTTCGGGAGATCCGGTCTTCCAGCAGTAGCTGTCTCAGCGGTATCGGTGGGCGTTCCTGCTCTCACACCTGCATACCTTCTGTGCCGCCGACAGGCTGGTTATCGAGCGCGGCTCTCACGATCCAGTCGAACGGCACAGGAGCCCGGCTTGGTCTCTTTGCCCCGCTCGCTGCGATGTCGACGCCGCCGGTGCCGTCGACGATCCTGAATTCCAATTGTGTGGAGCCGCCTCGGGGATTTGAACCCCGGACCTACGCATTACGAGTGCGTTCAAAACCTCACGAAACCGGCGGGACCTCTTTGTTCAGGAGGGATCTACTGTCACCGCGGATGATGGCGTTTCAGGGTTTAGCACCTTGAATGGTTCTAATTTGGTTCTACCCACCACCGGCGCTTTCGCTCTTGTTTGGACTTCCGGGACTGTGACCCGGGGGTTGTTTAGACGCACCCCCACCGTGGCATCCCACTACCTGGGTGCAAATTTTCACCATTGCCGCTGCGGAACCGTGGCACGTGTGACGTGCGGTGCGACAAAAGTGGTGTGCTTGTTTCACTCTTGCGTGACTGCGCCACAGAAGGGCGTTGGCGACGTAGGCTCCCTGGTGCGGGGTCACTGTCGATACACACATGGGTGTAAGGGCTCGTGAAGCGTTCTTGGTATCGCGTTGGTGCGGCCGTTGGTGCGGTGGCGTTGCTGGCGGCTGGCTTGGCGTGTGCCGGTGCCGCGACACGCCGGAACGCGGCCTCGTCCATCTCCTGCGCACGACGGGCCCATGTCCGATCCCCACTCATGGCGTGGGTTTGGCGACGCCGGTCACGGGGTGACGATGGCGAAGTTCTTGTCGCCGGGGTCGAGCACGGCGACGAGCCGCGCCAGGACCGAGGCGTCGCCGGTGACCTCGATGCCCGCGGCGGTGAGCTCGTCGGCCGAGGGCCCGCCGGCCAGCACGGGTAGTGCCCGTCGTGTCGTGGTGAGGGTGGCGTCGGCTTCGTCGCGCTGGGCTGCGGCGCTGTGGGTGAGCACCCCGTTGGCCAGCCGCAGCCGGTAGCGCTGGTCGAGGTCGGTGAGCACGACGTCGATGGAGAGGTTCTCGTCCCACGCCTGCGGGCCGTTGACCTGGATGGCGATCGCGTCGAAGAGCATGCTCGGGGTCAGCTGGGCGATCACGTCCGGGGCGTTGGTCTCGGTCGGTGTGCCGAACTGGCCGTGGCGCAGCTCGGTGGCACCGGACAGGTACCAGGTGCGCCAGGTGCCGCACTCGGCGCCGTAGCCGAGCTGCTCGTAGGTGTCGGCGAGCAGCTCCCGTGCCGCGGCGTGGTCGGGCTGGGCGAACACGACGTGGTTGACGACCTCGGCGACCCAGCGGAAGTCACCGGCGTCGAAGGACTCCCGGGCCTTGGCCACCACCGCGTCGGCGCCACCCATGAACTCCACGTAGCGGGTGGCCTTCTCGGTCGGGGTGTGCTGCCACAGGCTCGACGGGTTGCCGTCGAACCAGCCCAGGTAGCGCTGGTAGACCGCTTTGACGTTGTGGTTGACCGACCCGTAGTAGCCGCGCGCGTTCCACGCGTTCTCCAGCGCCGGGGGCAGCTGGATCGCCTCGGCGATCTCCGGCCCGGTCATACCCTTGTTCAGCATCCGCAGGGTCTGGTCGTGGACGTAGGCGTACAGGTCACGCTGCGTGGACAAGAACTCCACCACGTTCTCGTTGCCCCAGGTGGGCCAGTGGTGGGAGGCGAAGATGACCTCCACGTCCCCCCCGAACAGGTCGATCGTCTCGGTGGCGTAGGACGCCCACACGTGCGGGTCGCGCACCAGCGCACCGCGCAGGGTGAGCAGGTTGTGGAAGGTGTGGGTCATGACCTCGGCCGAGCACAGCGCCCGAAAGTCGGGGAAGTAGGTCAGCATCTCCGCCGGGGCCTCCGAACCCGGGGCCATCTGGAACACCATCCGCACCCCGTCCACGACCTCCTCGTGCCCGGTGGTGTCGATGATGTCGGTCGGCTCCAGCAGCGTCACCTCACCGGTCGACGTGGTCTGACCCAGGCCCGCACCCACCTGCCCACGGGGGCCACGGTCCAGCGCCGCGCCGTACATGTAGCCGGCTCGGCGGTTCATCCCCGTCCCGGCGAACACGTTCTCCGACACCGCGTGCTCGACGAACCCCTCCGGGGCGAAGATCCGCACCTCGCCGGCGTCGACCTGCTCCTGGGTGACGAAGCCCTTCACCCCGCCGTAGTGGTCGGCATGCGAATGGGTGTAGATGATCGCCTTGACCGGCCGCTCCCCGCGATGCTCGCGGTACAGGCCCAGCGCCGCAGCCCCGGTCTCCTTGGTCAGCAGCGTGTCGATGACGATCACGCCCTCGTCGCCCTCGATGAACGTCACGTTCGACAGGTCCAGGCCACGCACCTGATAGATGCCGTCGACAACCTTGTACAAGCCCTGCTTGGCCACCAGCTGCGACTGCCGCCACAGGCTCGGGTTCACCGAGTCCGGGCACTCACCCTGCAAGAAGTCGTAGGAGTCGTTGTTCCACACCACGGTGCCGTCCGCGTCGGTCACCACACACGGATCCAGCTTCGCGATGAAGCCCCGGTCGGCATTCGCGAAGTCCGCGACATCATCGAACGGCAGACGTGCACGCAGCTGAACTTGCTGCTCGACGATGGTGGCGGCGGGGTCCCTGGAAGTCGTCATGCCCGAATCATGCCAAGCCGGGGGGATCACGGTGGAGCCGCCTCGGGGATTTGAACCCCGGACCTACGCATTACGAGTGCGTTGCTCTACCCCTGAGCTAAGGCGGCGTGCTCGCGCGAGCCCCGAAAGGCTACCCGGTGGGTTGGAACCCGCGTAGGCGGAGGCTGTTGCCCACAACAAACACAGAGCTGAAGGCCATCGCCGCCCCGGCGACCATGGGATTGAGCAACCCGGCCATAGCCAACGGGATGGCGGCGATGTTGTAGGCGAAAGCCCAAAAGAGGTTGCCTTTGATCGTCGAGAGGGTCCGACGAGACAGCCGGATGGCATCGACGATGCTGCGCGGATCGGAGCGCACCAGAGTGATGTCGCTCGCCTCAATCGCGACGTCGCTTCCCGACCCCATCGCGATGCCCAGGTCAGCCTGTGCCAGGGCCGCAGCGTCGTTCACCCCGTCTCCCACCATTGCCACACACTTTCCTTGGGCCTGAAGATCTCGAACCACCGCGATCTTGGACTCGGGAAGCACGTCGGCGACGACAGAACCGATGCCTAGTTGATCGGCTACCGCTTGCGCTGAATGGGTGTTGTCTCCCGTGACGAGAATCGGTTCACCAACAAGCTTTTTGATTTCCGAGACTGCGTGCGCACTGGAGTCCTTGACTGCGTCGGCGATGGCGAAAGCTCCCCCGAAGGAGCCATCGATGGCTGTGGCGACGACGGTTCGTCCGCGCTCGCGTTGGTCGTCGATCCAGTCATGTGCGGTTGGCGGGATGGAGATCGACCACTCGTGAACAAGCCAGGACGGTCGCCCCGTGATCACGGTCGAACCGTCGACAACTCCCCGGACTCCTTGACCTTGGGTGCTTCGGAACGCCTCCACGAGTTGGATCTCGTCGGCCGCGGCAGCCAAGGCGCGACCGATGGGGTGCTCGGACGCCGATTCGACAGCGGCGGTCAATGTCACAGTGTCAGGTCGGTTGTCATCGATGAGGACATCCACGACGCTCGTTCGACCTTGCGTCAGAGTCCCTGTCTTGTCCAGCACGATGGTGTCGATCTTTCGTGTGGACTCAAGAATCTCCGGTCCGCGAATGACGATTCCCATTTGCGCCCCTCGCCCCGTTCCCACGAGAAGCGCCGTGGGAGTCGCCA
>WLWF01002886.1_pt1 | contig 11853 bp, 23 predicted proteins | sample 6718331 | NCBI WGS metagenome assembly WLWF01 (sample SAMN12718692, study PRJNA515312) | sponge metagenome | isolation source: marine sponge | host: Mycale hentscheli | place: New Zealand: South Island, Marlborough, Capsize Point | collected 2003-05-01
GCTTTGGAGTTATTATGCAGACGTTCCCACCCCACACTTATTATGGCGGTACAGAAAAAATGCCGTTGACTCTAGAAAATTATGTTGGTGAAATCAGCCAATTGTTAATTGACCAGTTACAAAAAGAGTTCAACACAGGTACACCTGATTTAGAGTATGCCCAAACGGTATCTAAGTTGTTGGCAGAATCTAGTACGGTAATAACTAACGCAATCAAAGGTTTTACAAAGGAGTAATAACATGGCAACACGCGGAATGTTTATTTTTGAGAATCAAGGCCAACATCCTAAAAATGTTTATGTGCATTGGGACACTTACCCAGAGCATGCAGCTAAGATGTTTGCTGAGTGGTTAGCTAAATCTGGTACAGCCACGCCAGAAATGTTTTGTAAGTTAAACGAGGGTAACATGGAGCAGGATGAGCATAGCCACCCCGACATTGAGTGGCGTTATCGGCTAATTTACCCCTCATTGCCTAAGTTAGGGTTTGAAGTTGACAAAGTCCCCAACCACTTGGCGATAATCCTAGTACAAAACCGTAGAGTTACAGACACACAAGCCGATGACTTTTACGGTAGTTGGGTAACGGAATATTGTGGGCCAATGTTTGCTTTTTTAGATTCCTACATAGCCGAAAGCGACAGGACAAAATACTTAGAGGAAGAGGTGTTTAGTCACTAAACACAAAAGTAGTGCTTGGTAGGCGACACTCGCTGTGCCATACTACAATTGTAGTACACAAACTAACTCAACCAAAGAGAGGGTTGTATGAAACATTTTATTAAAGAAGCGTTGTCATGTATTTTTGTAACGATTATAGGGGCTTACCTGCTCCTTAGCGTGTGGACAGGATGGTACTTACCATGAAAAGTTTTACATTACATATACCCATTGCAGAGGAGAATACTGTGACAGAAGAAAAATTTTATGTGAATATGTATGCCTGTGGTCAAGCGTATGGTGGGCCTGAGGAAGGTGGTTGGTTTTATGGTTACGGTGAGTTTAAGCATCACATCGTAACCGTTGACTCGCGCATAGCCGCTAACGCCATTGCAGAACGTATCCGTGAAGCAATTAAAAACGGAGAGGCATGGGAAGGCGAGGTAGCCAAGTTGAAAAAGCACCAAATGGGTTATGGCCCTAGCGACGGGGCAGACCCAAGTGGTCATGGTGATGACCGTTACCTTATGGCGGGAGGTGCATGGGGTGATGAATCTTTAAAGTGTTTTGTAGAAACCAGTCCCGGAAAAGATTACCCCGAGGAGCGCCCTTACTATGAATGAAGATTACGAAGAATATTTAGATGCTAAAGCGGAAGCTAGGGCGTGTGGAGATTTAGACTTTCCTAGTTACGAGGAATGGAAAAACCCAGAAGAAACCCGCATAGCGGCCGATGAAAGAATGAAAGATACCTACGTTTAATAAAAGGAGACTACTATGGCTAGACGTAACCCGCACCGAGCGGAGTATACTAAGAAAAGAAAATCAAAAACACTTAAAGAAATAGATAAGCGCAAGCGAAACGAAAGAAGAAGTTAGCAAACCCAAGCCCTCTGTAAAAAGAGGGCTTTTTTGTGCCTAAATAACGGTTTTAGAGTACTTTTTTAAAAATAGAGCCGCCTGTAAGCCCCTGTAGAGCAAAAAGAAAAGTAAGTAGGGTAAGGGCTAGGGGTACAAATAAGACACCATAGAGGTAGTTTAAAATAATGGGTCTATTGGGGGTTTTGGATTATATCTAGGTCTGTTAGCAATTTTTGGACTTCTTCACGGATGAGTTCGCGGACAGCTTCATCAATGGTTTCCTCCAGTGAATCTTCGGCTGTTAGCTCTATTGTTACTTGTAATTTCATAATGGGAGAGGAACCCAGAGAGTAGAAGAAAAGGGGGAAAGACTACCCTCTGGGCTTAGTCATGGTAAACAAACAGCAGGTTAATGATAATGCTTATGGCAAAGGATTGCTACGGGATTTTAGCCTATTGGAGTAACTTTTAATTATCCATTGTAGATGCTCTGCCAAATTTTTGGCGCGAGCCTGATTCCAGAGTTCAAAACTCTTTTTGATATCGTTGAATTCTTTCTCTGGGATATCGTCTACTATGCTTTGTAATGCAGGAAGGTGACAACTGGGGCAAACCCAGATGTTACGTCCGCTGAGTGGTACGTGTGGACGACTAATTACTTCTAAGTCGGTTGGGTGGGTTGGTTCTCTACATCGGTCACATACTTCCATTAGTCACTCCTTTGATTTTTGATGTGAGCTTCAAGGCGTGAGGCAATAACTAACATATTACAGTCATCACAACACTTTCCTTCCTCGGCTAAAGGCCATGGATTGTTACCGAAGCCGCCAAAAATATCTTTACATAAAGCGCATTTATACGGATCTTGCATTACAATCTCCTAAGTAGCCTAACTCCTTGCCCGTTTTATCTAGGACAATGATCACGGCTGTGTTTGTGGTTCCTATAACCTTTACCATACAATGAAACTGCCCCTCAATGGCCTCTTGGTTGAGGCCATTGGCTCGTTCTTTGGCTTGCTCTATAGTAAAGTATTGCACTAGTCCATCCTTGATTCAGCGTAGCACTCAATACCATTGTCGCTGAGTACTTTAGCATAGGCTTTTGTACCGGCTTCTTTAACAAACATAGATTGTGTGCGCCTGTCACCGCAAGCATCAAACACAGTGTAACCACCACCATGACTAGGGCCATCAACTATTTTAGCTTTCTTTAAAAACCTGCCGAATGGCTGTGTAGCGGGGAGAACACGTACCCATGCGAACCCACAGGGAAACCAATCTTCACCGAGTTCGTTTAGTTTATCTTGTGCAGCTTGGTCGGCTGCGCTAAGTGCTTGGCTATGTATTTGCTCACATTGAGCGTAGGTCATTGTACTCATATCATTACCCTTTCTATGGTTTATGAATTTACTGTTTTTGTACTACAATGGTAGCGTAACAAAGCGAGTGCTTTTGAACAAATACTAATTAACAAAAAGGGGATACAAATGGCTGATGTGCAAAGGCTTTTATTAGAAACCGGATGTAAATATTCCAATCAATCCTACAATGAAAAGATAAAGAACGGAACCAAAATAGAATCTAAGCTCACCTCAACAACGGCCTTCTTCGTACAGACAAAAACCATAGACATCATTTGTTTTAGAGGCACTCAACAGATACGTGACTGGTTGTTTAACATTAGTGCCATTCCTTTTCCTTATGCGGGTAGGTTGTGTCACGGTGGTTTTGTAGCCGCGCACTCCTCGGTGTGGGGTAAAATCAAAAAGCATATTAATTACGACAAAAAGTTATTGATCACAGGTCATAGTCTGGGAGGCGCACTGGCTGAACTCACGGCGGCTAAACTCAATGGTAAGCATAACCAGATGAGCTTGGTCACCTTCGGTAAGCCGAATACATTTTTCAAAGGATTCAAAAAGCCTATGAATCTTAACGGCCAAATGTCTGTAGTGGCAGGGAGTGATTTAGTCTCCCGGATTCCTCGCATTTGTTACGGCCCATCGGTGAGTCAAACTATGTTGTATCATGCTAACAATGGTGAAGATGTTATTAATCCTGATGCTAAATTTAAAAAGAATGATTTTATGAGCAAAGCAAAAGAAGCAATTTCTGATCATTTCATGCCAGAATACGAAAAAAGATTATTTAACTATATAGAGAACTTACCCAAAAAATGAAAAAAGCAGACAAGGAAGCCGAACTCTTAGCTAAACACATACAAGAATATTTAGCTAAAGGTAACTCAATAAAGAAAATTGAAACAGGTGTCACTACGAAGATAGAAACACGGCGCGACGGTTTTACCCGCCGCACCATGTATTTGTCTAAGTCCACCTAGCCGCACCGGATAAAATCACGGCAGGGCCAAGTATACCTTTAGGGCTGAGCAGGGTATTGGTCTTTGCAATAACCAATTCTGTGGCTACAGGGTTATACTCCATACCTTCCAGTAGCAATGCTTCTTCATTCACAAGCAACTGTATGTAGTCATAATCTGCTTCGGGGTGGTGCATGGGTATTTCTATTACTTGCACGTTTCCTTTGACTAGTTCTTGTGCCTTTTGAAGATCAGGCCGGTCTTCGGCCTGAGTAAATGTGTGAATTAAAGGATGAGGGTGGTTTTTCATTTTGCTGCTCCTTCGCTTTTGCCCCAGTACTCTGACACTGCTCTCTTGAGTATCTCCTTGTAACTGCGACCTTCCTCCTTGGAAAGCGTTAGTATGCGGCTGTATGTTTCTTCATCAACACGCACATTTTTACCTATATATGAATTAGTCGTCATTACATTGTGCTCCTCTAGAAACTAGCCTAATCATATCGTTGAGACTTTGTACAACAGCCGAAAGTTTCGTGATCAATTCTAGTTGATTATCAGTTCTTTCTAGCAACTTGGTAATAGCGTCAGTATGAACAGTTAACTTTTCGTCTTGCAGGTCAGAAATTGCTTTTGCTGTCGTAATACAATCACTGAGTTTTTTAATTGTTTCAGCATTGCCGATAACAAAATCATGTAACATTTTTTCTTTTTCATCTGTGTAGTTTGCCATTCGCATAACCCCTTCTATGGTTAATGTTAAAAAGTGTAGTGTATACTACTTGCGCGAGTGGTATAGAGCAAAACAATATTGCGTATATGCTGATAAATAATTATTGGCAGATATGAAATTACGATTCTTAATATGTTGCTCTTCCACCAATGCTTTGTTTTCTGCATTGTAATCAACCGCCAATTGATGATCCAACAAATGTCTACACAAAGAAATGGCGCTTCCTGCTGAGTAAAAATCAGCCAGTATGCGACCAAACTTTCCTGTTCCCTTTTTAGAGGTTTGCAATATTAAAGGAAGGTTTTGTTCCTCTGCTACATCAAAATAATCTATCACTGCCCCTGCCGCCATCTGCCCGTGTTTCTTCTCCGCTGCATCTCGAGTACGAGATTCCGGTGTGTCAATTCCAACCAGACGAATACGCTTATTACGTATCCAAACGTCATGCCCCAAATCAATGTCCACATCAACAGTATCTCCATCCACAACTCTCCTCACAACGCACATATTCGTAAACAGATGATCGACAGCTTTTCTTTTATATACAGTTATACTCTTAGTTTTTCTTCTGGTGAAGTTCTGTTTTAACTGTTCTAATTCTTCTTCATGTTTTGCTTTAACCATGTCTTTCTCCTATCTGAGCATAAATTTTATGAGCAATACTGTCCAACGCATCGGGGGAAAAATCACATGTGATTGACTCACCAGTGGGACTTCCATACCCGTCTCCCTTGAAAACTTCTTCTATGCTAATAGATGTCTTACCGTCACCAAAAATACCCACGTCTGGTTCCGGACGAGATTCCTCTACCAATACATACAAACCATCTGGGTAACTGTCGTGTTCCACCAAGTATCTAGTGGTAAAGGAATTTATCATCACTGCCTCCAAAGTAAAACTACAAGAAATACGTAAAACATTATTATCCAAACCATATTAATATTCTTTAGGGATAAGCATATGCCCGTATCCTGGAATCCCCGGAGATAGTTCTGGGGCTGCATCATCACCTCGTAACATCCACAAATTAAAGTCCATGTCAATCAAGTCAGTAAAGCCAATGTGACGTACCCATACTTTCGTTTTTGAGTCGCTGTCAGTTCTAGCAGATAAGGAGGCTTCGTTATTCTTGACACTAATGTTAATGGTGAACAAATCTGTTTGAGAATATTTTTTAAACAAAGGTAAAACTTCAGTGACAAATATGTCAAACAGCCAGTGACAGCCGTTACCTTGCCCACCATATTCACGAAAATAACTAACCCCTTCAGATAATAAAAGAATACCTAGCTTGGGTGTGACGCAGAAGTGGCGCTTGGGTGGTATATCACTACCACTAAATGTGGCGAGGGTAGCCAAGAAGATCGCGTCTTGTTGGGCTTCTGTTTTGTTTTTGTCCTCGTAAGGATTGGGATCCTCAGGATTTCTGGGTATACCGAGCGGTGTTGTGATTTCTTCACCGCTAATTGCATCAATAACCCCGTGGGGGACTTGTGGTGTTTTCATAATTAACTCCTTTCTTTGAGTTTATGGTTTTGGTTGCCACGTTCCTTGTACTTGGTGTCCACAGCGAGCGCAAGCTATACCATGGAGGTCATCATCATCCTGAATACTTTTTGCCAGTAGCCAAAAGTTTTCGCTACCGCACACACCGCAAACGTGTACTTCTACCCTGTTGATGTCGTTTGGCGGCTTGTTTTTGTTTTTAAATTCTAATATATTTCCCATACTAAACTACCTGTAAAAACATATAGTACCACAGGCAAAATTTCGTACCTAACTGTTGATGTTTTCACACAGGAGTGCAGCTTCTTTCTCAGTTGTGTTACACCGAGCTTCCCATCCTCTACTAAAGTGATCGTAATGCTTCAGCGTCTTAATAAACTTCCTCCTGTTTTCCATCAATCTTTCGATGAGGTGTTGCGTTTCTTCTTGTTTAAATTGTTCTAATGTATGTGTTCCTTCTTCAATTTTTATTTTCTGGTGTGCCATTAATCTGTCGGGGTCAAATACTTTTTTAAGAGTGATCGGCCCCATGATTCCGTCTGCTTTACATTCCCAGAATATTTTTTGTAGCTCCTTGACTGCTCGTGCCGGTCCCGAGTTTACAGCAAAGTCAAACAGGGCAAAGTCTATACCGTCTGGCAAATCGTCACCCATGATTTTATCCCAGTAAAGTGTCTTATATATTTCGGCAATGTCTTCGTCTGAGATTTGCTTTAAATCTTCTTCCGTCACTAATGCAGAAGAATCTACAGTGTCTTGTATAAAGTCCTCGTACACTCGCAGTGTGATGCCTTTATTGGTTGCACCTCCTGGATCTTGTGGGTGATTTACAAAACCGCCCTCGTGCTTTAACACTATGGTTAATGCTTTTTCAAAGTTCTCTTTCATTACTACTTTTCCTCATATTGAAATTCATTGTCTTTTAACCATTCTGGCATTGGTCGCTTAGTGTATTTAGCAAAGGACTTTTTGTATCTAATGTAATAATTGCGGTAACAATCAACGTAATTCATCCTGTAACCCTCACTATCGGCGGTGCAATCATCTGGCATACATAAAGGAGGTGCAGTTATTTTAAAAGGCTCGTCCATTATTGGGAAATAATATTCGCAAATATCTTCTAATACCTTTTGGCTTTTGTGTGTTTTTTCATAGCCATAGCGGTGCGTGTATTCTTTACCAATGCTAAGTCCATGACGTAACGCCCACTGCATGTTTTCATGGCTTTCACCTACCCATAACGTCATGGGGTGGTTGATAAAAGCCGGTTTATAAGTGCTAGGTAACGGTTCTAACTCAAACGATTGTTGAACTGCTGTACTACACATCTGTGCTGTTTCTAAAATCATTTTAACAATGTGCTTGTCGCAAAGCGATAGTGCTGCGTTTTTTGGATCCTCATCTAAGAAAAATATATTCATAACAATGCCTTATGGTGTAAAACACCAATTTAGCAATACGATAACGAGGGAGCAATTATACTTGCATTTCACTGTGATTATGCTTTAGGCCTCTTGTCCAAGGTTTATCTGAAAAAGTTTTTTTAGCCTCTCCCCAGTTTGGCCCGAACTCAGCATCAATAATAGAAGGGACTTCTAAACTCACACAGTCCTGCATGAGTTCTGTTATACGCTTGGCTTGAGCCTCACTCTCCACGGAAACATCTAACTCATCGTGTACCTGTATCATGGGGGTTATACCTTCTTCCCACAGTGCAACCATAGCTGCTTTCGTTTGATCGGCTGCACTGCCCTGTACGAGCTTGTTCAGAGCCTTATAAGTAAAGGCGCGTTTAATACTAGCACCGTGTTCGTTGAACGCGTCCTGATAGCCTTGAGGCTTCCATATGCCATACTTTGCCGGTTCCCACTGGTCAAACCTACACTTACGCCCTAGCAAAGTTCTTATAACTCCCTTACGTGCTGCCCTGTTGATGGTGTAGTCAGCAAGCTCTTTAACAAAAGGCACTTTCCCGTGATACACAGCAAAGAGTTCTTTGGCTTCGTCTAATTCTAAACCAAGTGTTTCAGCTAACTTATTACTACCCATCCCATAGAACAGACCGAGGTTGATATCTTTAGCCTGTTTACGAGGCACACCCACAATGTCAGCTGCCATCTGATGAAAATCAGTTCGCGGATCTTTATTGTACTCAGCAGCAAAATCACTAGCACCGTCAAACCCCATCAGCTTTGCGTAATGCACAACAATGCGTGGCTCTTGGCTACTGTAATCAAAAGCACCCCATTCACAGTCCTCCTCTGGTAGGAACAAACTACGAATCATTGGGCCAATCTCACCATGACGTGCCGGTATCTGTTGAAGGTTAGGATTACTGTAACTAAAACGGCCTGTCACAGTACCACCAAACTCACTACGTAAGGGGTGTAACTCTGCGTGGATTCTACCCTTAACTTGGTGCTTGAGTATGGTGTCGATAAAAGTAGTGCGAGCTTTATTAAACTCCCGCGCCCTAACCACCATCTGTGCTACTGGGTCTTTATGATTCTTTAAAAAGTTTTTAGTGAAGCTAGGCGCTTGAGTCTTTTCTGTCTTTTTATATCCCAATCCCAATGAATCAAAAACTTTGGCTACACTTTCTGCTGCCCATATCTCAACATTGATACCAGACCTCTTTTTAATTTCATACAGTAATTGTTCTTCTTTTAATTCTAAACTGCGCTTCACCTCTTCTGCTTTCTGCAGATCTACCCGAACGCCCTTACTACGCATTTCAATTATTGTGCGTAAGACTTTTGTTTCTAAATCAAAAACATTACCTACATCTTCTTTTACCATCAACCCCTTGAACTGTTGCCACAACCGCAGAGTAAGGCTTGCGTCTTGCTCTGCATATTGGCCGACGTGTTGTGCCGGTAGCTTGTACATCTCACTCTTAGGATTCACACCAAATGTTTCGGCGGCTTCGCGTAACCCCCGCTCAGATTTATTTTGCTGTAGGTAATCTTTGCTTAACGCATTCAACGAGTACGAAAAACGGTTTTCATTTAACAAAGGAGCGCAAACCATTGTATCTACCACACGGCCCTTTACCTCTACTCCTTCAGCCCTTAACCAACCAACGTCATAGGGTGCATTGTGGAAAATATAATCCCTATCAACAGAAACTATATCAGCTAACCATTTATAAGTTAGCTTGGGATCAAAGTTACTACCGAGTTCGTGCCGGATAGGGAAATACCAACTACGGCCTTCTACTGCTACCGCAATGCCAATAACGTGTCCGTCTCTTCTTGCCCATCCTGAACCCATCGTGGTTAAGTTAGGGTCTTTAGTTTCTAGGTCGATAGCTATCTCACGATAACCGGCTAAATCCGGATAACCATCTGGCATTACCCATTCAGTTTGAGGCTGAATCAGCGGTATTTGCATTCTTATCTTCCTTAATTAAAGGCTTGGTAGGTTTGATAACCATAGGTTGACCACAGACGCTACAATGCGGCCACTTATTTTTAAGTGTGCGAAAAGAAATATTACGCTTTGTTCCACATTTGCATTCTGCTAAAACCAGTTCATCAAGTTCATTCGTCAAGACTTAATACCTCTGACTCAACTAATAACAAGTATCTACGGAGGTCACGTATATCATCTAACAACCCGTCATCTCTTAGATCTTGCATCATAGCGTGAAAGATGTCATAACGCTCATCGTCCCTGTTGGATAAACAATTTTCAATTCTATCCCACTTACGGGCTAACATCATAAATGCCCCTACGCCCCCACGCTTTTTCCAACTGTCACCATAATCATCTTCCTTGTCAACAAGGGTTTCTATGTCAGACTCCATTGCCCTGCAAACCTTACTCATTTGCATACTTATTTCTAAACCATCCATGTCGCTAAGTGTGCGAAAAGAAACATTACGCTTAAAGGCTTCTTCTATGTAACCCTCGTTACTGTCCTTCGGATGCCCGTCTTTTTTCAATACGTCTTTCAAGCCATTCAACACAGGCTTTTTGCCATGCTCTATCATATATTCCCTCCGCGCAGGTTAATGCTCCAACTAAGTTATTTTCTTTATATTGTTTCCATGATTCTCGAACTTGCGTACACGTTCTAAACAAATAGGTGTTTTTGAAACTATGTTTAAAAGGCTCTTCAAACCACTCCTTTAGTTCTTTATCAAAAACTTCTGGGTGTTCAACTAAGGGTGGTGGCTCATAAGACAAACCGTTCGAGTCTAGTGTTAAGTAAGGATCATACTGTGGGTTAAACGTACCTTCTTCATGTCTACCTAACTTATCTAAAACGTTTTCATAGGCATGTAAGTTATTTGTAAATTGATAATACCTACCCACCTTTGCCCCCACACGAGCAGCCATGTACTCAAGTAACATGCTCATATGTACAGCATTTGCACCAAAAGTTCCCCATATTAAATCGTTACTGCGATTAGTAATCGTCATGTCTAAAGTGTTTGTTTCTTCACACAGTTTAAAATAAATACTGGTGTTACAGGGTACATCCTTAAAATCATTGCTAGTTCTTAAATCTGAGTTAGCATCCCACATTGAAACAACTGTACGCCTGTCGTTAGGGAACCGTTTTAAACGCTGTATAGCAATTTCTAACTGGTCTACTTTGAACCAGTTTCGCCATCTGTACCCATATGCCCCATGAAACACTTTCCCGTCATCACTGTATTCATGTATACGGCTGTTGTAATAATCTACAAACTCAACATCTTGTCTACCCGCTAACATCCACAACCCTTCCATCAAATGGAAAAATGGGTTTGCATCCCTCTGTGGGTAAAACAAAACACGCTCTACTGGATTTCTATAACAAATCAACACTGGCGTGGGGAACTCTAACACAGGCCCGTTACGAGACTGCTTCCTTTTCCCTGCGCTGCGTATTGCCTGACATGCTAAAAACAAACCCTCACTTGGGCCTCGCACACTAAACGTTTCCATTACCTTATCCCAAAGAATTGTAAGTTTTTATCACTGGCTTGCAATAAACTAACGTAAGCATCACTGTCATAGTCTGGGCGTCTATACCTTAAATGCGTTTGCCTTGAAAAAGCATGGTTGGACTCACCATAATTGATTAGGTTCTCGTAAGCGGGGATTACTTTGTTAAGACCAAAGTGTGGAATAATATTCGCCATATTGTTTTCGCGAATGTTTCGCCATTGTACTCTGGCTTCATGACTTAACCAGTAATCTATACAGTGTGCGTAATTCGCAGGTTCTGAGTCATGTTCTAACTCAAAGAAGTTGCTACCTGCTTGAAAAATAAAACTGTTTATCATTCCTAAATCTGTGGCAACTGGCACAGCCCCACATATCATCGCTTCTACAGTGGTGCGATTAAAGTGCGCTCCATACTGTGAATACTTTTTCGACCAACTGGGGTCGATTTGTAACTTAGCCCCCTTCAAATACTTGTACCAAGTTTCAGTAGGTATTACTCCAACGTAATCCATGTCATAACGAATAGCACGATCCCAAATACGTGTGCCATCTTGCTCTTTATATTTTTCTTTGCACTTGTCATAACTGGTCATGTAGCGGTACTCAATACCCGCACCACCCACTATCTTTTTCTCGTTGTTTCGCATTCTTGGTATTGCTCGGATCAAAGAGTCTACACGCTTCCAACCCTTAAATACCTGCACTGACGCAAAACCGTTGCGGTCATTCCAGTCCAATGGGGCATACGCTTCTGGATCTTTTTGCCACTCTGTCAAATCAAAAGGATTGACAATCATTGTAGACGGAATGTCTATGCCTGTTTTAAGTGTTG
>WLWF01002888.1_pt1 | contig 11849 bp, 20 predicted proteins | sample 6718331 | NCBI WGS metagenome assembly WLWF01 (sample SAMN12718692, study PRJNA515312) | sponge metagenome | isolation source: marine sponge | host: Mycale hentscheli | place: New Zealand: South Island, Marlborough, Capsize Point | collected 2003-05-01
CCGACCCCCGGCATACCCTTCACCGTCTGCCCGAGTTGTGCGCGACTTGCCTTGCTGAAGCAAGCCAAAGAAGGAGATGAGTGATGGATCTAGAGGACAAGATTGCTGAGGCTGGTCGTTTGCACGGTCAACTAGCTAGACAGGTCGGCGTGTTCAACCGACACGGGGTCAAGGCGCACGAAATTCGGAAGATCCGCCTTGTCCCCAATGGCAGAGCCTCCTTTAACGGAAGGATTACATACAGCTCCGTCGTCACGATGAAGAACGGGGATGAGTTGTTCTTTCCCGACGCGAACATCAAGGAAGAGTTGGATGGCGAGCAACTGCCCGCTGTCTTTTAGAAAGGAAGGTGAGTGATGGAAAGCACAGAGGAAAAGCACTGGACGCAGGACAACAGGTACTACTGGACAAAGGTTAGGCAAGCAGTAGACGGCGACCCAAACAGTGTCATGTACGAAGACAAGAAAGACTCACCGACCCTTGAAGAAGCTCGTGAGTTTATCGGTGGACACATAGAGCTTGTCCATACAAGAGCTGGTGCCCAGTTAATTGTTGACGAAGAGGGTGGCTTTAAGCCTGACCTAGAGGTCAACCCCATTGCCTCAGCTCTCTATGGGGGAGCGATTGTAGGCAAGGCAATCATCCTGATTGGAGATGCAAAGTGGACTTAAGGGACTATCAAGATTGGCTGTTTAGGGGGCTAGATGCTGAAGAAATAAACAGCTTCAGGCAGTGGGCTCACGAGCATTACCAACCTGGGCAAGACATAAAGTCTTACTGGCACCCAGTGGTTAGGAGGGAGTGTGAACAAATCAATGCGACGAGTACAAGAAGAGACCAAGAAGATTCTGGCTGAGTCTCCAAGGTTTAACTCTATTCCGATTAAGACATACAAAGAGGGAGAGCTTCTTGTTGCCGTTGTTTATAGGGCGACAGGCGATTCCTTTGTGGTCAACGTAGGCCAGAACATTTGGGACTCAACAGGAACTATTTCTAAGCCGTCCTTAAGCATTAGGTACGACAGCGTTGACGAGCTGGTTAACGCTGGATGGGAGATTGATTGATGTTTTATTCAAACAGAACCCTCGGAGGATTCTGGGATGCAGCGCTTGAGAACCCGTCTTGCGTTAGGTGCCAGGAAAGAATCCAGGAGCATCAAATTTGGGACATTGACGAGAAGGGAGAGAAGGGTGCTTGGGCTGCAATAGCCCAGGTCTTTTCTAAAAACAGTCTTAGTGGAGGCATTCTCTGTGGAGATTGCATCCTCCTTTTCAGGAAATGGATGAAAGAAGGAGAAGAGAAATGAAAAAGAATCTACGGAATCACGGGCTTAACAATGGGTGTAATCCTGTTGGGATCCCTAAGGCAACGCCAGCTACAGGCAAAAACAGAGTAGCCCCTGTTGATAACATCTACTGTCCTAACTGTGGGTGCAAAGAGCTTATGCAGGTTGAGGTTGCGGTTGAGAATCGGATGCTAAACGGTGGAACAGGCGTCGGGTATTACCTGGGCTGCCCCGCCTGCCCTTGGGCCTCTCCGATGATGGCTATAGCGATGCAGCAGAAGGACTCTTCTGAGGAAGCGGAGGCTTAGATGCTTTGGAGCAAGAGCTTTGTTCAGTCTGATGCGTACTGCCCTAAGCAATCTGTGAAGCTTCGGCTTGGTCATAAGGGCAGGTCTTGGGATGGCTTCCGGGTTGGCTCTTATGTTCACGACTTAATTGCAAGTGGGCTTAGCGACGACTGCCCAGTCCCTATGAAGCACACGCTTTCGATAGAAGAGATGGTGTCTGCGAAGAGCCTAATGGATAACTTCGAAGAGATGGGGATTGAGCTTCCCGACGAGGAGTGCTTCATAGAGAGGCCCATCTACTCAAAGATCCTTAAGGATGGAGAGGCTCAAGAGTGGCTTGATTGTCCAGCGTGGATGGACAGGGGAAGCGACGAATGGGATCCCGGCAGAGCTGTAGGGACAGCATGGAGGTTTCAACCTGATGCCTACTTCCTTTCTAAGGGAGGGAAGAAGGTAACTGTTTACGACTGGAAGACATCCTGGGGAATCCCATCTGACTCCTCTCTAAACAAAGACATCCAGGCAATCACATATTGTGCTGCCCTTTGCCAGATGACAGGGGCTGAAGAGGCTGAGTTTGTTTGGTGGAACATTCGGTGGAAGACGGGGCACTCACTGTCTAAGCCTGCCGATGAATGGCTGTCCCTGGCAAAGCCGATATGGGCTTCATGCTGGGAGAAAGACAGGTACCAAACCAAAGCCATCGAGATGGATGAGCGACCAGGAGAACACTGTGGTCGATGTCCCTACTCCGATGACTGCTTGGTTGAGCTTCCTAGTTATCAGAAGATTGATGACGCAAGCCTCTACCAGTATTCCGAAAGGATCTCTGCCCTATCCAGGAAGGTTAAGTCTGACCTGAAGGCGAGGCTAAAGGGTCGAACGTCAACGCTTCCAGTGCCTGGAGGCACAGTCATTGGCCCGTCAATAAACAAGTACAGCAAGTGGAAAAGAGGAGAGAAGGAAAAGGGAATGAGGAAAGTCCTTGAGACAATCCCAGATTCGCTGCCGCTAACGGATGTGTTCGACGTAAAGGGTTCGCTTGGAGATTGGCTTGGCCGTCTTCCCAGTGAGCTTAGGCAGTACATAGAGGAACACATTGAAGAAGGATCAAGACAGGTCCTAATTAAAAAGGAGAAATGATGTCAGTTCAGAGAATTAATCCGCCGTCTAGAGAAGCAACCTCAACAACAATGGTTCACCTAGTAGAAAGAGCAAAGCCAAAGTTTGCGACAGTAGCAACCAAGTATCTTAGCGAAGAAAAGCTTTGCGCCCTGGCTCTGTCTATGTGGAACAAGGACAGCAAGCTAAGGCGCTGCACCCCAGAGAGTTTCCTGCTCGCCCTATACAAAGCATGTCAGCTTGGCCTTGACCCTACTGGCATTGGGAATCAGGGACACATTGTTGCTTACCGAAACGAAGCTCAGTTTATTCGTGGATGGGGTGGCGTAGTCACTATGGCAGCCCGAAGGGGTATCAACATCGACACCTTTGCCGTGTACGAGTCTGATGAGTTTGAGGTAGCTCGCTATGTAAATTCAGACGGCTACTACCTTGGGCTTCACCATGTCGAGAAGAGGGACAACCCCGAAGAAATTGGTGGCGTAAGAGCTGCGTATGCAGTTGCTAGTTGTAAAGACTGGGAGCAACCAATGATTGAGGTTGTCTGGAGGCATGACATTGAGAAGATCAGAAAGAACTCTGCGTCTCCTAACAGTCCTGCCTGGAAGGCTTGGTACTCAGAGATGGCTAGGAAAACCGCAGTCAATCGACTGTCTAAGCGGCTGCCTTTGTTTGTTGAAGTTAAAGACGAGGATGGGAAGAAGAACTCTATACCTGTTAGCTCCATTCCAAACGAAGACACCTACTACGAGGGCCGAGTAGGCAACAACGTTATTGACGCTCCGATTGACGGAGGGCCTGTCTCAGAGCCTGAGGTTGTTGATGAGAACCCTATGGTTGCTCTAGTGGCAGAGGCGCTTCAGCTTAGGTCTGAGTACCCAGAGATATATGCTCAAGTAATCGGGAAGAGAGACATAACAAAGGCAAACCCCAAGTCACTTTCTGGCGCTTTGAAAAAGATTGCTCACTTAGGGATGACAGCAGAGAGCGATTCGCAAAGAGAGCTTGTTGAACATGAACAGGTAGTAGAAGAACAAATGGGATTCTAGCGGGCCTCCTTCAGTCCAACGGAATCAGTGCCCGCCAGAGCGTATAGAACACGCACATATCTTACTGACCCAGTGGCTATGCCTTCCGGGAGTTGAGGGTTTTCCCCCTTCAATGGTGAACGGGCTTCCTGTTTGAAGGAAGTCAAACCGGACATTTCAGAAATCTCTAGCGGGCCTTTTGCCTGAACCTAAGGGTCCGCTAGAGAAGGCCGGGGTGACCTAACGCACTCCATCTGCCGCACAGGGAGGCACAGCGGCGGCTGTATCAGGTGCCTCAACTAACAACTAGCAAAGGAGATAGTGATGATTGATCAAGACTACTCTGGGAAAGCCTTCTTCATTCCCGGCTCAGAGACATCTAAGGACGCAGCTAAGAGTATCGAAGAGAAAGCTCCCACCCTAAGACAGCAAGTCCATAAGCTTCTTAAAGCTCGAGGGTTGTTCGGAGCTACTGACGCTGAGATTGAGGCGTCCCTTGGAATGAGGCACCAGACTGCAAGTGCCCGACGCAGAGAGCTTGTCCTCAAGGGACTAGCAAAAGACTCAGGGGCAAAGAGGCTTACCGAGTCAGGGAGAAAGGCGACGGTGTGGATAGCCTGCGAGGAGGCCCCTCAGAGGCCGCACAAGGCTGTTAGGTGCTGCCCTCTATGTGGAGGCTCAGGAAAGATTAGAGATCCTTACCCACCGGAAGCTCAGTCTGAGTTGTTCCCAAACAACTGGAGCCAAGGAGAAGAGGAGAAAAACCCGTGAGTCTTAAAGATGAGACACTTTCATAACTTCGGACCCTGGGTAGTAATCAAAGTCGGAGAGAACGACCACCTCCCCGACAAAGAGTTTGCCCAGGCAACAAAGCTTCCTCCAATGTGGAAGCAACAATGTGACTGTGGTCAAGAGCACCGACTCCGATCTAGAACAAGGCCTAAGCGATCGCTTAAGTTTAGAGAGGTGTGGGGGTCGAAGGTTTGGTAATGGGCGGAAGAAAAAGCAGAAACAAAGGCGCTAACTTCGAGCGAGCAATAGCCAAGAAGCTAAGGGAATGGCTGGGCGAAGACTGGGAGGTGAAGAGGAACCCGACCGATAGGCAGAAAGGAAAGACGGGGGCTGGAGAGTTTGAAATCGTAGGCCCGTTTGAGTTCCCATATGCCATTGAATGCAAGGCCCATGAGAGCTTTGACTACGGACAACTCTTTAGGGTTCCCGTTACTGGTCCCTTCATATCTTTTTGGGAGCAAGCAAAAGATCAGGCAGATGCGGCAGAGAAATCTCCGTTGCTAATCTTTAAGAGAAACAACGGGCCTGTGCTTGTTGCTTTAAATTGGCGAGGGTTTTGGCCTATCGTATCTGCCTCTGGGATTGAGACAGTTCACAGCTTACTCAGGCTTTACGAGCATGACTGTGTTGTAATTCCACTCGAAGTGTTTCTCGGCCTAAAGCCTTCCGCTCTTTACGAGTGTCTTGAAGACGGGTAGTCTTTATCCGCACTCGCGCCACTGAAGTCCCGCTTAGCCACCCCCCCCCCCTCGGCTAGGCGGGATTTCTACTTAGCAAGAACTGTAATGTCCAAGTCGGTCGGGTTGCCCCCAGCCTTCACTGCATCAGAACCGTTCATGCAGATACGGTTCGCGAATGCCACGCCCACATCAATGTAGACAGTCATGTCAGTGCTTGCGTCAACGGGGAACAAGATGTCGGCTACACCGCTTGCACTGTCCAAGGTAAGGGCGTCAAACATAGAGACATACCGAACTGCGCCATCACCGTTTGAAGCCTGAAGAACATAGACGCTCTTAGCTACACCGATAAGGTCTGACTTCCCGGCTACGTCAATGTTCGCGGCCTTGAAGATATACGTCTGTAGGTTTGTGGCCTGAGGAGATGTGGTGTAGGTCGGCATGGTTACTCCAGAAGGAACCTAGCTGTGACCGTTGCCTCTGGTGCTACGGTTCCAGTGGTTCCCTTAGTCGTCAGCGTTGCTGCGTAGGCGTTGACGATGGTGAATCCAACATCGAAGGTGTACTGAACCTTTGAGGATCCGTCAGCTCTCAGGATGGAAACAGGGTCTGTCGTGCCCACAGTAGGAGAGCCAGACCATAGCCTTAGGTAAGAGATCGCGGTGTTGCCAGTGTTGTCGATCTCAACAGCAAGAACCTTCTTGCTACCAGAAGCAATCTGCTCAGCAGTGCGAGCAACGCCAACCCCAGGGTTTGTCTGCTCCAAAGTAATAAGCTCTGCGCCTACTGGATTAACAAGTCCTTGTTTGGAAACAGTCACCGGCTTACACCCTTCTCAAGTCTAGCGATTCGTCGCTCGATCCTACGCCTAGCTGCAACAGCCATGCGAGGCCCACGCTCATCAAGTCTACGCTTGAGCTTCTCAGCAGTCTCCTTCTTTCGCTTCATGGAGCGCTCGATAGCTCTGTAAATTCCGATGGCTGCAAGGCTAGCTAGGAAGAACCCAAAGAAGTCGAGTGCCTCGATTAGCTCGTTTGGAATCTCAATAGCGTTATCTAGGCGATACGCCATCTCTAAAGCGAGTCGGCTATCTCGCTGAATCTGGTTAAGACCTACAAGCTCTTCGCCAATATCCTCAGTGACATTGAGAAGGAGGCTCATCATCTGGTCATGGTTCTGACCTACGAATGCTGCTGCCTGCTTCTCATGCTCGCGTCGGCGTCGAGCTTTCCTCTCTAGCTCAAGCTTCTTCATCGCTGGCCTCCTTCACTTCCTCGATAACCTCAGCAGCCTTGCGGCCAGACTTGATTACCTCAGCGGTGTCGATAAGACCTTGGGCACCAACCATCGAAAGCACCATCGTAACGATAGCGTTAAGAGATTCGTCGCTAAGGTCCAGCCCAGTAAGGCTAGTGCCAGCAACAATGGTTACCGCGAAGACAGTGAGAATTAGCTTTCGGCTAAGGAACTTTTCCATGTTCATCCTAGGGTGCAATGATTGATTGCCAGCATAGCAACTAAAATAATTACTATGGCAGTCAACGTCAGGATGTCGTCCTGCTCGTTCCACTGGCGCATAAAGTCGAACTCAGAACCACTGGTCGAGGAGAGTGTACGTGAACGCTTTCTCCCACGAGGGATGGGTCTCGATCTGCTTGTTCACTAGATCCATCATCTCCCTGAATCCAGTTGTTGTTGCATGCACCTGACATCCAGCGCTCCAGACGCCTACGTCAGAGCCCTCGTCCCGGTCCCTTGTCTGGTCGTAAGGGGTGCTTGACGAAGCATGGATGTTGATGCCGAAGTAGCCGCTCTCGGTCTCAACATCCTCATCGAGGACCCGGTCAAGATCGTTATCTCTCCACACAGTCACAGGGCCATTCCTCTGGCACAGAGCTAGGTACTTACCCGCATGCATGTCGATGGCGTAGACCCCAGAGTATTGACCCGGAACGAGGATGGCTGTCCCTTTGACGTTCAGCGGGTTCTCTCGGTAGTAGAGGCTAGGGTCTGTGGTAGCTGCCCAGTAACGAACGTTCCACTGCCCATCTACTTTGTAAGCACAGCCTAGAAGGTCGTCGTAGGTTCCAGACACTCGGTCTGGAGAGCGGATGCCAAACAGGTTCAGGTTGTAGTCACCGTTGGTGAATACCTTGAAACCCATAGACTGGATTCGCTCTAATACTGGGGGTAGCACTAGCCCGCCTGAACGTGGTCTGAGAGCTTCGAGATCGACTGACTCAAGTTCTCGATAGACTTTCCCAGGCTGCGAGGAGTGTAGACAAGGGGAAGTCCCTCAGCATCCTTAGCCCCCAGGACTTCGCTCATCTTCTCGCAGTTGGCGGCAGTCCTAGCCTGAGTCTCTCTGAGCATCTTGAGTTGCTCTTCGATTTCACGAGCACAGTCGTCTCCACTGTCGGCCTTCTCTGCACGAGCGTTCGCCTCGTCCCTGCTCTTGATGTAGTCGAGGACCACCTTCAAGACCATGACAACAAGGATGCCCGTTGCGCTTAGACCGCCGAGACCACCGAACTCTTCCATCTTATTGCTCCTCGACGCTTCCGTCTGCAAGGACTGTAGCTACGCAAAGCACAGCAGAGTCATCGTCTTCCCAAGTAATCTTAATCGAGACAAACTCACCCTCTTCATCGTGGCTTAGCTCGCTAAGAATTGACTTGTATCCATCTATGCGAGAGCCAACAACAGGCTTCGCGTACTCCAGGGCTTCTCCTAGTAACATAACTAGTCCAGTGTAAGGATTCGGAACTTCTTAACGATAGCTTTAAAGGCTGTCGAAGAACCGTAGTTAGCGATGTAAAACATGACCCACATGTCGTTCCTGTTAAAGGGAACTGAGCTTCCGGTGCTAGTTGTCTCTGGGTCAGTGGTAACAAACTTCTGGAATGTCGTCGCAGTAAGCGGAGAAACGAAGTCAGTGTCTGCACTAGTAGAAGCAAACACCGTCCCGCCTGGAAAGTAGACAAGTTCAAAGAACTTATGGGTAGAGCTTTGAGCGGCGCTAACAGTTCCCTGAGAACCAGCGACAGCCCTCTTAAGGTAACTGCCAACAGTAGGGGAGACAGAGCTAAAGGCAGACGAGTTGAACTGCCGAGAGGTAGTGACGTAAGTGGTGGCTGCTGCGTTCGTTAAAATCATCCCCCACTCGTCAGAGTTCGCTGCGATGTCCTGCGTCCCAGGTTCAATGATTGCCTGGACGGCGAACGCCTTGTCTAGTGGGAGGGAGGGGTAAAGGGCTTGGGAGTCTGACTGTACCTTTGCCGACACCCGAGGAGCGTTGATTGCGCCTCCCGTTGGAGGGCTCCCAGAGTCGATGTACCACTGGATATTCGTCCCCGTGTCGGGGGAAATCTCAATACCTGTACCGCTGATAACCTTAATCTTGTTGCTGGCAGCGTCCGCAGTGTTCCTCCCGTACCACTTCACCCCATCTACCACGATGTCTTGATAGCCATCCCCGGTTAGCTCGAAATCATGGTTAGAGAACGCTGTGAAGTCAGCCTCATGGCGCACAGTCCAAGATGAACCAGGGGCAACAACTGCCGGTGGGTCAGGGAAAACCTTTGTGGTGTTAGTCCCGCCTGGGAATATCTTAGCCATCGTTAAGCCATAGCCTTGAAGAAGAAGCGAATAGTGTAGGTCAGCCCATCTCCTGCCCCTGTCGCACCAACTGGCCCAATGACAAAGTAGGGGGTGTCAAAGAAGGGGATGGGCGTAGATAGTGTATCTACAGTTTCGGTTAGAGCAGTCAGGTTAACCGTGGTGCTATAAAGGAGGTCGCCACCGCTGGCGTCATAGAGCTTAATAGGAACGGCAGAGTTCGTTGCGTGTACCGAAGACACTTTGATGTGGTAGCCGTAGCAGAGCCCTCTTTTGATTGCATCAGCTTGGCTCTGACCACCAGTCTTGACGGCAGTGGGGTTGTCGCTGCTGGTGTTCTGCTGAATGGCTTCAGCCTGCTTAGATGTAGGGATCCAGATTTCTTTTGCGTTATACGCCATCGCTTCCTCCTGCCCCTTGTCCGGCTATCAAGCGATAGAAAGCCAGTGGGTCTATGGGGTTATGGGTTCTTTTACCACTCAGCTTACCGGGGCTCTAGGATAATCGGCTGGAATTGAATCGATTGTGATTCAGTTAAGGAGTTAAGGGAGTTGCTGTCGCCTACCGGCGTTCTTTTTGAAGCTCTTTCGATTGTTCGGAATATGCTTTCATCAATCACACCGATTCTGCGAAGCAACTCTTCTTGGTAGTCTTTCTGCCTAAAGTATCTTTGCGCTCCGGTGTCAATCGATCTTGTTTTAACCCCGAAATAATCCCCTACACGCTCAAGCCCAGACTTTCGTGTCTCTCTGCCACGCATAGCGATGCTTTGATTTGTGTTGTCTTGCGTAAGGCTAATGAAATCGTTTAGCGATCTAGACCCAGGCATCTTTGTAAGGAGGTAGTAGTTCAGCGGCTTAGTCATTTGGTAGTAGTCTCTCTCTCCTACCTTTTTCCCATCGCGGTAAACGGCCTTTCGCCTCGGCGCGTTAACGTACTCCTTCTTCTTTGGATCCCACTTCATTGGGAATCCAACGAAAGACTTAACCCAGTCTGGGCCATCCTTTAACTTTGAGGCATTTGTTAGCTCGTTCCAACTTCTGTCGTAGAAGAACGATTTCCCCGAGATAAGTTCTATGGGCATCTGAATATGGGGCATTAAAGAGGGAATAACCCCACTCGGTCCTTGGGTGACTCGTCCAGTAAACTCTGCTGCTGCGGTCTGCCCAAGCCCTGGAATCTGTGCGAACTTTCCAGGAGTAGTCTCAACGAGGAGCTTCCACCTAAGATGCTCTGGCATGCTCCCAATATCTTCCTCATCAAAGGAACCCTTCATAATCCCGTTTACGTAGTGCGAAAGAACCGCTGCCTGCCTTGGGTTAGTGACAAGCTGGTTCATCTGGAAGCGCATGTTTCCAGCGTCCCATGTCCAGAAGAAGAAGATTCTTCTCAAGACATGCTTCTCAAACGGAGTCAGGTGACCGTAGTTTCTTAGCGTGAAATCTACAGACTCTGCCGCTTCGTCAATGGTCTTGCCCTTACGAAGCTCTCCAACAGCAAGTGTGATTCTTGCCTGAGTCTCTGCGGCTTGGTTAAGGCCGGTCATCATCTTAAGGTGAGACGGCATTGTCATTCCGGCAATCGCCCCGGCTGCCACACCGGCAGGACCAAAGACGCTTCCTGCGGTAGCGCCTAAAGCCATTCCGACGCTCTTCTCAGAAAAATACTTGATGCTCTCTTTTAGAGAACCAGAGCCAGACGGGATAGCCCTTCTCAGGGAGTCCATCTCGTCAAACGAAACTCTTTTCCATCCCTCCCTCATTGCAAGATTGAACTTTGCAAGATCTCCCGCTTGAAGATTCTTAACGGCGTCACTCCCGTACCCAAGCTTCCAAATCTCTCCCAAGAATGACCCAGGGTACTGAGCCACGAAGCCAGCGGCTGCGGCACCCAGTGGTCCTGCAAACGGGTACGCGGCTGCGGCTGCAAGGCTTGTCGCGCCAACTGAACCAGCAACTTGCTGTGTCGGGAAGTCAGCTCCTGGAGAAGTTCCCCCAATGTCCTCCAGGTACATCCTCTGAAGGGGAGCTTCTGTAATTCCTACCTCGTCAAAGATCTGCCTCCACTCTTTAACCGTCTTTGTATAGAGGCCAAGAGTAACTTCGTAGTCCTGGTGCTCTACGCCAGCGGCTTTCTTAAAAGCAGTGAGCCCCTCCTTGTCAAGGTTCACAAAGATTGTCATCGCGTCAGCGTGGTTCGCTGGGTTGAAAACCTCTGGCCCAATCTTCTGCCCGATAGATGCGTAGTTACCACTGACGTTTACAGAAACGTGAGCCAAGCTAGCAATCGTAACAAACCCCTTCCATACACTTGCGAACCCGTCGTAAACAGCCTTTGCCAAGGGCCAGTTTTGAGCGAAGTCTGCCTGATTCATCCAGCGGACATACTCAACGTAAGGAATGGGAGCGAACACACGCTCTGCGGTAAGGTACGCAGCAGCGGCGGTTGGAGTTATCTCGATGTTATGCCTGTCCTTTAGATACCTAGAGGCGTCGGTCGGAGACATAGTCTTTAGGGCGTCAACGATTGCGTCATCAACGTACTTAATCTCCATTGGAAGCTTCATTCCAGTAACGGCTTGAAGGCTGTCATACCTAGAGAGTCTCGCAAAGCCGTACTTTGCTGCCTCAAGGTCAGCCTGTGCGTTGTCCATCCCCTTAGTGTATTCAGCAATTTCCGCGCCCAGCGGATTCAGTCGGTAGATGTCTCTCGTGTGAGCTGCTGAAGCAGCACTCTCTGAGGACTGGCGAAGGTATCGCTTGGTCAGAATCCCAAGGTCTGCCTCGAAAAGCCGGTTGACCGACTCGTTGACGAGGTGTTTTCTTGACCACTTGATGGCGTTGTCCCACTCATCAACTGACATAAGGTTGTCAAGCATGTTGCCCCGAGCGTACTGGGACACAATAGCCCTCCCCTCTGGGGTATTAAACTTCTGAAGCGGAGCGCCAACCTCGTAAAGCAAGTCGCCCTTTCCAAACGCCTTGTGATTAAGAAGTTCAATAGCCCTAAGAACAACACGCTGCTCGTTGATGTCGTC
>WLWF01002889.1_pt1 | contig 11848 bp, 35 predicted proteins | sample 6718331 | NCBI WGS metagenome assembly WLWF01 (sample SAMN12718692, study PRJNA515312) | sponge metagenome | isolation source: marine sponge | host: Mycale hentscheli | place: New Zealand: South Island, Marlborough, Capsize Point | collected 2003-05-01
GCCCAGAAATAAGGAGAAATATGATAATATCTGTATTGTTTTTAGTAGGTATATGTATCATAGGAATACTAGCTTATTTAGGTATGAAAGGTACTGGTGCACTATGATAACATATGATGTACTGCAAAGAATAGAGGGAGATACTGAGAAACATAGTAATTATGAGTTAGTTCAGTATGAGTTCCCTTTTCCAGAAAATTCTGTTCTAATCGAGAGAGATAAAGAGATGAATAGAATATTAAATAAACCAATTATTATTACCAACGAGTAATAATAATAATTGTCAACAATAGGAGTTAATTATGACAACACAACCATCGTTTGTACCATATACTGAATCTAAATCAGTTGAGGACAGAATAGCTTACGTTAAGGCTAATCCTCACAAGTATATGCCTAAAGCACAGTATGATCTTGTTAAAAGTTTACATAACAAGATTGAGGCTTTGGATAGCAAGATGAATGAAATCTTAGCTAAAAAATAATTCTGTGTATCAGATATATCTTAATCTGAAATGATAAGATGAAACCCTAATGACAGATAAAGGGACTGTTGGCTACACCCCCTCGTAATGAGGGGTTAGCCTTAATAGGAGAATATATGAATATATCACAAATAATAAATGCTACACCATCAGAAGTTGATGATCTTAGAGTAAAACTAATGGATAGTGTAGAGTATAACTTTAATGAACGAGAGTGTTCATTACTATACAGAATGGCTGGGTTTGATTTATTAACAGCTAGTGAGTGTAAAGCATCAATTATGCTTATGGCTCAAAAATTAGGCAATATATCTATACCAAAGGAGGATAAATGACAAAACAAAAAGTTGTATATGGCATTACATATGAATGGATAACTAAATATGGAATAACATACTGGTGGAGAGTAAAATGAAAAGAAACTTAATAGTATATAAAGTTGATTATGTTAATAGACACGAAGATTATAACACCCAGACAGGTAGATTCGTTAGAACTAAAAGAATAGTTATGACACCTGATGAGGTTAATCAGACAGGTGGCTACTGGCGTAATCATAGAAACGTAGAAAAAAAATTTGCTAAACAAATGATGGGCAAAGAAGATGCCTATTATGATAGTAAATATAGAGTGACTAGAGTGAGGAAAGCATGAAACAATATGAAGTTAAAATACCAATGTGTTTAGTTGGTATAGTAAAAGCTAAAGATAAAAATGAAGCAATAGAAATAGCAACAGAATCTTTTTGTATAGATAATACACCATGTGAATGGTGGGATATTGTTGCACCACAAATACAGGAAATACATGAAAAAAACTAAAACACCAAAGTTCTGGACTGCTAAAGCATGGGCAGAGCACCTATTACATATATCATCATTTACTGATGCAAAGGAGGTTAAGAGTGTTCCGAGTAATACTAGAAAACAAGTTTCGAGAAAATCCAATAAATCTAAGCAGAGCAGTAAAGCTGCTGTATAACCAAGATTTTACTGGCTCGATAAGAAAAGAAAACATACTGTGGTGGAAAAAATACTTTCTTAAAGTAATCCACCTGCCAATATTATATCCAAAAAGAGGATATATACAGATAGTTAAAATATACAGAGATAAGAAACCATCAATAAGAGTAGTAACTATACCAAGCAGCTCCGACAAGCGTGAGCTGTTGGTGTTAAATAAAATATATGGAGGTAATAATGGGTAGACGTAAAAAAGCATTTACAAATTATACAATAAATAAAAACATAGCTAAGACTTTAGTATTACATAGAGTGTGGAATGGGTATACCCAAACACAATTAGCTAAGTGTATAAACGTGAGTTTTCAACAAATACAAAAGTATGAAAGATGTATTAATAGATTAGCTGCAGAAAACTTAATAGATATATGTAAACAGAAAAGTTGGGATATACAATTGTTTACAAATGATAAACCTGAAGCAATATTTGAAGAATGGTGTAAGTCAGTAGATATATCTAAGATAGATAGTCCATATCCATTAAGAGCAGATCAAATACAAAGATCTTGGGATAAGATAGAAGAAGTAGGTGAACAAAATTATTATAATGAACACAGCCCAAGATATAAAAATATAATCAAAGAAATGAGAGGAGATTAATGAATGGAATTGTTAATATTGTTAGATTTGTTGCTTATAGCGTTGGTGGTCTCGCTGTAAGAAAAGCTTGGAATTGGCTCATCGAAGATGTCGATCCAATTCCTGGAAGTAAAGAGTTTGATAATGAATATTATCATACAAAAAGTAAATACATACGATTAACTAAACTAAAGGAGGAACATGAAGCGTATAGAAAAAGTAGGAGAAGTGATAGTTAAAACTATTACATTACCATTAAGAATATGTATTGGTGCATGGAAATCTGTTGAGGCTAATATGCCTGATAAGATTGAAGTACCAATTGAAATTAAAAGAAAGGAGGAAACAAATGGAGACAGTAAAAGCACCAATTAATGAAAGAGTGGCTACTAAAGTAATGCCATTAACTAAATGGTTTGTAGAACAATACTTTCAAACTTATGAAATGATGTCATCAGATCCTAGGTTTAAAGCATTACCTGCGTACAATCAAACATCTTGTATAGCTACTGTGATTATAGCAACTAACAATGCTTTAGATAAAAGCAGAGATGCTAGAAAATCTGCAGAAACATTACAAGATATTAGTAAAGCAACTGAAGAAAGGAAAGCTGTAAATGAGTAGTAGTAAAACACCTATAAGACAAGATGAAAAAGACTATCTTGATCATTTCATTGAAACAAAATATGACGATAGAAAGAATATTTTGAAAACAGAAATGCAAGATACCATTGATAAAGAAGCAGAAGATAACTTCGAGGCATTTAAAGATAAACTTAAAATTAATAAAATGCACGATGATGTCAGAGTTTTGTATAATGATCATGCAAAATTTGCTAACGAAATGGATTCTATTTTACTTCAGAAAAAAGGTAAATTAGACAATGCTATCCATGTGTTAGAAGATAAGTTAGAACAATGGAAAAAAGTCAGAAAATGGAAGAACGAAATAAGTAGTTCTTTGTTAAGAGAACCTGATGAGTTAGATAGGCTGCTTAAAAAGTTATGTCATGAAGAAACAGAACGTGACTATTATTCAGGCCCAAGAGGTAAAGCAATACAGATGTTAGATATGTCTAAAGAGTATTGTAAAAACTTGCTTAACGCAGGTCAATCTCTGTCTACTGTATGGGGTGTACTCGATCAAGAAATGGGTAAGGAAAAGATTAATACTAATACTATTCCTAAACCAGAGTTCTTATCAATTACTAAATAATAATAAACATGGTAAATGCCCGGTACTTTGTAACTGGGCATTAACCTAATAGAAAGGTAATTATGGTAGATGAAGCATTATACTTCTTTGAAAAAGATGTAGGTAAAAAAGTTTACGAAATAGAATACGAAGCAACATATGTTACTAAATGGCAAGTACTTGCTGAAGATGAAAACGAAGCATTTAATACTTGGTTAGCAGAAAACAAACAAGATTTAGTAACTGAAGATGGTAAAGACTGTGTATGTTCTTATGTAAAAGATTATACGCAATTAGGTAAAACGCAAGTTATTGCAGAAATTAAATACAACAAAGAAGATGATGAGGTATATGCAGATGAATCTTAAAGAACAAACAGACTTACTCGACAAAGCAACTAATAAAGCTATCAAACAAGTAACTAAAGAACGTCAAGGTAAACGTAGAAACTTTATACTAGAGTGGTTTAGATACGTAGAATTAGTAAGCAAACAATTAACCAAATGGATGAACTAATGCACATAGATAGTTATAAAATATGGTCATACGATTATGATTTTAAAAATGGTAAAAGAAGTAAAACTACTTCTATTAAACAACATTTAGTATCAGAAGAATGTATAGATGGTAAAAGTTTAATAAATTTATTATCAGATTTAGATACTGCTTGGCATAATGGTTATGGCAAGAACATAAAAGTAGAAGTTACTTTTGAACCACATGAAGGAGAATAATATGGATAAAATGAAAGATATGTTTGAACTACGTAATGCAATAAGATATTTTTTAGAAGATAAATTAGAAGCAAAAGTACAAGGTGCTGGTATGAGTATAACAGAACCTTCTTCTGCAGATATATCTTTTAAACTAGATAACACTAACTATGTATTAACAATAGATGAGGTATAAATGTATAAACTTATAATATGGAAAGCTATATGGACAGATTCAGGGCCAGAAACAGGCACAGATTCTTACATATTAAACTATAAACCAACATTTCAAGATATGTATAAACATTTAGCTTGTGATATGATTGAAATAACTAAAGGATATGATAAAAATATATCTAATAGATCTTTTGAAATGTATGGAGATGAAGAAAGTAAACTTAAACCAATAGTTGTTAAAAATATGAAAGCTACAAAAGCATGGTATGACTGGCAAGAACGTACAGGTAGACAATGTATACCTGGTGATTTTATTGCAGGTCATGTAGCTATAATTAAAAAGGTAAATAATGACAGACAAAGAAGCAATGAAGCTGCATGAGCTAATAGATGAGCTTAGAGCAAAACTAAAAAAGTCTTTACAAGATGTATTACAACTTCGTAAAGATTTAGATTTAGAACGTGAAGAACATCAACTTACACAGTTAAGATATGATACTGTAAAAAATGCTATTAATAAAGAAGTTGATAGATTAAATCAACGCAGACCAGATGTAGAAATACCTGCTGATGAGAAAGGAATAAAATGACAGAGTTAAAAGATGAACATTTTGAAGTTATATCTAAAAACAAAGGCAAAGCTCGAGAAATAGAAAAGTTAGAAAATGAAATATCAGATGCTAAAGAGTCTGTGTCTGTACTTGGAGGTGCTATTGCGTGTGGTTTTTTACACGATAAACATTCCTTGATTTTGCAAGAATGGATTGTAGAATACAAACAATTAATCGAACAGTTAGATACACATCTAACAGAAATGAGAACACATGGATGAACGATCACTTAAAATGGTACTTGCTGCAAAGCAATTAGAAATAGATAAACTTAAACGTAAAATAAAGGAGATGGAAGATAATGATAATGCCAGACAGCGAGATTCTGAGATTAGAAAAACGTCAAAGAGGTCTACAAAGAGTAGCAACAGCAATTAACGATTTAAGTATTTATGGTATTTACCATACAAACTTTCCTAAGTTAATCCAAGTATTAGAACATGCTAAAGATCATGTTAAAGCTGAAATAACTGCAACACGTAAACGTATTGTAGAACACAGCATAGATAAAATAGAAGAAGTGTATACAGATCCATTAAAGACTGAAGCTCAAAAAGAAGCTGATAAAGTAAATGATATGTATACTACAAAAGGTATTTAAGAATTCTTGGTGGAGCATACTAATGGGATCCCCCTATCCAAGATAGAGCCAGATGGGAGACTGTCTGGCTTGTTAAGTGATATTGGCAAAGTAGGGAATACCCACGCATATCACTTTTAAATTTTAGTCATCTTTACAATCCAAGATGTAGGAATATTAGTACGATCTCCATAAGTATAAGATCCATCTTCTTCAATATATGCTGCAAACAATTTAATAGAATGTTTGTCTTTAGAGAACAGCCAACCTTCGTTAACAGGATTAGCTAATTTCATATTAGTAAATTCTTTTTTCTCAGCCCAACCTGAATCACTTACACAGTCAACCCACTCAACTCTGTATTTGTCATAAGGTAATGTTTGAGAATCTTTAGAAAAAGATATTTTCTTTTTAGTGTAACGTTTTTTTGTCATCTACAGCCCATATAAAAGTTGAATGATCATTTTCTTCTAATGCATCCATAATGTTAGAAGGTACGTTATGTCCTTCTTCATCAAATACTAATTGTAGATACGTACTGTAAATAATTGCAAGAGCCATTGCGTCTGCAGCTCTAACTGACATACCAGGATTTTGACCTTTTATAAAGTCTCCAATAGCTTCTGGTTTTACGTTAGTTAGAAATACTTCAGAATAAGGTTTTTTGCTTTTAGGAAACTTTAAAATCTTAGTCATATTTACGTACCTCTGGCGAGGATATCCTTATTAGTTATTTGGGTTGCAGTAGAAAATCAATGTTATTTTGTATCTTAGGTACAAGTTCATCGTACACAGTACGCCATAACATAGAATCATCATAAAAAAAGTTCTTATTTTTCCACATATTGTGGTAATGGTCATAGAATCTACGACATATTTCAATAGCATCTATGTCTAATTTTATCCAAAAATCTTTCTCACTCATACCATTTGTATGTAATAAATGATGATGAGGGTAGCAAAGAGGTACAGTATATTGGTCTCCAACTTTCTGTGAGAAACCTCTAGGCATAGCAAAAGTAACATGGTGAGCTTGGCATCTTGTGTCCTGGCAAAGTATGCAAGGATTAGATGCTACCCATTTTAGGTACTCTTTGTCTTTGATTCTTTGTGCCTTGTCCTCTGATAGTATTGTGCACTTTTTTGTAGCCATAATAAATTGCTAAACTAGATAGTCCTTCATGTACGTTGTTAGATGCTCTGCGTTCTGACATACTTAACATATGTGCTATTTCAATGATACCAAAATTAAAATGACAAAACAACTTCATAATATTAGAAAGTCGTTTGCCTATCTCATCATCTACATCTTTAACTGCAAGAGCAGCACCAAGAGATGATGTAATAAAATCTGTGTTAGCACCATCAATACGTTCTTTTAGAACATTGCCAGTTCCACCACCTTGGAGCTCACACATAAGACGATACCTAGATCCAGCTTCATATTCTTCAATAGATATGAGCTTACGATGAAACATATACATTAAACGAGACTCACGTATATTCATCCATACTTTACGTTTATCTAAAATTGTAGATATTAATTCAGGTTTTTCAATCTGACGCATAAGATACTTTATAATCTTCTATCGCATTATCAACAAAAGATCTAAATTTTTTGTTTTTATTGTATAAATTATTAAGTCTATAAACTCTGTTTTTTTTACAATTATGTAAACGAGCAATAGTGCTCTTACACCCATACACTTGTGTAGGGTGCAATAGCCAACAAAGTAAAATACATAAATTATATATTTTATAATCATTGGTGTTATTAACTGTTTTTTTACCTTTTAATACATCTAAAGATACATTATAAGATGAACTACAATACTTTTGAATACGATTAACCATAAGGAGATAAATATGAAGATTGAATATAGACATAGTGCTTCAAAAACTAATACATTTATTGACAGTCCACCTCGTTGGATTATTGACAATTTGTATGATTTTGAATCACAACCGAATGCAAGAATGATAATGGGTAGTACTGCAGAAGATGCAGCAGATCATGCTTTGCAAAACCAAATCACTGATGAAGAAGTTATCATAGATTATGCTAAAAATCTATACACTACTAAATATAAAGGTGATGCAACTGATGACGAATGTTTGTGGTCAGGTATAATAGCTACACAGTTTGTTAAAGAATTACCTCAATTTGGTAAAATTGTTTCTTGGCAAAATGAACTGCAAATACCTGGTGATAAATATGGTCTAACCTATGATGTTATAGGTAAAACTGACTTTGAGTTTGAGAATGTAATCATAGATACTAAAGCTACTGCTTATATCAAAAGACTCAAAAATGGCAGTATTGATAGCAGATGGTACCCAAAAGCTGCTGATATGCGTCAACAAGCTCTGTACAAGGATCTTTTCAATAAACCGACTGCTTTACTCTATTGTTCTTACAAAGACGTTTACAGCGTGGATATGGAGGAAAGAGAGGGGTATTTAGAGCCTATGCTACAAGCTATGCATAATATTGAGCATATCTTGAATATAGCTAAAACTAAAGAAGATGTAGTCAAAATGTACCCATTAGTTATGGATAACTTCAGATGGGGTAAACATGATGACGATCCAACCAAAGTCTTTGCAAAAAAGATTTGGCAAAAAGCATTTAATTAGTATAATACTAAGCAATGCAAAAGTTTGGAAATATAATAAAACAAATAAATAGGAGAACCAATATGGAAACCGAGACGTTTGAATGCTCATTTAAAAAAGCATTCGAGAAAGATGATGGTCAGGTTACTGTTTACATTACTAAAGATGATGGCAGTGATATGACAATCTATGGTGAGGCTTTAGGCTCATCTAGATGGCAAAAGGGAGATCGATTAAAAATTGCAGCCCAACCTGTTAGAACAAGTAAAACAGGTAAACAATACCAAACAGCTAGTATGATAGAAAATCTAAGTGGAGATTCTTCTGCAGCACCTGCAACTAATATGGTTAGTTCAAGTGGTGTACAAGCTGTTAGAAATATTAATGATCAATTTTCAGAAAAATATAGATTGACTATGAGTAATCTTATAGGATCTTATATGTCTGGTGGTAAAATACCAACTGAATCAGAGTTTCAACAAATTGATAACCTGGTTAGAAAGGTATTAGAAGCAAAAGCTAATAGTGTTGATGAAATGCTATCAGATGATGCACCATTTTAACAATTTCTTATCTCCCTCGAGTTAGAAAACTAGGCATTGCTAGAGAGTGGTTAAAGACCCATTTAGCAGTGCCTTTTTAATTTAAGGACAATTATGGAATTAATAATATACAATGATGGAATATATCATCTTCTTGAAGTAACTAAAGAAATGACAGCTAGTTTAAAAATATTTAGCCAAGTAGATTGTTTTAATTTATGTGATGTATTGAGATTACATTTAAGTACATATTCTGATACTCTTAATGCTCATGTTATGCATGATGGGAGTGGAAATTTATTTGGATGTATTTGTTCAAATTAGAACTAGAAATGATGGGTATAAACACTTATAACAATGAATACTTAGTAAACAAATTATATAAATTATATTTAAGAAAGGATAAAGATGATTACAGAAAAGAGATTGGAAGACTCCTTAAAATTTCTATCGGACACAGACGAGGAAAATGCTCAAGCTAATGCTCAAGTTAAGTATTTGGATAGGCTTCTTAAGAGAAAGAAAGCTCTCCATATCACTGGTAATTCAGTTGATAAGAGTATCTCTGCCAAAGAACAAGCATACTATGGAAGCGAAATATATGAGACTGCTATACGAGAATTATTTGAGGCAGAGGTTAAAGCAAGTACACTTGAGAATAAAAGAGACAAAGAAGGTCTTATCATCGACTTATTTAGAACACTAGAAGCAAGTAGACGTAAAAATAATATATGATTTATAAGTTTAAGAAGTGGGTTATACTTCCTGCTTATACAGAAATATTTGTTAATGCAACGTCAGACGAAGAAGCATTAAAGATATTAAATGCTATAGATCCTACAACTTTAAACTGGCAAGAAGCTGACTCAGTAGAGCAGCGAATGACGTATGAAGTTATAGATGAAAAGTCCTGAGAGATATTTATTTAGAGCAGTACTTAGTCAAGCAATTCATGATGCTATGTATAATGGTTTAGATAAATATTATCTTATAGATAAACGTAATGCTATAGATTGGCTTATAAGTAATTCAGTAGACTTTAGAACTATATGTCATTATGCAGAAATAGATCCTGATATGGCTTGTAGAAAGTTTACTGCTGCTATGAAGTTAGATCTATATTCTTTAAAAGAAAGTCAACATAGAGTGTTGAACAAACCAAGAAAACAATATAAACATAAAGATAAATTTAGATTAAGTTTTTAATGACACATAAGGATATATTCAAAGATATGACATACGATACATTAAATAAGCAGGTAGATGGTGATCACTATAAATCTATGCGTATTCAACCTGCACATTTTATAAATGAAAATAAATTACAATACGCTGAAGGCAATGCTATTAAATATATATGTAGACACCAAAAGAAAGGTAAGCGTAAGGATATAGAAAAAGCTATCCATTATTTAGAAATGATCATAGAGAGAGATTATTCTTGATCTAATATTAGTTTCTTAATACTTTTTTCACCCATATAAATTTCTGTTTCTGCTTTAGATATTATACATCTGTATTCTATACTATCAGAAACATCTCTATTGGCTATACGTTTACCTTTTAGACATTCAGACATATTAGGTTGTATTCTATGTTCTTTAATTTCATGATCTACTATCATTAATAAAGCTATAACAGTTTCTATCATTAGTGTGTACCATTTCTTAATTTATCTACCATTTTTTGTAGAGATAATATTTGTTCTTTAAGGTGATCTATATTAACTTTGTTATATCTAGATGCCTCAATTTCTTTTTCTATAGATTCTATTTGTCCAGCAAGATGTTCTATTAACATATACATTTCTAAATTTTTAGGTTCTTGCTCTGCTTTTTTTAAAAGGTCAGCTTGAAATAGAGTGTCTGCAGTTTCTAGTTTATTGAGTCTTTCAATAACACCAAAAGCAAACCATGCACCTATTACAATTGCACCAATTAAACCTATTAAATTTCTTAATGGTAATCCAATATTAGTATTTTCACTAATCTTCATTTTGCAATCTTACCTTTATTAATACCTTTTTTAATAACATAATCTCTTGTACCATGAGCTCCTATTTCAACTTCTTTTTTAAGATGTTTAAACAGTCTCATTTCTTTTTCTTTGTATTCTGTTTTTTTCACGTGCTGTTCTAGCAACTTTGTGTCTCTCATTATTCCCCCAAAAAGGTAGCATATGCCCTGAATTTTTAAAACATTTAACACAAGAGTATTCTTGTTTTACAATCATATATGGTTCACTAGAGTATATGTCTTTAGTGCACCACTTGCAGTTTCCTACTTTATTTTGATTGTTGTTTGGCATTGATTTCATCGTTAGCTTTATCTAAGTCTTGAGTTGTATGCTCAAGTTTTTGTAAAGATCTTTTTAATGCTGCATCTTTCGATTTACAAGCATCTTCTAATTCTGAAATCTGTGCTTTAAGAACACGAACTTGTTCTTTGTACTCGTTAATAATATCTTGGTAGTCTGCTCTGTCCATAACTATTTAGGTTTACGCATTATGTCAGCACCTTTAAGACCATAAATGGCACTAACTATTCCTATAAATATTGCCTGATACCAGTAAGGAAGTTGTTTGAAATATTCAAAGAACATATCTAATCTATTACGAATCTCAGGATCGTCAGTGAAAATAGAGTAGACCAGTACAAGAATAGGAAGGGAAACAAGAACCAATACGAACTCATCTTTCCAGCCCTTATCATTACTCTCAATAACTTTCGCTTTATATTCAATTTGACCTGTACTCATTTTCTCAGCATGTCTCATCTGAGCATCTGACATTAATTGTTTAGTTTTTTGTTTGTTTTGGTATATATGACTAGCAGTCTTAACACCCATAGATAATAAATTAAACCACATTATTTAATACCTTTCTTTTTTCGTTCAATCCAAAGTCTGTTGACACGTTTATGCCAAGCCCAAACTTTTATTTTAATAGCTATACTTTCTACGAAGCTGTAGAATTTGTCGGTAAACCTTCCCATGCTTTGTACATCCCCTCTACTAACAGCTCATCATCGTATGGCTGCATACCATTTTCCATTTGTATAATAGCTTTTACTAATGGTAAATAATCTTCAATAGTATTGTTTAGTTCGTCAGTAGGATTAACATCAAGTCGTTTACATACAAATACTATATAAGCATCTGTATCGTTTTCACTTGGTGGAGCCCATCTTTCAATGATGCTTTCTACTGTAAATCTTTTATGATGAAATCTGTATGTTAAAAGTATTTTAACTAATGCTCTAATACCCCATACAGCTTCTTTAAATACACAAAAAACTGGATCAGATTGTTCATCTGCCAGTCCATCCC
>WLWF01002893.1_pt1 | contig 11840 bp, 14 predicted proteins | sample 6718331 | NCBI WGS metagenome assembly WLWF01 (sample SAMN12718692, study PRJNA515312) | sponge metagenome | isolation source: marine sponge | host: Mycale hentscheli | place: New Zealand: South Island, Marlborough, Capsize Point | collected 2003-05-01
AGAAAATTCTATATTAAAGTTTTTGTAACTTTTAATATATTGTTCGAAATAAAATTGTATTTTGTTATTCATATAATATAAATATAAACTAATTTATTGGGAATTGAACTATAAATTCTTGTTTTTTAGTAACCCATTACCCCAGCAAGAGCTAAAAGAAGTATACTGCCGCCACCTAAAACTTTCCAATACCATTTTTCAACCCAATCATCTTCAAAAACAATAAGATGAAATAAAAAACTTAGCCCTATAATAAATAGGCATGCAAACATTTCCATTATCGGTCCCATTAATAATTCATTTTATCTAATGTAGGTTCAGCTCCATTTAAAACTTGCACTAATATAGTTTTTAATTCTTCAAATTCTGGAGCTCCTTTATAAATTTTTTGAAAAACTTCAGTTCCTCTACCAAATTCAATTCTTCCAGTATTTGTAGATTTTGCAGCTCTACCAAACCAAGGGTTTCTTGATGGTTGGAATCTTGTAATTCCATACCACTGACCACCTGTTACTTGTACCAATATACCTTCAACCGAGGTGGTACTTTTTAACGGTTTCTCTTTAATAATTTCAATCATTTTTTTAATTTAAGTTAAACTTCTAATACTAATTGATTATCTATGTGTACATCAAAAGGTAAGTAAGATTCTAATAATGAATCTTTATCATCCTTGTATTTTAGTACAGCCACTTCTTTAGCTTTAGCTTCTACTTCTATATCTACAGCAAAACCGTAGTCATCAATTTGTTCGTATACAAAATCTGCATGTGCTTGTGCTTTACAGCCTGGATCTTCGAATGTTCTTCGGCAAGATGAATAATGAAAGAGTGGTTTTACATTATGATATTCCCACGTTTCTTTTGCCATTATGAATGCATCCTTCTCAGATAATCCACCATCATTAAATCTGTGGTGGTGGAAGTCAAATGTAATAGGTACTCTTACTTCTGTAAAAATACCCCAATACAAATCTTTTACTGAATACATACTTCCTTTATCATCATTTTCTACAACTAACCTACTCCGAGCCGATACTGATAAATTTTTAAAATTATCAGACCATCTTTTTAGTGTAGCTTTTTTATCGCCGTATACTCCATTGCAATGAATATTAATAGGATAATGATTAGATCTCTCTAATCCCATAAGATCCATTATTTCAGCAGTTTGATTTAATTCTTTGAGGGTTTTTGAAACAAGATCTGGATTAGGTGATCCTAGAACGTTAAAAGGTCCTGGGTGAAAACTTAATCTTTGTCCGTATTTCTTAGCCAGATTACCTGCCCCTCTAAGCAATGTAGATATTTTTTGATAATCTGGTAAATCTTTAAGTTCATATTCAGACATCCAAGGAAACATATTAGAAGACATCCTATAAACTTTAAATCCATTTTGTTCATTCCATTTAATGATCTCTACAAGATCTCTAATATTTTGTAAAGCAAGGCTACTTACATGAGGTAAGCCTTTTTGTGCAAAGGTTGCTTTTCTACATGTTCTATTAACTGTTATCTTTTTTGGTTGAAGATTTAGATTGATACAGCAATAACCTAATTGAGTACTTGGATTCATATGTTCTTATTTAATTTAAATATAACAAATAATTTGAACATCTGAAAGTAAATCATACTTAATTTGTATAACAACACCAAGATGTTAAAATAATCTTATTATCAGATATAGGCATACAGCCTTTATGAACATAAGGCCATGCAGCTGGATGAATTATTAACCTACCTTGTTTAGGTTTAACTTTAAAATAGTCAGGTTCATCTTTTTCTTTAAAATAAAATGCAGTTTCCCCACCTTCTTCTACATCATTAAGGTAAAGAATAAAAACAAATAATCGATTTGATGTATCTTTATTATAGTTTTCTAAATGCCAAGTATTAAAGTGCCCTTCTTCTTTTTGGTATTTTTGAATTTGAAATACTGGATAGTATGTTTGATTCATAATAACTGATGATGTATCAAATTGAGCCCAAGGAGAAAAGTACCGAAGATATCTGAGGTGGTGTTCATTAAATCTATTAGCTACGAGATTAGTTAATTCTCTATCATTATCATTGTCTCCTTTGATAATATCCCAATCTACTGATTTTTTATGCTGAGCTAATTCACCATAACCACCTTCCCAAGCTGCACCTGAATTTATTGCATTGGTGTGAGATTCAATTAATCTTAAACATTCTTCTTTTGTGAATGCGTCATCAAAAATTCTTATACTATCTTTAAATTCCATTTATATCCATTTATTCTTTTTAAAATATAACCACATACCTACAATGGTAGCGATTGTTAAGCCTGCAAATACCCAAAAACCATTATCATCTGAAATTAAAGGTACATCATCAAAATTCATACCCCAAAGGCCAGTATAAAAGGAGAGAGGTAAAAATATAGTAGACCATATTGTAAGAAGGTTTAATCTTCTATTCAATAAATCATTATTTTTCTTTTCGATCATTGATTCTAAAACTTCAAAAATCTGAATAAGATCTAAATGTTCTCCTTTTAAAAGTTTTCTTTTTAAATTATAGAATTCTTTTGTGTTTATTGGATGACCTTCAAAAATAAGATCCTCATATTTTTCTAATTCCTTTTTTAATTCTTTTTCCATAAATCTAATGTCCATAATAGAGATTCAATAAAATATAAAAGACCAACAAGACCCATTCCATAATGAGTCCATGTTCCTTGATGACCGTAAGTAAAATCTTGATAAATTGAAGGTATAGCAGATCCCATTATAGCAATACTAAAAATTATCTTTACCCATTTATTATCTAAAAATGATTTTGGTTTTACAACTTGTTTCATTTGATCTTCTAACCAATCATAATCTTCATGTTTACGAGTGGCTAATAATCTAAATGATATCTTATCTGTTAGTTCTTTTATAGATCCCATACTGATTTTCTTTTTCTTTTTGCGAACTTTAATCTAATTAAGAATATTAATTTTTTAATTAGTTTCATTTTTTCTTAGTTCAATTATTTTTTCTTCTATCTTGCTTGCCTCAAATGTTAATGTATCACTTAAGGTTCGATTTGATTTAGATGCAATGAATGCTTGCCCTAAAAGATCTTTATGCTGAGCTTCTAATTTTTCTAATTCAGTTTTTCCTTTAAATATCTTTTTAATAAATTTAATCATTATCTTCTAATTTTACAAATTCATCTTGTGTTATTTCTACTTGTACCCATTCCTGAAATTTTTCACTGATAGGTAAATAAGTATAATACTTTTTAATTGATCCACTTATTGCATCTTCCCTCTTAATCCAAATTAGTATTTTCATATTATATTTATTTTCCACCAATTACCTCGTCAATTATTCCATATTTAACAGCTTCTTCAGCATTCATCCAAAAATCTCTTGTTGCATCCTTTGCAACTTTATCTGCTCTTTTGCCGCAATATTTTCCTAAAAGAACAAATAGTTCTTTATTTACTTTTTGCCATTCTTTCCAATCAATTTCAGCATCTTGAATATTTCCTCTAAACCCACCTGAAGATTGATGTAACATTGTTTTAGAATGTTTTAAAGAACTTCTTTTACCTTTTGTTCCTGCTCCTAGTAAAACAGATCCCATTGAAGCAGCCATTCCTGTATTCACAGTTCTAATATCTGATTTAATATAATCCATAACATCAACCATAGAAAGTCCTGATTTAACTGAACCTCCTGGAGAATCAATATGCATAGTAATATCCTTTTTCTCTACACTATCCAAAAACATTAATTGTGCCTGTACAATCGTTGACATATTATCATTAACTGGACCTGCTACCCAAAGTAATCTATCCATCATTAATCTTGAAAATATATCAATCTGTGTAGCTCTCATTTCTCTCTCCTCTAAAATATAAGGAGTCATCGAGTTTTCAATATGCTTCTCATAATAGTCCAATGTTGATGAACTTACATTATGATCACTCATTGCATATTTTTGAAATTCTTTTCCGTAATTCATTATTCTTCTATATTAGTTATGTCAATTATTAATTCACCTTTAGTACTTTTAATATTAATTGTACCACCTTCTTTTAATTCACCTTTAAGAATTAATTCTGATATTTTATTTTCAATTAATCTTTCAATAGTTCTACGTAAAGGTCTTGCACCATACTTAGGATCATATCCTTGATTAAGTATTACTGTTTTAGCTCCTTTTGATATTTTAAAAATATAATTACCTACTTCAGATAAATTAGATGCTAATTCTTTACATTCCTTTGTTAGGATATCCATTACATTATCTTCAGTCAATCTGTTGAATACTACAATCTCATCAATCCTATTTAAAAATTCTGGTGAAAATTTATTTTTTAGAGCCTTTCTTAAAATAGTTTTTTCTTCTTCAGCTTGGTTAACCATTTTAGTAGAACTTTCAAATCCAATACCTGAACCAAAATCTTGTAACTTCCTAGATCCTGTATTTGATGTAAGTATTACTAAACAATTTCTAAAATCAACAGTTCTACCTAATGAATCAGTTAACTGCCCATCATCTAACATTTGTAGAAGTACATTAAATACCTCTGGATGAGCTTTCTCTATCTCGTCAAATAATATAACAGAATGTGGTTTTCTCTTTACCTGCTCTGTTAAAAACCCACCACCTTCAAATCCTACATATCCCGGAGGCGCTCCAATTAATTTAGAAATTGAATGAGGCTCCATGTATTCACTCATATCAACTCTAATTAATGATTCTTCACTATTAAATAAGTATTCTGTTAATTCTTTAGCCAATTGTGTTTTACCAACTCCAGTAGGACCTAAGAAAATAAAGTTACCCATTGTTCTGTTTCTTTTTCTAATACCTACTCGGTTTCTTTGAACAGTTACAGATATTTTATTCACTGCTTCATCTTGACCTATTACTTTTGATGATAAATGTTTATTAAGACCTAATAGGTTTTTATTTTCTTTATCAGATATTTTTTCAATAGGTACACCTGTAGATTTAGATACAACTTTTAATACATCATCTTCAGTTATTTCTAATTGATTAACAGCCATCTGTTCTTTCCATTCAGCTAAGTCTCTTTTAATTCTATCTTTAAGTGTTAAACACGCATCTCGTTCTTTGGCTGCTACTTCATATAATTGTCTGGAAACTGCTTTTCTTTTTGCATGCTCTTTATCTAATAATCTTTCCTCTAATGCTTTAATTTTTTGAGGAATTTTCATATTAGTTAAATGCTTATAAGATCCTACCTCATCTAAAATATCAACAGCTTTATCTGGAAAGTATCTATCCATAATATATCGGTCTGCTAATTTAACAATAAGATCAATTATTGAATCATCATATGAAACACTGTGGTGTTCTTCATACTTATGCCTAATGTTAGAAAGTATTTCAATTGTTTCTTCTAATGATGGAGGATTAACTGTTACTTTTTGAAACCTTCTATCTAAAGCACCATCATCTTCAATGTTTTCTCTAAATTCATCAAAGGTTGTAGCTCCTATACACCTAATCTCCCCTCTTGCTAATGCTGGTTTAATTATATTAGATGCGTCTAAAGATCCTGTAGAACTACCTGCACCTACTAAGGTATGTAATTCATCAATGAATACGATAATATGTGGATTAAGAATTAATTCATCTACAATAGATTTCATTCTTTCCTCAAATTGACCTCTGTATTTTGTACCTGCAACTATTGTAGATAATTCTAATGTATAAATAACTTTTCCTTGTAAAGATACTGGAACATTACCTTCTACCATTTTTAAAGCTAAACCTTCAACGATGGCAGTTTTACCAACACCCGGCTCTCCTACTAAAACTGGATTATTTTTTCTACGTCTACCTAAGATTTGAATAACTCTTAAGATTTCCTCAGTCCTTCCAATAACAGGATCCAATTTACCTTCACTTGCCAACTTACTTAAATTAGTACCGTAAGTATCTAAGATTAAGGTTTGTTTTTTAAATCTTGTTTTTTGTCTTTTTGGTTCTTCTTCTGGATATATTTCTCCCATAATTTATTTAAGTATAGTTTAATAATAACAAAAAATAACTTGAACTGAAAGTAGTTATTTAAGTATATTAATTATACTGCGAAATAAAAAATGGTTTAAGTTAAGATGTAATAGAAATACTTAATTCGGAAGTTCCTTTAATTAAGCGGTGAATTAAGCCTTTAGGTATATGAATGATCTTACCTGGTTCCATAGATTGTGGCAATTCATTATCAAACTGAAATTGCCAGTCGTTTTCATTTAAGGATTCAATAAAACGATCTTCATCGTCAGCGTGCCATTTATATAAATGATCAGGTGCTGCTTTGTCAAAATGTCTTAAGATAGTATTAGGAGAATATGCTTCTTGTGTAAACGGTTTAGTTTGATCATCCATCTGCTCTATAATCTTTTCATTAGAGTGTTTACCACATTTACAAGATTTACATGCCATTCTTTTTTTTAATTTATCAGATACATAAGTTGGATACAAATTTGGTATCCATGCATGGATGAAAAGTACTAAAGAATAGGTCATTGCTTCGCGCCAATGACTAAAATATGTTAAGCCCGTATCCTTTAGATGTTTATTCATTTATCCTTTTAAAGATTTCTGAAAATCTTCAGTATCAGGAATAAGATCTTCAGCACCTAATGCTTTAGCTCTTTTTGCAATAAATTTAGCAGCTCTTGCTTGATCCTTTGCTCTACCGTAAGCCATGATAGCATTTTTAAGATCTTCTAAATTAGCTATAGGAAAACTTCCATCAGATAAGGCAAGACCTTTTGTTGCCATTTCTTTTCTTTGTTCTGTATCATAATTTTCAGAAACAAATTCACTGAATGCTTTAAAATTTTCCAATACTGATTCTTTCATTAATTCTACATACCTACTTCCTTTTTGAGAATATACTGAAGTAATTTTAAAATCACCTTTAACAGTCTTACCTGTATCTTGTTTATAATATTTAGGATAATAAGCTTTAAAGAAAAGATTAGGTTCAAGTTCTCCAAAGAAATGGCTCATTTTGCCAACAAAGAATTTTGCCTTTGGGTATATTTTTAAAACTTCTTTTTCAGTTTCAGCATCATTTACTTTAGTATCATATGACTTAACAAACTTAGCTTCATTAACTGATTCAAATGTTGAACCGATTTCTTTTCCGGCTAATAAATCTTTACATACTTTGTTAAATTGCTTTAACTTTTTAGTAGCATCTCCTGGATAACCATCTTGCATTAACTCAATAGCCATGTTTAAATGACTTGCAACATCTTCGGCTTGTTCATCATCTATGTTATCAAACTTATCAGATAAATCTAGTAATGCATCTTCACCAGCCTTCTTAGTAATAGTTAAACCTAATTTTAATAATGGTTTTAAACCTCTAGCCAGTCTTTCATTAACTTTACTTTCATTAGCAAAATTATATTCCATATCTTCAGCCCAATCATCTACACTAAAAGTTCCATAATCTTTAAAGAATTTTTTAGCATTTCTTTTTGCCATTCTTTCAATTGATTTAACATAATCCTTTAACCATATCATTGGAAGTTTAACTTGTTTAGCGGCAGCATCAATATCTAACATAATTTCTCCATAAGGAGAAGATCTTTTTTCGCTCAGTTGAACTGATTCTGCTTTCATTTTTTGTTGTTTGCTCATTTCTTTAGCTTTAGCCTTAAGTTCTTTAAACTCGTCTTTTACTTCAGTCCTAGCACCTTTAACATATCTGTCTAAGCCCCAATTAAATGCAGCAGTAAATAACATATTGAAAGGTAAAGCTCCAAACTTTTTACCATAAGTAGAATATTTTAACCAATCTAAAAAGCCTTGAGCCATTTGTTTAGATAATTTAATACCTTCAACTTCAGATGTATTACCGTTTATAACATCTTTAAGTAATCTATCAGCGGCAGCTCTTCGTTCTAATATAGAACCTACTGCTTCATCTATTCTTTTTAAATTTTTCATTACTTCTTTTTATTTTTGTCACACCAACCTAAACATACCTTTTTAAATGTTAATGCATAAACTATATCACAGATAATCTTTTTCATATTATTATTTATTTACCAAGGATTAGTACTTTTTAATCCTAATTGTTTACCGAATAAACTTGGACCATAACATGCCCAAAAGCCAGCTTTATTAGGGTCCATCTTTTTCTTTTGATCGCATTGATGTCTTGCCCAAAAACTAGCGGCTCTTCCTGGATCATCATTTTTAACAGCTAATTTAGGATCTCCCCATTCAATCTTTTTAGCAACTATCTTTCCTGTTTCTTTATCAGTTCTTCCAGTATTACGATAAACAATAAACTTCCTGTTACCTCCTCTTTTAGGAGAATCTAATTTAACTTTTGTTGTTCTACCAGATTTACGATCTTTGTAAATTGCATCTTTACCTACCTCAAGATTTTTAGCCATCCAGCCACCTTTACCATTTAAAACAATATTTCCTTTATCCCAATATTCTTTTACTTCTTCAAATAATTTACCATGAGCATCAGATCCTAAACGAAAAACGGTATCATCTAAACCTAAACCATTATCTATATGGTATTTAAGTTCTTCCGATACTTTATCAAAATCTTTAAATCCTTTTATAAATTTCATTACTTAGGTAAGCCTGTTGTTTTTAATTTTTTATCTTGCCCTTTATCAATTACTTCTTTAGCAATATCAGCATCAGCTCCAAATTTTCCTTTAGGTCCATTCTTTTTAGGATCATCTAATGGTCTACCCCAAGTTCCTGGAGCTTTAGTTAAAAATGAATTAACTCTAGCATAACCCCACTGTTCTTGCCCAGCACCTGGTCTATGTCCACTCTTCCATGCAGCCATACCTCTTCTCATTACTAATCTTAATAAAGGTAATGATACTCCAGTTTGATCTGCTTTCTTTTTAAGCCCAGTTTCAATTCCTTTTCCTTTTATAGGACCACGATCCCCACCAGCCTTTTCATCTAATGATTCTCCTAAACCTTCAGAATAAAGTTCTTTTAACCAACTATCTAAATCTTTGTTAGGTTTAACTTTATCACTAAATTCTTTATAAAATCTTTTCTTAAAATCAGCAAAGTTTTTAGCTTCTTCCATCATAATATGTAATTCACTCATTACACCTTCATTAGTAACCATTTCTTCTAAAGCCTCATCAGCATATAAATCATCAAATGCTTTTGTATGTTTAGATTTCTTTAAAAGTTTTTTACCTTTAGTATCACCTGGCATTTCTTTATAAGCATCTGGATCATCATCAGACATCTTAGATTGTTTTGCCATTTGATCTACTTTATCACGAGCAGTTGATGTAGATATACCTTTATAATATCCATCACCTTCAATTTTATCTTCAAAGGATTCTTTCTCCTTTTTCTTTTCTAATAAAAATTCTGTATATTTTTTAATAAATTTCTTTTCGTTAACCACAGATTCTGCAAATGATTCAATATCCCATTGAATTCTTTGCATTACATCTTCACCTCTAAATTCTTTCTTAGCCCATTGTAATAGACCTGGCTCGTGTTTAGCATTTTGCGCCATGTCATAAGCATTTCTCCAACCATCGTTTGATGCGACATCTTCTAACCATTGGTCATATTTCTTTCTATTCCACTTTACTTTAGCAACAGCTTTCTTGTGTGGGCCATCACCTAATTTAGAAGTAGCAGCCATATAACTTCCAGGTTTAAATACACCAAGATCTTTACCAGTCTTATCATATTTAATCTCTTTTCTAAATCTTCTTAATGAATAATTACCACCTTCAATTTGTTTTCTAGGAACAACTTCACCTTGAGATATACCGATAGCTATTTTCATTTCTTCAGCCTTTTTAGGATCTGTTTCAAAATGTAAATCTCTAACTGCATTTTCAAGCACAGCCTCATTCATATCTGTAGCTTCAGTAACTTCTAATATATCAGTAGAGTCAAATTCATTATCTTTTAACTTTTTTAATAACTCTTTATCATTCTTTGCATCAAAATCATAATCAACTTCTCCACTAACAACCACATAATATCCTTTTCCTTTTTTATAAATCTCAGCATTAGAACCTTGACCGTCAGAAGTAGATCCGATATGATTTTTTGAATTATATGTTCCTTCAGTAACATCTTCATCTACAGGAACACAGTTATTAACTCTTTTACCACTTTTAGAAGATATCTTTGTTTTAGGAGATCCTATTTTATAGCCATCCCAACAAGGACCTGACTTTTCACATAAAGATTTTTTAAATTCAGAATATTCATTTATATGTTTCATAATTACCAGCCGTAATTTTTAGCCTTTACTAATTTAGCATAATCAGTAAGTCTTTTAGCATAAGCTTTTACTTCTCTGGCATAATAATTATCTTCTCTACCTTCAGCTTTTGCTTCTTTATCTTGTCTTTCGTAATCCTTATATCTTTGGTAGTCATCTAACATATTTCTGATAGCACTTGCACCGTCTTTAAGTGATACAGATCTACCTTTAGGGTTTGTGCCAATTACAAAGTTTCCGTATTGATCCATTTCTCCTTTCTTTAAAGCATCAGAGATATGAGTGTTTAATAATTCAATTGAATCTCTAACTGCTTTATCAATATCAGTCATTGCTGCTTTATCTTGTAAGATAGCAGTATACCTTTTACGGTTTTCATCTTTAATCTCTTTAGCAGTTTTTAAGGCAGTTGCACCCATTTTAGAAATTGCACGATCTGATTGCAATCCACTTACATCGTATTTGTCTCTTAAACTATTTAAATCCAAAACATATACACGAGTAGCGGCATCAATAAGATTCTTTCTTGTTACTTTAGCAGCAGGAGCACCATCCCATCCATTATATAAAGAACGAGTTGTATAATCTTTTGCAAGAACTCCATATCTATCATCAGCACCTTTTCTATGTCTGCTGTAAGTAGATCCTCTATCCATTTGGAAACCAGACCACATACCGACTCCACCTCTAACAACAGAAAGTACAACTCCGTATTTAGAAATGTTCTTTAAATCTAATGAACCTGGTAAATATTTTTTATTTGCCTTTGCCCACTTAATGAAATTTTTGTCATCATCAACAAAAAAGCGCATGGCCTTTTTATCAAAAGGGATGGGCATGTTGTTGCGATAGGTACGGATGGATTTGGTGCCACGCTGCACATCAAAGGCATCGTTACGATAGGCCGTGGTAGCATCGCGGTTAAGGGTGGCGCGCACGGTGCTGGGGATGGCCGGGAATTGCTTGCTGATGAGTTGGTAGGTGCTGTTTTCCTCACTGGTAATGTAAAGTTCTTCGGCCTTGGCACGGGCCACCTCGTACACCTCGTACTGCTCCATGACGGATTCGGGAACTGGAGCGGGGACCGTGCGGGGATCGATCCACAGCGGACCAGCGCGGTGGTATCCGCCGTATGACGTCACGTCCCAGGTCGCATAGAGAATCTGCATTTTGACGGGGATAACAAAGAGGGTGCCGACGAGCACCACATTCAGAAGCATCAACCACCAGGACCGGTTACGCGCCATGAACCAGAAGGCGATCAGTGAGATGACGACAACCATCAAGACATGGCTTTGCGTGACCGTTCTGGCGAGAGACGCCATGACGAGCGATGCGAAAAAGCCGGTAGCGAACGCGAGATGTCGATAGCGCAGGAACAAGTAAAGGAATAGCAGCGTCGCTGAGATGAACAACATCGCGAGCGGGGATGGGTCGAGGAGGGTCATGACGGTGAGATAGCCGGGATGAAGAGACCAGACGATCGTCACACCGAGGGCCCACCACCCGCTCTTCGTTAGTAACCTCACCCAGGCATACAGGATGGCGTTGACGAGACCAAAGCACAGTGCGTAAAGACCGTA
>WLWF01002897.1_pt1 | contig 11830 bp, 12 predicted proteins | sample 6718331 | NCBI WGS metagenome assembly WLWF01 (sample SAMN12718692, study PRJNA515312) | sponge metagenome | isolation source: marine sponge | host: Mycale hentscheli | place: New Zealand: South Island, Marlborough, Capsize Point | collected 2003-05-01
GCTGCCTAGACATGCGCAACGTACACAACCGCCGTTTGAGCGTGGCGGGGAGAGAGGTATTCGAGCGACTGCGTCGCGTGGCGTTGAGAAGAAATTCTCCGTCGAAGCGGGCGTTGTGCGCTACGAACATTGAGTCGCCGATCCGTCGATCGAGTTCGTTGAGGACCACGTCGATGGTGGGCGCGTGTTTGAGCATCGGCCGGGAGATGCCGTGGATGTGAGTGGGTCCGACACGCCCCATCGGCCAACGCAGCTTGACGAAGGTGTCCCACTCGTCAATCACGGACCCGTCGGCATTGACCGTGACGACGGCTAGCTGGAGAACCCGATGGCGACGCACATCTAACCCGGAGGTTTCGACGTCGACGACGGCGAAGTTCGGGAGGGCCATGTTTACTACCATAGACAGGGGGTGTCGCATCTTTAAGAACGTCGATGCGCGCCTGGGTGGTGACGAAAACATTCAACGCAGTCCTAGTGTGCGAGCCGCATGCACCTCATGTGCGAGTGCTTAGGGGCGCACCAGTGCGGACCGGCGTTGCGTTAGCAGGCGGGGTCGTGGTGCCGCGCCCGGATGCCGATCGGTGCCGACACAGTAAACCCGAGCAAGTGACGGTCTTCTTCGGACTCGCCGGCCCAAAAGCCGTACTCGCGATTGTCTCGGGCAAACTCGCGGCATGGCTCGCCAACAGGGCAGGATTCGCATAGGCGTTGAGCCTTTGCTTCACGTCGGGCTCGAGCCTGCGGTCGTTCGGCTTTTGGCGGGAAGAAGAGTCGGGTGTCTCCCTTGCAGTTGGCGCGCTCCCGCCACTCATTATCGGAAGCCCCGACGCTCAGATCACGATGGGTTTCGATTTCGATGATGGCCATGCCGGCTCCTTAGCCCTTAGGAATTGAGCACTCGTCTGACCGGGGGGTCAATATCATTTAACACTAAACGAAATTTAGATGATTTGCAAACATCGTGGGCAGGCGGTCGTTATCCGTACGACCGCCTGAAGATCGGGACTGCCGACGGGATGTGTGTCAGAGGAGTTCGGCGGCGAGGCTCGCAACGTTGCTGCGTTCGCACGCGGTGAGGGTGATGTGACCGAAACAGTGTTGGTCGGCGAAGGCAGAGGTGAGCACGCTCAGGGCATTGTTATTCTCACCGAGGTAGGGCGCGTCGATCTGGCTCGTATCGCCAGTGAATATCACCTTGGTGCCCTCGCCGACTCGGGTGAGGATCGTGCGAAGTGTCGTCGGTTCTAGGTTCTGGGCTTCGTCGATCAGGATCATCTGACGTTGCAACGAGCGGCCACGGAGAAAGGTCACTGATTCGAGCGAAAGTTGCCCACGGTCCGTGAGCTCGTCAATTAGCCCCCGGGCGTCGTGGCTGTCGCTGTGATCGCTGAGTGCCACGATTGCGTCGTGAATCGCCGACATCCAGGGATCAAGCTTCTCGTCGAGTCCGCCGGGGAGGAAACCCACGTCGGCTCGGCCGACGGGGACGAGGGGTCGGTAGACCGCCAGTCGCTCGTACTGTTGCTGCTCGACAACCATCTCGAGTCCAGCAGCGATGGCGAGGAGTGTCTTGCCGGTGCCGGCGCGTCCATCGAGCGCAATCACTGAGACATCAGGGTCAAGTAAGAGTTCGAGAGCGAATCGCTGCTCTTTGTTCCGTGGGCGAAGCCCCCACGGCTCGGCACTCTGGTGTCCAAGCAAAAGAAATTCGTCACCGATGGTGCGAACGAGCGCCGACTGAGACCCGGATCGGAGGACTGCAAACTCGTTCTCGCTTGGGTGCTCGGATGGGCTGGCGACTGCGTCGAGTGCGATCGCCCCGGCCGCATAGAGGCAGTCGATTTTCTCGAAAGCAGTATCGATCGTCGTCCAACCGATTGGTGCGGCGACATGGTTGGAGCGGGTTGGTGTGTGCTCGGTGGCATCGACGCCGAGGTGGGCGGCCTTGATCCGCAGCGCGGCGTCGTTGCTCACCATCGTGGTCGGCCCAAAATCGGACTGGCCGATTGCTGCGCCGATGATCCGGTTGTCGGGGATCGCCGGATCGAGTCCGTGTTCGATCAGCAGATGTTTGCGGATGTTGTTGATCTCGATCTGCAGGGTGGCGCTGCCCGTGCCTGTCGGAACGGGCTCGGCGAGTGACCCACCGTGCGCGATCCGCAATTCCTCGAGGGTTCGTAGCGCGGTGCGTGCGGCCCGTCCGACGTCGTCTGAGCGGCTCTTGAGGCCGTCCAACTCCTCGACGACGGTGAGGGGGACGACGACGTCGACTTCACTGAAGTCCAGTACGCAGCCGGGGTCTGCGATCAGTACTGACGTGTCGACGACGAGTCGTGTTCGGGTCGCCGGTGGCCTGCTATCGCTACCGCCTCCCCCCGGTGTACCGGCCGCCTCGGGGGTGGCGATGTCGTGGGCGGTGGACAGATCGGTCACGATCACTCCTGTGGTGAGTTGTCTCGACGGTGCTGAATGGGGCTCATACGCAACAATTTGTTTGTAGTCCACAGAGTTGCGCCGGCAGGTGATGGTGCCAAGATGCTGGGCTCGTCATCGCTGAGGCTCCGGCAGCATCGTGTGTGTTCTGTCGAATCATTTGTGGTGACGAACATGGCGAGGTGGCGTGGGACGACAGCATTGCAGCGGGCATTCTCGACCGCTGCCGCTGCCGACCGCACGATGCCAAACGCTTGTCATACCGCAACGCCACGTCGTGACGCTGGCCGACCTCGAGCCCGGCGAAATCGTTCCGTTTTCCCGCAGGCTGCACCTGATCGCGTCGACCATGCCGATAGCAACAGGGTGCGCGGAACCTTCGTGGCCAACAACAATGTCGTCCGCCAGAAAGTTGCCCACCCGCACGTGCGCGGGGTCCCTTGGTTTCGGGATGATGGCTTGCGTGGGTTTTCCTGGCCGCCGATGACGTGTAAAGCCGGTGAGCTCGAAGCGGTGGGGACTCGGCTGCGTGATGTGTTCAGTTATCTCGACGGCTCTGATATCACCGTTGCTGTTGCCTCTCAATACCTGCCCCGTTACGGGCTCTTTGAGAAGTCATTGCATTTGCAAACACTTCTAGGGTTGCGTTCGAGGGTGTCCGGCAAGTCACATTGATGTTATTCGGTTCCTCGATGGGGCCGTTGTCTCGGCTTCGGCTGGGGTAAACCGCAAGAGATTCATCCACGAAAGGGTTCCAACGATGGCAACCAAAGCAGAAATGATCGAGTCAGTTGCTGGCGCCGCCGGCATGTCGAAGGCCGACACCGAGAAGACAATCGGAGCGTTCTTCGATCACGTCACGGCCGAGATGAAGAAGGGTGAAGCGGTCACATGGCCTGGCTTCGGCAAGTTCAGCACGTCGGCTCGCGCCGCCCGCACTGGACGCAACCCGCAGACCGGCGCACCGGTAAGCATTGCAGCGTCGACTGCAGCGAAGTTCTCGTCGAGCTCCGCACTCAAGGAAGCCCTCAACGGCAAGAAGAAGAAGTGACCTGATGGCTGCCAAGCGTCCAGTTAAGAAGGCCCCAGCCAAGAAGAAGGCTCCAGCCAAGAAGAAGGCTCCAGCCAAGAAGAAGGCTCCAGCCAAGAAGAAGGCAGCCGCCAAGAAGAAGGCTCCAGCCAAGAAGAAGCGCTGACGGAACGGGTTGCTTTGACCCGATCATCGAACTGGGACGGGCGGCAGCTTTCAAGCTGCCGCCCGTTTGCGTCGCTGCTCTCGTGAGGTGAAGGCACTCAGCCCCGAACCCTTTGTTGGGGGCCATTCGGGGCGTCGTTGTTTGTCTTGGCAGCTGCGCTGGGCAGTGAGGGTGCTTGATAGCAAGACTTAGCGCAAGAGCAGCCTGGTCAGTGCCCTAACCGGGAACCTGGGATCCCGCCCGAACGGAGTCCCCTCAGAACTAGATGAAGATGACTTGGCTGCTATCGGCGTGCAACACGCGTTCGAAGGTCCATTGTTGTACCCACTACCCGTGTTCGAGCTCAACGAAGAGCGCATACGTGTGCGGAGTCTCGGCTGCAAAGTGCTGTTCACGAATGTTGATGACCGTGACAACGAACGTCGACCGCATGAAGATCCCACCCGCATCGCAGAGGTCAGCGCGTGCAGGGGAGTCCGTCTTGAACTGCGGCTTTCCCTCACTACCCCGATTAAACAACCGTTGATCGAAACCGAGCGGCATGAAAACAGAGGGATCTCAAGATGGATTAACAAAACAATTATGGAGCAACTGGCGGTTCATGACAGCGACGTCGCCAGCATCACAACCAGGGGTATCGCGCCTGGCGTTCGCTTGTCACCGCCGAGGTCGGACACCTACAGCGCAACGTCAATCCGTCCGAGGTACGCGGATGGATCAGCATCAACTGCCGGTCAGTTCACCGGTGTTGCTTGTTGCCCCGCTCAGGGGGTTGTGTCGCCCCAAGGGTCAAACAGCGGCCCGGCTGAGAGCTCATCCCGTCAGACGCGCATCAATGATGCCGCCGGAGAGACGACCGTCCTCGTTGAACCGGAGTGGACCACGATGACCGAACTCGTTCGCCAACTGCTTTCCCATCTGGTTAGGACCGAACATCTTCGGAGCAAGCTCAGCGTTGGTGTCCATGTCCCCGAAGCCAGATGCAATCACCTCCGCACGATGAGCTACACCATTTCGTGATCTGCGTTCAGGGCCCAGACGATGTGGGAGATTGGTCAGCAACAGCTGGCCGCCGGAGCAGACGACTGAACCCGACCTAGTTGAGGTTACCTCGCACGAGTCCAGTACCACGAGGCCCCGGGCGGTCGCCGGAAGCTGCACCAGTTCCGGCCCCGATCGAGCGCCCGACGGTCACAGCGGCTCTCGCTGACGGGATGCTGTCAACGATTGCTGCACGAGCTGCGTCTGGCCGCAGCAGGCGCCCGGCAACCAGGCGCGTGATGCCAGATTCGATGATGCGACATGCAAACCTGACGTGGCGGGGTGGTCGCTAACACTCAAGAGCCCTGCGAACTCGGTTGAGAGAGGATGCACAATGGACGATTGCTGGAGCATCTCGACTGGCGACGGAGTCTCCCTCGCCCCGGAGGGACTAACCGATCTTTTGGCGGTGCATCATCACCGTCTCATCGACACCTGGCAGGGCCTCGGGCCGGCGCAATGGGCGCACCAGTCACGCAACACGCAGTGGTCCGTTCACGATACGGTTCGACACGTCGCGGACGTCATGGAACGGACGGTCGTCGTCGCAAACGGAGGGCAAGCGCTGAACAAAACCGACTTCGACCCGCGGTCGACGCCTATCGCGTGGTTGGCCACCTCGGAGGGCGAGACGCCCAGTGTCACGATCGAACGGTTCGCCAAAGCCTCGGCGTCCCATCGGGCACGTATAAGCGAACGATTTGCGCAACTAGACACCGCTCGAGAGCGAACGGTGTACGGCACAGCGCACTGGACCGTGAACGTGGTGCACGTGCTGTGGGATTCGTGGCTCCACGAGCGCGACGTGCTGATCCCGCTCGGCCTGCCGGCCGATTCCTCAGAGGGAGAAGAACGACTTGTCGGCCTGTACGGGCTTTTGATGGCGTTGGTGCCCTCGATGCGGATGGGGCAATCAGTTTCCGCGACGATTCAGCTCAATGGCTTCGGCATCCGCACGCTCAAGGTGACCTGCGACGCCAGATCTCTTCGCAGTGCTGAGGTGACAGCTGCCGAGCGTGTGATCTCTGGCGCAATGCCGGCAGTGATCGATGCCCTCGCCGGAAGAGGCGATGCCGTGGGCGACTTGCTCCCGGGAGCCCCCGAGCAACTCGGGTACCTCGCTGCCTTTTTCAACAGCTCAGAGGGCCAGACTGAGCACGCCCAACCTTAACTCCGTTAGAGGTGCTCGATCAGCTTGAACACCTCGGCGCCGGCCATGTCGTGTGGGGCACCGAGTTCGGCCAAGCGAGTCTGAACCCGCTGACGGAATTCTTCGAGTTCGCTGTCGTCACCAGCCTTCATGGTCGATTCGAACTGACTCACGTGAGCCTCCAACGCATCCAGTTTTAAGTCGACCACCGCACTTACATCCTCCGCATGATCGGGCTCGTCGGCCTCCCACAGCAGCAGGGCGTCGGGCCGGTGATGCGGCACTAGGTGTTCCTTGTAAAAATGCGGGTCGCGTGCTGCCACGATCCCCTCGCAGGCCAGGAGGCCTGCGTGACGGTGATCGGGGTGGAGTCGATACCGCTTCCACGGATCGTGACCGAGTACTACGCTCGGCCGGAGCTGACGAATGACGAGTGCGACCTGGCCCCGCTCCTCGAGGCCACTGTCGAGCTCGCCATCGACAAAGCCGAGAAAGCGCACCTCGCCCGCCTGGTTGCCGGCGATTCGGCGGGCTGCTTCGCGCTGCTCTACCTGACGCCGAGCTGCCAGTGCCGCAACATCAACGTCAGCATTCCAGGTTCCCTTCGAACCATCGGTGCACACTAGATGGTGGACGACACATCCATCAGCGGCCCATTTGGCAAGCAGTCCGCCACACCCGAACTCGACGTCGTCGGGGTGTGCCCCGATCGCCAACGCCGACGATGGCGTTGGCATGTTGCGTGACCACTCGGTCACCGACGTCGATGGATGAAGTGGTTGACCGGGATCGTTGGAAGCCATGACGGGAGCACCTCTCGGAGTAGGGGGTGAGTGAGGTCAGACGGGTTGTCGATGTCGATCGACAAGTGATGGTCGAAACGGACCTCGATCGCCGCCGTGTGCGCAGCTGCGCAGTGGCGACGAAAGGAGCCGGGTCCGTATCGAGCCGGGATCGGCAGTGCCGTGGGAAATGACATGACGTTCGTTCCGTCCCGGCGGCGGTCGGGTACGAAGGTTGAGGTGCCCTGCCGAGCGACGTCGACAAGTCCGTGAGGCAGCGGGAGATCTGCGTGGGTGACCACGACATGATCGAATCCGGCTGCAGCAACCGCCGCTACCCCGTCGTCGACGGCACCGTTCAGACCGAGTCGCGCAGTCCAGAGCACGCGGACGCCAACGCCGTCGGCCCACCGCCGAACGTCTGGGTCGTCACAGACCACGAAGACGGGTGTGGCGCCGACCGACTCGACCACGCCGTCGGCGAGCCAGCGAGCCAGGCGTCTCCGATCGGTCGGGGACAGCACGGTGGCGAGACGTTGCTTTGCTTCGGTGAACGCCTTCACGGGCACGAGCACTGCGACATCCACTCGGTGAGTGTAGGAAGTGTGCGCCGGGTCCGTCGCACTACGGTAGGGAGAAGCACACGCAGATCGGTCGATGCGTGGCGGATTGGGCTCGAGATGGACACGCGCACGACACCAGAGGGAACACCGGCTATTACCGTTGGCGTGATAGGAGCAGGATCGTGGGGTACCACGGTTGCGGCGATGACGAGCGCGAATACGACGACTCAGCTTTGGGCCCGACGCGACGACCTCGCAGTTGAGATCAACGAATCTCACACAAACAGTCGCTACCTGCCGGACTTCATCCTCCCGGCCGAGTTGACCGCCACAAGCTCGCTGGAGGCCATCGTCAGTTCGTCGGACGTCATCGTGATGGCGGTACCGTCGCACGGCTACCGGGAAGTGGCCCGTGCGGCGGCTGCATATCTTCGTCCGTGGGTACCGATCGTGTCCCTCTCAAAAGGGCTTGAGCGTGAATCGCAGCAGCGGATGAGTGAGGTCACCGAGGAGGAGATGTCCGGACACCCGGTGGCTGTGCTCACGGGCCCAAACCTCGCCAAGGAAATCATGCACGGTCAACCGGCGGCCAGCGTGGTCGCTATCGACGATTCCCGGATCGCCGGGGAGCTGCAGCGACTCTTCTCGACGCCGTCGCTGCGGGTGTACACGAATCCGGACGTGATCGGTTGCGAAGTGGCAGGTGTGGTCAAGAACGTCATAGCGATTGCGTCAGGGATGGCGCAGGGGATGGGCTTCGGCGACAACACCCGTGCGACGCTCATCACGCGTGGACTTGCGGAGATGACTCGCCTCGGCCTCGAGCTCGGGGGCGACCCGGGCACTTTTGCGGGGCTGGCCGGAATGGGCGACCTGATCGCCACCTGTGCCTCGACGCAGAGTCGGAACAATACAGTCGGGTGCAGGCTCGGAGCCGGAGAGACGGTCGACGAAATCGTCGAGAGCATGAACATGGTCGCCGAGGGGGTGAAGTCGAGTCCGAGTGTGCTCGAACTCGCCCGAGTGGCAGGAGTCGAGATGCCGATCACCGAACAGGTGGTCGCGGTGTGTCACGAAGGTCGCTCTGCGCGCGACGCACTCGCTGCGCTGATGGACCGGGACGCGAAGAGCGAGCTCCGGTGACTGCGACCGCTGCGCTCGCCTTGCTTTCGCTGCTTGACTAGCGGGATGACGACTGTGGCGCCTGCCGACCTCCAGACCGGGATCACGCTCGGTTCCACCGGACAGCGAGCTAGGTGGTCCCTCAGCCCATGGGGCGCCGTGACGCCATGGGGTCAAGAGCATCCGGTTCCCCTCGATTGGTACATCGCAGCCGATGATCGGTGGCATGTTCCGGCCCGAGAGCCAACGGTTCGCCAGGAGCGAATCGAAGGCACGCCCGTGGTCGAGACGCGAATCCGCATCCCCGACGGTGACGCCGTGCAACGAGTGTGGGCTGTCTCGGATATGGGCGGCATAGTGGTCCTCGAGTTCGAAAACCAGTCCCCGATGCCCTTCGCCGTAGCGCTCACCGGGCCGCAGGCGGTAACTGAGCGACCGTCGGCGGACGTTCCGATCCAGGGAATCGAACTGCCTGATGACGCAATCGTGCTTCCCGTTGGCCACCGCGCCACCGTGCGGATTGCGTTGGAGTCAGCCGATGTGACGTTCCCGCCTGCGGCGCTCGCGAAAATTCCTCCAGCGCTGGCCGTGGTGAGAGGCTGGACGCGAGTCGTCGAGCAAGCGAGCCGTCTCGTCCTCCCCGATGAGCGACTCGTCCGCGCCGTGGTTGCAGCTCGCTGCGACCTCTTGTTGGAAGGTCCGGTCGATTCAGTCAACGATCCGGTTGGGTTCCTTCTCGATGTGGCTGAACTGGTCCGCTGCGGAGATACCGCTGACGCCTGGCTCATGGAGATCGTTGAACCCGCAGAGCGTGTGGCCAAGTCCGCAGCAAGGCGCTCGGTTGCTCCCGACGTCGTGGGATCGGCAGTGCAGGCGCTGGCTGCTGCCCGCACAGTGGCTCAGGTGGCGCACGACGATCGCGCTGCGGGCGACATCGACCGAATGATCGAACGCATCGTCAGCCGGAGCTCCGACAGCGATGCGTCCGGCGGAGTCATTGCATCGTTTGCTGATGTCCGCCGAGCAACCTCGGTTGGTCGATTCGTTCGGTCGGTTGAACGCCGGGTTGTCGACGGCGGGCGGTTCCTCAGTGGCGGTATGCCGACGTCTTGGCTTGGCAATAACTTTGAGGTCCACGGGCTGCCAACGTCGGCATCGACGACAGTGTCGTTCGCAGTTCGATGGCACGGTGAACGCCCGGCTGTGCTGTGGGAACAACAGGGCGATACCCCGGTCGAACTTTCTGCGCCCGACATCGATCCGAACTGGCTGACCAGGGAGCGATCGGGCGAGAGCCTCTGGCCCGCACCGTTCGGGAAGCGCCCGAAGCGCACCGGACTCCAGGTCACAGTCGACCCCGACGAAGGCACGAGCTTCGTCTGACGACGATGCCGATTGTCGAGGATTCGCGAGCAAAAACGGTGGCATCAAAAAAGCGAGCGCCGACCCGCGAGATCGAGAAGTCGTTGTGGGCGATAGGCCACGACGTGGTCGTCGGTATTGACGAGGTTGGCCGAGGAGCATGGGCCGGGCCGCTGATGGTCGGGGCAGCGATCCTGCCGCGTGACACTCGAGTCAACGGAGTGCGCGACTCGAAACTGTTAACTGAAGCAAAACGCGAGTTCCTGTTCGACCGGATCGCCGACTGGTGTGTCAGCTGGTCGGTCGGCGCTGTGAGCCATGCGGAATGTGATCACCTCGGCATGTCTGCGGCCCAGAAGCTCGCCGCATCACGGGCGATTGCCGGGCTCAGGGTGGCACCAGATGTTGCGGTCACTGACGGAGCATGGGACTTCGTGTCACCTGCCGTTCCGAAGGTCGAACTCGCGGTTAAGGCTGATCTGCGGTGTCTCAGTGTCGCAGCTGCAAGCATCCTCGCAAAGGTGGTGCGTGACCGAGAGATGCGAGCCGACGCAGCGCACTATCCGCACTGGTCGTTCGATACGAACAAGGGCTATCCCTGCCCTATACACAAGGCGGCGATGGTCGGGTACGGGCCGTCTGCCATCCATCGACGTAGCTGGGTGTTCATGGAGAACTACAACCCGTGGACAGCAATCAGGCGGACGCCACCAGCGGGGCAGGCGCAACTGTTCTGAGGCACCATCCTGGCCCGCACAGCTGGTTTGCTCACAGGGGTCAGCAACGTTGGTCAGTGTTGTGACCAGCCAGTGACCAATTCGCCGAGCACTGAACGAACGGCGTGAGGATCCGCGAGGCGACGCGAGGCGATCGTATGGCCGTCGCCGACCTTTACCGAGAGATCGTTCCCATTGAGTCGTGCGAATGCCTCCTCATCCGGAGCGTCATCGCCGATGTACACACATGCTGCAGCTTTCACCTCGGTGCGAAGCGCATCGAGCGCAGTGCCCTTGTCGGCACTGCGGGTCATCAACTCAAGCACGTTGCTGCCCACATGGCAGGTGTGTCCGCTCAGTTCGCGCTGCTGCTGCATCGCCCAGTCCAGTGCCGCGCGACCGCGGCGAGGGTCGGCTTCGCGAACGTGCACCACAACACTCGTCGGTTTGCGTTCGATCCAAGCGCCGTCGCCAGCTAGCGCTACGGCTTTTGAGAGGAGCGCGTCGAGTGAACGGAGTCGCGATGCCTCAACGTGGGTGAGGTCGACCGAAGCGTGCCCTCGCCGTTCGGCACCGCAGCTGCCCCACACTTCGAGCTGGTCGTCGAAGTTGAATTGACGGAGCCCGGCAAGCGATCTTCCTGAGAGAACAGCAACGGTGAGGTCGTCGTTCGTCGCAAGCAGCGCCAGGTCGGTGCCCACGCCCGGTGTGAGTGTCGAATTATGCGCATGGTCAGTGAGCGGTGCAAGTACGCCGTCGCAGTCCAACACGAGGATCAACGGCCGAGCGAGTTCGCCGATCGACCGGGCGAGTTCGACGGGGTCATCGAAGCGAGCTCGGGCTGTGTTCACCGCAGCCCGCCCGCCTCAGCGAGCGCTGCGAGGAATCGGGCGGCCCATCCCTGCAGATCGCTCTTATGTATTTGGTCGCGAAGTCCGGCCATCCGACCACGCCGCTCGTGACGGTGCATCTCGGCGGCTTTAACGATTGCGTCTTGCAGCGCTCGGTCATCGTGCGGATTTACGAGGACGGCGTCGGTCAGTTCGTCGGCAGCTCCGGCGAACTCAGACAGTACGAGGACTCCGTCGCCATCGATGTGAGCGGCGGCGTACTCCTTAGCCACCAGATTCATGCCGTCTCGAAAAGGCGTTACGAGCATGACGTCACCAGCACGGTACAGCGCAATCAAATCGTCGTAGGGGAGCGTTTGGTACAGGTAATGGATGACCGGGAGGCCGATGGAGCTGAATCGTCCGTTGATCTCTCCGACCAGGCGTTCGATCTCCGCGCGTTCATCCTTGTAGTGTTCGACGGCTTCGCGCGTTGGGGTGGCGACTTGGACCATGACATGACGAGCGGGGTCGAGTCGGCCGTCCTCGAGGAGTTGGGCGAAGGCCTTGAGCCGGAGCCCGATGCCCTTGGTGTAGTCGAGCCGGTCGACGCCCAGCATGATCACCTCGGG
>WLWF01002899.1_pt1 | contig 11823 bp, 9 predicted proteins | sample 6718331 | NCBI WGS metagenome assembly WLWF01 (sample SAMN12718692, study PRJNA515312) | sponge metagenome | isolation source: marine sponge | host: Mycale hentscheli | place: New Zealand: South Island, Marlborough, Capsize Point | collected 2003-05-01
CCAGGTTATAACTTTACATTTGTATAATGACTTACAGAAGAAGCACCTACGGACGCAACATCATCTATAACAATATGAGAAAGGAGATTCAACAACTTCGTCCTCTCAATCCTCCGAGCTTTAATGCTAGGTTTCAGGCTATGTTGAGGAACGAAAACCCAGAGTACACCCTAGTGGAGGTTTGGAAGAATGTCTAAGTCTTGGAGAAAGAAGCTACTTGATAGTGGTCTTGAACTCAATCAGACATGTATTAGAGTTTTAAAGCATGGACCTAAAGGACTAAGTGAATCATGGATCCTTGGGGCAATGAAGAAACTATACAAAAATAAGGTAGAACGTATTAGAAAGGTCTAATAAATAACTAAAACATAAGGTTTTATGTTATCCACAGAATACAGACTGAGGTTGGAGTTTATCTGTCAAAGGATTGCTACCAACCAAGAGGTTGCACTTGATGAAATGATCTGGGCCAACAAACTTGCTAAGGCCAACAGGTCTGCTGGTGAGTTATTAAGGAAGGCAAGAAGACAATCAAGGAATGATATTCAGGAGGGCGGTATTGATGATTTTTTGAACAGGATGGATTTGGGTGATCCAGATCCATCCAATCACAGCACAGGTTTTGGTAGTGCTGATGAGATCTCAGACTGGTTCCACCACGAAAAGACAGACGACTGGCGACAACATGACTAATATGAATGATCCAGTGTGGAGTGTCATCATTATGATCTCCATACTTGTTGTTATAATTTGTTGGGTAATCTATTACATTATAGGAATGGACTAATGGCAAGTGGAAGTGATGCTTATAAAAGTAATCCACTCCTCAAACAAAGGGGAGTACAGATTGACTTTACTAAAGAACAAGTCAGTGAAATCATCAAGTGTTCAGCTGACCCAGAATATTTTTTAACAAACTACATCAAAGTTATCTCATTGGATGATGGTATTGTTCCTTTCATACCATATCCATTCCAACAGAATCTGATTGATAGTTTTCATAACAATAGATTCAGTATTTGTAAACTGCCTAGACAGTCTGGTAAGTCAGTGACTGTTACAGCATACCTCATTCATCAGGCAATCTTTCGTGACAATATCAACGTCGCCATCTTGGCTAACAAACGTGAGACTAGTTTTGAGCTTATGGCAAAGCTCCAAACATCATATGAAAACCTACCAAAGTGGCTCCAACAAGGAGTACTCGCTTGGAACAAGGGATCTATTGAACTTGAGAATGGCTCTAGGATTACTGCAAGTTCCACTTCCAGTTCAGCCGTTCGTGGTTTCTCATATAACATTGTTATGTTGGACGAGTTCGCGTTCGTTCCCACAAACGTTGCTGACGACTTCTTTAGCTCTGTTTATCCTACTATTTCCTCAGGTAAAAGTACAAAAGTAATCATTGTATCTACTCCCAATGGGATGAACCACTTCTATAAGTTGTGGAATGATGCAGAGAAAGGAAGGAATAGTTATAGGGCAACAGAAGCACACTGGTCTGAGGTTCCAGGCAGAGATGAAGCTTGGAAACAGGAAACCATATCAAACACTAGTGAACAACAGTTCCAACAGGAGTTTGAATGTGACTTCATTGGTTCTGCAGGTACACTCATTGCAGGACACAAACTCAAATCACTATCTTATGATGACCCTCTGACCTCCTCAGCAGGTCTTGATATCTATGAGGACCCTATTCCAGGTCATGAGTATATCATGACTGTGGATGTCTCTAGGGGTATGAGACTGGACTATTCTGCATTCATCCTGGTAGATATCACATCATACCCACATAAGATTGTAGGTAAGTATAGGAACAATGAGATCAAACCCATGTTGTTCCCTAACATCATTGTAGATGTAGCAGTAAAGTATAATAAGGCATGGATTTTATGTGAGGTCAATGATATTGGTGACCAGGTTGCCTCTATCATCTTCTATGATATGGAGTATGAGAACCTACTGATGTCCTCTATGAGAGGTAGAGCAGGTCAGGTGTTAGGACATGGGTTCTCAGGTGGTAAGACCCAACTTGGTCTTAAGATGGCTAAGGCTCCTAAGAAACTTGGATGTAGTAACCTCAAACAGATGGTGGAGTCTGATAAGATTATCTTCAATGACTTCCAGATCATTAATGAGCTGACCACTTTTGTTGAGAAGAGAGATACGTTTTCTGCTGAAGACGGATGCCATGATGACCTTGTCATGTGTATGGTTATTTACGCCTGGGCAGTAGCACAAGATTACTTTAGAGAGATGACTGACCAGAGTGTCAGGGAGGAACTATATGAGAAGGACAAGTCACAACTAGAAGAGGACATGAGTCCCTTTGGTTTCATTGATGATGGTGTAGGTGCTGGTGTGTATCATGAGAAGGATTCTGGTTTGACTTGGAGTGATGCTTCTCAGTTTGATGAGTATGGTGTAGCTTATTCACCATGGGAATGGGAGAAGAGAACATATGGGGGTTCGGGAAATGCAGACCCTGGCTGGTGGAGACAATTCTAGGTTCTACCACCAAATTATTAGGTAGTTTATGTTAGGAGTAACCCCCTATAAACACAGGAATTTCTAAATATATTTGAAATCCTAATAAGGAGTTAGAATATGGTTATCAAGACCGCCTCAGCTGGAGTGTATCTCCAGGAGGTTGACCTGACTAGGGGTGTAGTAGACCCTATTACTAGTAATGTAGCGATGTGTGCTGGTCCCTTTCAAAGAGGACCTGTAGATCAACTTATCAAGGTCAACACTGAGGTAGAACTCAGAGAAGTATTTGGTAAGCCAACAGATGAAAACTATGAGTATTGGTGGACAGTTAATAACTTCCTTGAGTACTCTGGCTCCTGCTATGTTGTTCGTTGTGATGACTCAATTGGTGACACAATTGACGAGGGAGTACCTGATGGTACTGGATCACATGATCAGACCATGAGAAATGGTACTGACTCTTTTGTGTTCTCAAATGATGGTAGAAAGTTCAACACAATTGATCAGTCAAGAACATATTCATCACTCTATATCAAGAATGAAGATGAGTTTGTAGCAGAAGGTAAAGTAGTTGCCAAAGGTGGTAAGTTCTTTGGAAGAAACCCTGGTAACTGGGTGAATGGACTTGGTATTGCTGTTATTGACTCTGGTGCTGACTTTAGACTCAGACTCAGTGAAAAGTCAAACCCAATCAGCACAGATTACCTACTCATTCTGAATGGTGGAGCTTCTGATTCTAACTTTACCAACGAACTATATGGTGGTAGTGCTAGTGAAGCACTTACAGATCCTCTAAACTTTGAGGAACCACTAGACAGAAAGACATTTGATGATGACATTGTACCTGGTACCAGAATGGTACAGTATGCCAAGTTGTCATTGGAAGAGAACCTAAGATTCAGTGAAGTCTCAAGGATTGAAATCCTTGAAGATGGTGCTGGTATGGCCTGTCCTGATGGTGTCATCTGTGAGACAGAGGGCATTGACAATGAAATCATTCCTGAAGTATCAACCACTACTACTGGTGATGGCACAGGACTTGAGTTAGACCTTACTATTCAAGCTGGTGTTGTTATAGATGCCAGAATTGCACTCAGAGGTGCTTCTAAACCAACAGGTTATAAGGAAGGTGACATTGTTACCACTGTAACTGGTGCTGATGTAGAAGCAAAAATTCGTATCAGTGAAGTCAGAACTCTACCTGGTACTACAGTTCGCATTGGTGATAACCAAGATGGTATCATTGGTGTGGTTGTACGTGAAGAGAATGGTGTCATCACACTAGCTAATGCTGTTCATAAGGATGGTACATTTGGTAATGCTGCTCCTGGTGACAATGTATCTGACCCACAAATTGGTGGTAATGTACTAGGTGTCATCAAAGAATATTCTGTACTTGGTTACTACACCTTCTACAACAAAGACAGAGAGAAGAACATTGATGTCATCTGGGAACCCAAAGAGTACACCAGAGAAGAAGGTATGGGATGGCTATGGCCTAACAGACCTTTTGGTGGTGAGACTGTATACAACCAGAAAGTTGCTAAGAATGTAAATGGTGTACCCATTCAGGGAGAAGGTAGCACAGCTACCAACCCCACCTACATCACCCTAGAAGGTCCTGCTAAACTCACCCCTTCCACTGGAGACACCATTGTGTGGAACCAGATCAAGGAAAGATGGGTACAGAACTATGTTCCCAAGCAGAATGATGTTGTCTTTGACACCTATGTTCAGCCTGAGAATGAGGATGTAGTTGTATATCCTTACTTTGTTCTTGATGCTTTTGACTGGTATTCACAACAGGTTGCCTTTGAAGGTATCCCCTGGATCCAGTTTGCTCCAAGACCTGGTACCTCTGCTCATGCACAGGAACTTGGTTGTGACAATGATGAAGTCAATGTCATCATCTATGATGCCTTGGGAGACTATGAGACAGTTGGTGGTGAAGCTCCACGTAGAGGAAGAGTAGTAGAACAGTATCTACAAGCTTCCAAACTCAAGGGTGCTTTGACTGTAGAGGGTTCTAACAACTTCTACAAAGACCTTATCAACAGAGACTCTAGAATCATCTTCTCTAATGAACCATTGAATATCATTGATTCTAACAGAGAACTCAACCCAACTGAGAACCTCAATACCCTCAATGATGGTAGAGTAGATCCAGACACCATGATTTCTTATGGTCTCAAGTGTGCTTATCTACAGAACAGATATGGTACTCCTAACTATGAGAACCCCAATGCGATGAGTTCACTCATCTCTACCTCTGGTGTATACAAACTAGAGATTGTAGATGGTAGTTCTGGTATGGGACAGACCACAAATAGAGTTGATCAACCTACAACATCACTACCCACTGGTGGTACAGGACTCAGAATTGACTACACCACTGACCTCAATGGAACTGTCATTGATGTCAAACCAACAGATGGTTTCTATGGAACCAACTACAACTATGGTGATGTCATCACAGTTATTGATGAAGTGTCTGGTAACTCTGCTACCTTCAAGGTCAAGAAACTAGCTCCTAATCCAAGATCACCTTATGTTCTATTGGGTGGTACTGATCAGTTGACTGCTTCACTTGGTGAAGTTCAAGCTGCTTATCAAAAAGTACTACTAGAGAATGTTGCTGACTTGGATTACATCCTACAAGGTCCTGCTTATGATTCCATGTTCACTAATGAACTTGGACTCACTGATACAAGAGAATCTTCTTCTGAATATCAAGAGAAACTTTCTTATGCTGTATCAAAAGCAAACTACATTGTCTCTATTGCTGAAGAACTGAAGTCATGTATGGCTTTTGTTTCACCACCTAGAAACGCAGCACTTGACCCAATTGATTCCAACACCATCTCTGAGAACATTTTGGAGTGGGCAAACAGAATTACTTCTTCCTCTTATGGAATCATGGATTCTGGTTACAAGTACATGTATGACAGGTTCAGAGACAAGTTCCAGTATGTTCCTATGAACGCTGATGTTGCTGGTACAATGACTCGTACAAGTTTGGTATCACAACCATTCTTCTCACCTGCTGGTTTGGTCAGAGGTCAGATCAAGAATGTTGTCAAGCTAGGATTTGATCCCAGTAAAGCCAACAGAGACCTACTCTACTCTGCTAGAGTCAACCCAATTGTATCCTTCCCAGGTGAAGGTACAGTTCTTTATGGTGATAAGACAGCACTGGCTTACTCATCTGCCTTCACAAGAATCAATGTAAGAAGACTCTTCATCTATCTTGAGAAAGCAATTGCTAAGTTTGCTAGAGAGGTCCTGTTTGAATTCAATGATGTTCCAACAAGACTCAACTTTGTCAACACAGTCAATCCATTCTTGACAGATGTTGTTGCCAAGAGAGGTGCTACTGATTACCTAGTAGTTTGTGACACTTCTAACAACACCCCAGAGGTTGTTGACAGAAATGAATTTGTTGCTGACATCTACATCAAGCCCAACCGTTCCATCAACTTCGTACAACTTACTTTTGTTGCTACTAAGTCTGGTGTTTCCTTCGGTGAAGCAATCGCAGTCAACAGACGCACCAACCTCACCAACTGATACCCAGGAGCATAACACATGTCAACAACTTACACAAGTAAAAAGAGCATTGAGGACTTTAAGTCCAACCTTGCTAACGGTGGGGTTCGCCCCACCATGTTTGAGGTTCAAATTGTATTCCCTCGTGGTATCAGAACCCAGAACATCAATGACCTTCAGACCTCAGGTGATCTGGAGCAAGCTAGAAATCAAAGAGAGCCAACGAATGAGAGACCCTCTGCTCCAGAACTCACTGAGAAGTCTACCTTCTTGGTGAAAGCTTCCACCCTACCAGGATCAAACATCGGTATGATCCAGGTTCCCTTCCGTGGTCGTAAGCTCAAAGTTTCTGGAGATAGAACCTTCAATGATTGGCAAACTTCTATCTTTAATGACACAGACTACAGACTACGTGATGCTATTGAGAAGTGGGCTGAGACTATTCAGTACCATAACTTTGCACTAGGTCACAACCAACTTGTAGATGGTGTTAGTAACCCTGCCTTTGGTCAGGAAGATGGATACATGGGTACAGGTTTTGTCAGACAACTTGATAGACAGGGCAGACAGCTCAAGATCTATAAGTTTGCTGGTATCTGGCCAGTCCAGGTTGATGATATCAATCTTGACTTTGGTACTAATGACACCATTGAAGAATACGGTGTTACATGGGCGGTCCAATACTGGCACGCTGATAACAGTCAGAATGGTCCAGACAATACTGGATTTAGTCCTCCATCAGAGAGTTCCAGATCTGTTATTTCCTGATATATTTTCTTATCAGATACACAGAGGGGTTTTATACCCCTCTTTTTTTGTATCTAAATACTAGAAATAGAGATATCAAAGTGAATCCAGGACAGAGTGGGCGCTTGTTTGGTTTTTCATACAAGCATGATGAACTAGAAGAAATACAAAAGTTATCACCAGTACCACCTAATCGTGATGATGGGGTCACCATTGCAGCAGGTGGTCTTACTGGTTATAGCATCCCTATGGATGCAAGTGCCTCTGCTTCTTATGATCAGATTCGTAGGTACAGATGTATGGCACTTCACCCTGAGGTGGATAGTGCTATTGAGGACATTGTCAATGAGGCAATTGTATCAGACACCAATGATACACCTGTTGCTATTGACTTGAGTAACTTAGATATCTCAGAAAGAGTTAAAACTATTATCAGAGAAGAGTTTGCATATATCCTACACCTCTTAGACTTCAATAATAAAGCACATGAGATGTTCCGTCGATGGTATGTTGATGGAAGACTTTATTATCACAAGGTCATTGACCTAAACCACCCAGAACGTGGTATCACAGACATCAGAAACATTGATGCTCTGAAGGTTAGGTTGATGAGAGAGTATAAGAAGAACCCACAACTACCTGACCCATATCTAAAGAATACTAACAGGACTATGTCTTCCAAGGACCCACAGGTCTTTGGTCAGGCATCAGTTCAGTCACCTGCTAGAGTGGTTGAATACTTCCTGTATAACAAGAAAGGTATGAACCACATGGGTAATGCCTTGGGATATACAGGTAATACAAAGGGTGATACAGTCAGACTTGCAAGAGATGCAGTCACATACATTACTTCAGGACTCACTGATGGTAATAATGGACAGGTATTGTCCTACTTACAGAAAGCAAACAAGTCTCTCAACCAACTACGTTGGATGGAGGATGCTATTGTTATCTACAGGATGGCAAGGGCACCTGAGAGGAGACTCTTCTATATTGATGTTGGTAACCTACCAAAAGCGAAGGCAGAAAACTACCTTCGTGATGTGATGGCAAGATACAGAACTAAGATTTCTTACGACCAAAACACTGGGGAGATCAAAGATGACAAAAAGTTCATGTCCATGTTGGAAGATTATTGGCTCCCCAGAAGAGAGGGAGGTCGTGGCACAGAAGTGTCTACTTTGCCAGGTGGTCAAAACTTGGGAGACCTCGAAGACCTCAAGTACTTCCAAGACAAACTGTACAGATCACTGAACGTTCCTGTATCCAGACAGGATAGTGGATCTGGATTCCAGATTGGTAAGTCAGACAACATCATGAGAGATGAGGTCAAGTTTGCTAAGTTTGTAGGTCGTATGAGGAAGAAGTTTGCATTCCTCTTCACTGATATGTTGAAGACTCAACTGGTACTCAAAGGTGTTGTGTCTCCTAAGGAGTTTGACTCCATGAGAGAACACATTCAGTTTGACTTCATCTATGACAACCACTTCTCTGAACTCAGAGAACAAGAGATGATGACTAACAGACTACAACTTGCTGGTATGGCAGAACCTTATCTTGGTAAGTACTTCTCTGTCTATCAGGTTCGTAATAGACTACTTGGTTACACTGATGGTGAGATCAAAGAGATCGATAAACAGATTGCTTACGAACGTAATGTGGGTATCATTCCTGATCCACAAGAGGAAGCACAACAATCCATGGCATTCCAACAAGGAATGAAGGGTAAGCCAGAAATGTCAGGTGACTTCCAAGGTATTCCTGGTGATCAAGATATATCAGGTGATGCAGCAATGCCTCCACCACCAGGTGGAGGAGGTGGTGCTTCCATGGGTGGTGCCGCAGGGGGTCCTACAACAGCCCCCATGTAAATCTAAATAAACATATACTAAACAAAAACCATGTCCAGAGTTACAGAATTAATTGACTTGATTGTACAAGGTAAGAATGCAGAAGCTTCTGATGTTTTAAACTCAGAACTTCATGGCAAATGTTATGATGCAATCGGTCACCTTCGTCCTCATGTAGCAGCAGAATACTTTGATGCTGTTGTTGGATCTGAAGAGACACAAGATGTTGAAGACACCCAACCGGAGGAACCCACAAATGAAACTGATTAGAGAAGAGATTGAGTCAGTCCAAGTATTGACAGAAGAAAAGAATGGTAAGAAGCACTTCTATATTGAAGGCACTTTCTTACAAGGTGATATTAAGAATCGCAATGGACGTATTTACGAGAGTAAAATTCTTGCTAAAGAAGTCAATAGATACAGTGAACAGTACATCAATAAGAACAGAGCCATGGGTGAACTAGGTCACCCAGATGGTCCTACTGTCAACCTTGATAGAGTATCACATAAGATCACATCACTCAAACAAGAAGGGAGCAACTTCATTGGAAAAGCAAAGATCCTCGAGACTCCAATGGGAAGAATCGCTGGAGCCCTCCTCAATGATGGGGTCACACTGGGTGTTTCATCACGTGGTATGGGATCTCTTGTTAACAGGAATGGCACTAATTATGTTGGTGAGGACTTTATGTTGGCTACTGCTGCTGACATTGTTGCAGATCCCTCAGCTCCAGATGCCTTTGTCCAAGGTATTATGGAAGGAAAGGAATGGGTCTGGAACAATGGGCTCCTCTCTGAGGTTGACGTAGCAAGAGTCAAAGAGACTCTTGACAACTGTCAGAAGAGTCAACTAGATGAAGCTATTCTTGATAGTTTCCATGACCTCCTTATGGGTTGAGTTTTCCGTAAGGAACTACTATAAAAACTCACAATTTATAAATAACTCAGACTAAATAACTGAAATCAGTATACACAAATGGCACAATCTCGTACAGTAGTCAATGATAAGGCAGCCAAGGGTGAAGGTTCAATGGATTCCATTGGACATGATGTAACTCCTGGTAATGTTGCCTCCCCCAAGCACAATATGGGTGGACCTACCAATCAGAACGAAAGACCTGATGACAATTCTACCAAGTTGAACATTCATACACCTGGGCAATCAAGGACAGCTGTCAATGATAAAGCCAAGTCTGGTGAAGGTTCAATGGAATCTGTCCCTGACAGTGTACTACCTTATCCAGGTAGCTACAATGGTTCCAAGCCTGGTCGTGCTGACATGAGCACTGGCAATGAGAAGAAGAGTCTCGGAGCTGAGATTGCTTATGGTGCTACCAAGCCTGGTAGTCCTTCTGCTCCTGTCAAAACCGTCGTGGATGGTATGGCTGAGCAACATGTAGAGATTGACTCTGAAGCCAGAGAAAATCTAGAGGAGTTGGCTGATGCACAAAACGCATCAGATGACTTCAAGATGAAAGCTAAGGTCATTTTTGAAAGTGCCCTTAACGAGAAACTCAAGATGGAGGTTACCCGTCTTGAAGAAGAATTCTCTGCCAGATTTGAGTCTGAGATTACAGACATCGCAGAGAAGGTTGAGGGATTCCTCAACTATACCAGTCAGCAATGGCTGGAAGAAAACCAGCTCGTCGTGGAGAATGGCATCCGCAACGAACTTTCCGAGTCCTTTATGAAGGGTCTTAAGGGACTCTTTGAGGACCACTATGTCACACTTCCTGATGAGAAGTATGACGTATTTGAATCTATGGTCGCCAAACTTGATGACATGGAAAACAAACTCAACGAACAGATTGAGCAGAACGTTGCCTTGTCCTCCAGCATGTCTGAGTTCCAGCGTCAGTCCATCGTGGCTGAAGCAGCTTGGGATCTCTCAGAAGCTGGTAAGGAGAAGCTCGCTCGTCTATCTGAGTCTGTAGAGTTTGAAAGTGAAGATCATTATCGTCAGAAGCTCAGTGTTCTTAAGGAATCATTTGCTGGTGAAGCCCAACAGGCCGATGCCACCTATCTAGAAGAATCTGCTGAACCTCTACAACCTACTCAGTACGAATCAATGAGCAACTCTATGGCTGCTTATGCCCAGGCTCTGACCCGTACAGTCAAAAACTGATTAAATCCAACTTTTAAACTAAAATGTCTAGTTACTTAACAGAAAAGTGGGATCCTATTCTCGGTCATCAAGATCTACCTGAGATCAAAGATAACTATAGAAAGCAGGTTACCGCTCAACTACTCGAAAACCAAGAGAGATACCTCCGTGAGCAATCCGCCATGGGCGGTCCTGCTGGTCTCCTAACTGAGAACGAGTTCGGCTACAACGCCACCCTAGCTGGTGGTCCTCCAACTCAGAACACCAACCCCAACATGGATTCCTATCCTGCGGGTATGCAGCGTCCTGTAACTTCTGTTGCCGGTGATCCTGCTCCTGGTTTCTCTAGCTACGCTCAAGGCGCTGGTCCTGTAGCTGGTTTCGACCCCGTCATGATCTCCTTGATCAGACGCTCCATGCCTAACCTGATCGCCTATGATATCTGTGGCGTTCAACCAATGACCGGTCCTACTGGACTCATCTTCGCGATGCGTTCCATGTATGATGGTCCTAACGGTCCCAACGAAGCATTCTTCGACGAAGCCGATCCTACTTTCTCCAACAACTATAACAAGTTCACTGGTAGAAACTCAATGGATACCGGTGCTGGTGTCCGTGATGCTGATATCGGCTATCCCTATGTACCCGGTGAAGTACCTGCTCTTGGCAACGTTGCTGGCAACCCTTCTTCTAACCCTGGTCTACTAGAGACAGCTGACGCTCCTCTAACTGCTAACTCCTACGAGTCCCTCAGTGCTGACGGTGACTCTATCCTAGGTCAGCCTGGTGGTGGTCATGGTGACGGCACCGATGGTCCTTACGATCCTATCCTCTCCGAACTCCGCGGTATGAATACCGTTGAGATGGAAAGACTAGGTCAGTTCGATCCTAACGCCGATCAAGAAGGTGCTTATGCTAAGGAGCATGACTTCCGTTTCCGTCAGATGGGCTTCTCTATCGAGAAGGTTGTCGTAGAAGCTCGTGGTCGTGCCCTCAAGGCTCAGTATTCCATGGAACTAGCACAGGATCTCCGTGCTATCCACGGTCTAGATGCTGAGGCTGAGCTAGCTAACATCCTTTCCTCTG
>WLWF01002901.1_pt1 | contig 11821 bp, 19 predicted proteins | sample 6718331 | NCBI WGS metagenome assembly WLWF01 (sample SAMN12718692, study PRJNA515312) | sponge metagenome | isolation source: marine sponge | host: Mycale hentscheli | place: New Zealand: South Island, Marlborough, Capsize Point | collected 2003-05-01
ATGAAAGATAAAGAAGTACTACAGAAAGCTATTGAGGTAGCTATAGAGAATGGATGGAGGCAGGGTTCTAACTTTAAAACCGACTTACTGTATCAGTATAATGAAAATCCATTAGAGCGACAGGCTCAGAATGTTTGCTTCTCTCACGACTTTGCTAAAGCATTTTGGGGAGATAAACCTGTTAATCAGTTTGGTGCTGATTTGTCTTATCTTGGAACAGATGACGACCCACTCAAAGAATTACATGAGGCAGCAGGTAGCCCAAAACATTTAGGATTGGTTGCTTGGCAATACCACCTACAACAAATGGTACTATGTGAGAACCCTATTGATTACCTACGTAAATTTATAAAAGAATGAAAGATTTAGAAAAACTATTAGAAAGAAAAAGACAGAATAAAGAGTCAACGATAGATCCAGATGAGTGGGATTTATTGGAACATAAGAGAGTTCTTAGTCAGGACCCTCCAAAAAAATTGTTAAAGACTAACAAGCAGTACGGAAACAAGTATGTACCATTAGAAGCTGTTGAGTTTATGCTTAACGCCTTATACATACATCACGAAGTTATAATACCATTCCCTCCAGTATACATAGAGGGGCAGATATTGTTTGTTGTAAATCTAATTGTTATACATCCAGTTAGTGAGATGAAGCTTACATACTCTGGACAGTCTTGTGTTCCTATTATATCTCCAGAACATGAGAACTCAAAGTACAACCACAGAAACATTCCAGCAGGTGAGAGCTTTGCTATAATGAACGCAGCTAAGAAGATTGGCAATATATTCAATGCCGAAAGAGGAGATTATGCCGATGTTATGAAACCATACTTTGAGAAGAAAAAAATAGGTGCTAGTTCCAACGATGTTGAGGTAGATAGAATTAAGAGAATGATCAAAGCTTCAAAAACTTTAGCTCAGAAAAAAAAACTTGTAGACACCATCTCAGACTTGGTGGAGAAAAAACAAATAAATTGTAATGAGTATAAAGAACTTCAAGATATGCTACTTGAAGTAAAAAAATAAATTATGAATCAAGAAAGATTAGAAAAAATAATATTTATAACATCCATAATAACCGTAATAATTGTAGGCAACATAGTTGGTGCTTTATTTTGGCTTGGATTAATCATTAACATTTAAAATATGAAAAAGAAAATTAATTGGAATAAACACTTGTTCAGGTCATCTGGAATGTCAAACATTATGTCTGGAACAGTCGGACTAACAAAGGCTCAAAAGATTGACCTTGATGAGTTAAGAAAGAAAAAAATAGCGGTCACTGGATTAACAGATAAGCAACAAAAGCTTCTTAACGACTTAGAAGAAAAAGAAGTATTAACCCCAAATCAAGAGTCAACAATGGCTGGTCTTAAGGATAAACTTACAGAGGTTAAGGGTCTGACACCTAGACAACAAGAAAAGATGGATGAGCTGTTGGCTTTGGAGAAGGATGTATCTCTTCCAGTAGGAGTCCAGAACTACCTTAAGAAGCTATACAGGGAGGTTAAGTATAACAGAAGAAAGAGACTGGAGAGTAAGTACATACTAAAGGGAAACATTCAAGAGGATGAAGCCATCACAATGTACAGCCTATATACTGGAGAGTTCTTCTTCAACAACAAGGACAGGGTTAACAATAAATGGATAACTGGAGAGTATGACATGTACTCAGGTAAGGACATTAATAACATTACTGAGGGTTATGATACTAAATGTAGCTTTGATCTAAGCACATTCCCATTTAAGGATGAGCCTCTTGACTTGAACTACTACTACCAGAACATGAGCTACATGTGGTTGTCTGGAGCTAAGAAGTGGACCACTGTGTACTGCCTAACAGACACCCCTATAAAGATGGTTAAGGATATGCTTTATAGAGAGGACTTTAGGTGGGATAGTGAAGACGCTCCAAAGTCAGCAAAACTCAACATAATAAACAACAACGTATACTCGGATGAATCTTTTGCTAACTACATGATGGTTTTCGACTGTATACCTGACCCTGAAGATGAGAGCGAGGACAACATGAAGTGTGTTGATATTGTAAATAGCTTTGTTCCTATGAGTCTGGAGGAGAGGATAATAGAGAAGGTTATCTATAGAGATGAGGAGGTTATTAAGGATATGAAGAAAAGAGTTGTTCTTTGTAGAAAATTTTTACTTAATTTAGAAAAAGAAAATAATAAAAAATAAGATATGTCAAAAACAAGTTTTACACCAGGAAAAGGGAAGTACTCTAAGTATGATAGGGAGATAATAAATATAAGTAAGGAGTCTAACGGAATGGCTGGGTCAAGACAGATAGCTAGAGAAATTCAGAATATGTTTCAGGACGATGAAATTAGTTTTAGATCTCTTGGTTATTATATAAAGGATTTTCTTGAGTCCGACCAACCATCAATTATTGATAACAGCGTTTCATCAAAAACCACAACGCAGGGGTATGAGAAGAAGTTTGTATTGTCTGCGTGGAATAAAGACACAGGGTCAATGATGAATATAGATGACTACTGCGAACACTACAACCTACCTAGGAGAGATATAACATCATACAAACTAGTAAGTCACACAGGCACACCTTATTACAACATAGTGTTTAAAGAAAACATTGAGGAGCATACCTCTGACTTCGACCTAGATGGAATAATAAGTAAACATATAAAACCAGTTGATGTTAAATGGGGAGTTATAGGTGGAGATAGGTTGTGTGACTTTGACACGCTCACCTACACAGACGTTCATGTTGGGATGGACACCAACAAGACAGGTAACAGTATGTACTCAACTGAGTGGAATAAGGATTCCATAATGGATAGTGCAAGGAGTATGATAAACTACACCGTTAAAAACAAACGAAGCTCAGTGTTATACATTGATGAACTTGGAGATTTGTTAGATGGGTTTAACGCTAAGACCACAAGAGGCGGTCACGAACTCCCTCAGAACATGACAAACGAGGAAGCATTTGACTGTGCCTTAGAGTTTAAGATGATGTTGGTTGATTCTTTGGTTCCATGTTACGACAAGATAGTTTGCAACAACATATGTAACGACAATCATGCTGGTTCTTTTGGTTACTTTGTTAACGAGGCTTTTAAGAAGATTGTAGAGCTTAAGTACAACACAGTTAATGTTATCAACCATAGGCAGTTTATAAGTCACTACTTCGTTGGAAGTGTTTGTTATCTAATAACTCATGGAAAGGATGATAGCACACTTAAGTTTGGATTTAAACCTCAGCTAGACAGTAAGGGTTTGGAGAAGATTGATCAGTACTGTAAGCAGAATAAGATATACAGAGACGCTGAGTTGATTGTGTTTAAGAAGGGTGATAGCCATCAGTGTCTCTTTGATATGTGTACCAGTGATGACTTCTTCTACTTCAACTACCCAGCACTAAGCCCTAGTAGTCAGTGGGTTCAGAACAACTTCAAGAAGGGTAGGAGAGGTTTTTCTGTGGAGAACTGCAAAGGAATAAACATAAGTATTAACACAAAATTTATATAGAATGAGGCTAGAAAAAAGAATAATACTAGTAGGAAAGGCAGCTAGTGGTAAGGATTATTTTAAGAAGTTTTTAATACAAAAGGGATATATACCCTCTATTAGTCATACAACTAGACCTAAAAGGGTTGGCGAGATTGATGGTGAGGATTATTTTTTTATTAGTAAGACTAAGTTCTTAGATATGGTTAAGTCTAATATGTTTTACGAAAACAAATTCTTTAATGGTTGGCACTACGGGACATCGATAGAGATGTTTAACACAGCTGACGTTTTTATATTCACCCCCTCTGGAGTGGAGTCCCTACCAAGGCAAGAGCTTAAGAACTCCTTGATAGTTTTCTTTGATATTGATCCTGACATAAGGATAGATAGGATGAACGAGAGAAGTGATGCGGACAGTACAGAGAGAAGGTTAATGTCTGACGCAATAGACTTTATGGATTTCAATGAGTACGACTTAAAAGTTACTAATCCAAATTTTGATTCAGAAAAAATATTAAAAATAATAATAAGCCATATATCAGTATGTTAGAAAAAAAAATATTAGGAATATTAATTTCCACAGGAGAAAATTTAGATATTGATTACATTAGTTCTTTGGTTAAGCAGGAAAAAAGTGTAACTTTAAGTATACTTAATAAACTCGTAAAAGAAAATAAGGTAAGTGGAAAACGAAGATTTAGATATACCAATGATAACATTTGAACTATGGACCCCAATGTCCAGGGAGGAGTATGAGGTTCTAGTTGAGTTCGGTGGTGGAGAGATAGTGTTCTATAGATCACTACCAAAACTTTTAGAAGCTGAAGGTATAGACTCAGATTACACCTCAGACTTCATACCTCTCTATGATGAATTATACGCAAATTAAATTAAATTTTATTTACGTATAATTGTTTTTTTTATTACCTTTACCTAAAATCAAACTAAATGAAAGTAAATGGAATAGACGTTGATGACGTTGTGTTTCTTGGTGAACAAATAAAGTCTCACTTTGGAAGTATTAAAGCTTACTGTATGGACACTAGAGTATCATACAGGAGAGCCTTAACCATGTTTAATAAGCTAGAGTTCAAAAAAGACTTCTACGAAAAGGTTAAGTCAAACTACTACTCTAACTCTAAGCCTGGAATGGCAGTTTTTGGAAGAATACCACCTGAAGACAGAGAGTCCATTAGGATCTGTATTGTAACTAACTTTAAGAGTGCGTCTGAATTTTCCTTGAAACACAAGGAGTACAACAACGTGTACATAAGCAACGTAATTAGCGGTAGACTTAAGACTAGAACTACTAAGTACGTTAGGTTAATAAAATTATTAGAAAAGAAGTATAACTTAAAATTAAATTAAATCATGAAAGAAATTAAAACAGGAGATGATATGATTAACTCCTTGAAGAAAGGTATAGACACCGCTGTAAACCTAGCAAAATCTACATTAGGTGGAAAAGGAAAGCTTGTTATGATTGATACTCCAGGTAAGTACAACTGGACAATGGATGGTGTTACTGTATTGAGGAACACAGCCATGAAGGATAAAACAGAGGATATGGGTGTTAAGGTTGTGCTAGAGGTTGCTGAAAATCAGGTTAAGAATTGCGGTGATGGTACAACATCTGTGTCTGTGCTACTACAAGCCATAATTAACTCAGGACTTAAGAACATAGCCGCTGGGGCTGACCCCCTTAAGGTCAGGGAAGGTATAGCTATGGCTTCAGAGAAGGTTGTAACATACTTAGAGAACTCTGCAAAGAGGATAGATAGAGATAGTAAGGAGGTGTTTCAGATAGCTAAGGTTTCAGCTCATGGAGATGATGACGTAGCTAACTTGATAGCTGAGATTATTGGAAAGACAACATCCAACTCTATAGTTAGTGTTAAGGAGTCTCCAAGTGTTGACACCTACATTGAGCTAACAAAAGGCATGAAGGTTGGTTCTGGGTGGCTATCACACTTATTTATGACAAACACAGGTAAGGGTGTTGCTGAGTATGAGAACCCATTAGTATTAATCTATGAGGGTAAGATTGAGTCTTTAAATCCAATAGCACCATTTCTTTCTCAGGCACAAGAAACAGGGAGAGGGATAGTGATTGTATCTGACAGTATGGACGGTGAAACCCTAAGTTCTTTGGCAGTAAATAAAGCTCAAGGAATACTTAAGGTTGCAGCTATAAATGCATTTGGGTTTAACAGAGATGATGCCAAGTTGAGATTAGAAGATTTAGCGATAACCCTAGGATGCAAGGTTTTATCTCCAGATTACGGAGATAAACTAGAGGACATTACAATAGATGACTGCGGAACATGTGCTAGAGTTGTTATATCTCAAGAGCATACAGTATTTGAGGAGGGTAACTCAGACGAAGAGAAAGTAAAAGATAGAGTAAACGATCTTGAGCAGCAGATAGAGTCAGAAGATAACGCATACAAGAAGGAGTTATTGAAAGGTAGGATTGCGTCAATAACTGGCGGTATTGGCACAATATACGTAGGTGGTGTTGTTGGTTCTGATACTCAAGAACGTATAGATAGGTTTGATGATGCTCTAGGTGCTGCACAGTCTTCATTAGAGGGAGGAATAGTTCCTGGTGGTGGTGTTAGCTTACTACTAGCATCTAAAGAGTTAGATACATTTTCTTGTACTCACTCTGGAGATGTTCTGACTGGAGTTAACATACTTAAGGAAGCTCTTACAATGCCGATTCACCAGATATTAACTAACGCAGGTCTTAAGCCTGATGTTATTATGCACAAGATAAACGAGAGCGACAAGAACTTAGGTTACAACGTCTACACAGACAAGTATGTTGACATGATGAAGGACGGAATTGTAGACCCTGTAAAGGTTGAGATTAATGTTGTTAGAAATGCAAGTCAGGTAGCTAGTAACTTTCTAAACACCGCTGGTAGCATAGCTATTATCCCTGATAATAAATGATTGAGGGAGTTGTACTAGGTAACACACCAAGCAAGTCTAACTGCTACAGGATAACAAGTAAGGGGAAGTTTGCTTCCCTTTACAAGACTGCTGCACTAAAAAAATATGAGGATAGTTTTTACATGCAGGTTGGAAAGAGTAGGGGTGCGATGATAACAGAATACTTTGAGTTTGAGATAGATGTCTACTACCGATCAAATAGATCAGACCTTGACAACAGCTTAAAGGTTGTGTTAGACTGCTTACAGGTTGCTGAAGTTATAAAGAATGACAACAAGTGTACTAAAATTGTAGCAAGAAAATTTATAGATAAAAATAATCCAAGAATAGAATTTAAAATTAAACTATCAAAAAATGAATAATTTAACACAGTGGGAACACTTTAAAAAGAATTACCTACTAACATCTCTGGTAATAGTGATAATGTTCACAATAGTTCTGCTATTTGAAATAGCTAGAGGTAGTGAGGTGTGGTGGATATCATTCTTCTTTCTAGCACCAGTAGTTGCTCTAGTTATTGGAAATTACTTTAGTTGGAATAAAAAATTCAACTCATGATCCTAATATCCTCCATTATAACCCTCTCATTCATACTGTCTACAGCATGGATAGACTCTTCCCATATAAACAATGGGCAACACTTTAATAGCCACACCTCAAGATTTATTCAGAGGTGTGGCTTTTTTGCATCCCAATGCTTATTAGGGTGGAAATTTGGACTAGCCTCAGCATTACTATTTACAGCTCTATTTGATGGTGTTTTAAATGTAATGATGGACAGACCTTTATTTCACTTAGGTAACACAGCTAAGTGGGATAGGTTCTTCAGGGATCAGCCTGGAATTTTTTTCTTTGTTAAAGTTGGATCTCTAATCGGAAGTGTATTACTATATATTTATGCCTAAAGTATGTAAAGAAGAAGGGTGTGAAAACCCTATATGGAGTAGAAAAACCATGAGGTGTAAGTATCATCAACCTATAAAAAGCTTCAAAAATAAACCTCCAAAGAGCAGGATTAAACCTATATCAGACAAGAGACTTGAGGAGTTAGCTAAGTACAGGATTATTCGTGAGCAGTACATGAAGTTGAACTCAAAGTGTGAGTTATGTACTGAAAAAGCAACAGAGATACACCACAAGAACTCAAGGGAGAACGAGAGACTTTATGATGACAAGTACTTTATGAGTATATGTAGGGTGTGTCACATAAAAATTCACGAACACCCAAAGTGGGCTAGGGAGAACGGATACTTAATATGACTTACTTGACGTACCTTAGCTCGGATCTATCGCCATAGTAGTATATATAAAATCCGTCCCCATTATTGTTGAACAACTTAATCCTTTTAACCTCCTGTTCACTATCGTTATTAATGTTATTAACAACAACAGGTCCAATGATAGTTTCCTTTCCATCAAAGTCAAACTGAATTAATCTGTAATAATTTGTGGTGTACTCAAAGTTATAGTCTTTAAAGCTGTACATTGAGGGAGTGTTTGTGTTTCCATTACCCTTAATTTGATGTATATCTTTATAATACATACCATTATCACTCCTTTGAATAATAAAGTAATCGTTATTAATCTCGGTTTCTGTTACAAAATCAATAGAATTGAACTTATCTTTTTTTGTGGCTTCAAAATATAATAACTCAATCGGTAGTGGAGTATTACAAACAATGTTAACCCAGTTCATGTGGCAGTACTTGTTTACTAGTCCTCCATTAGAAAAAGTTGTCAGAAAGAATCTCATCTGAGTTACCGTATTAGGAACTGTAATAGTAGATGTTCCGCTATTAATTGGAATATCTGGTTGTAAAACTCCAGCGTAATAAAACGAGACATAAAACGCATCGTCTTTACGTATATTGTAAGAAACATTTACAGTTACTGAAACATCTGTACAACTTGAGTAGTCAAAAGTTGGTGATAAAAAAATATAGTTATTGTTGGTGTAGTAAGTCCCAGATGTGTTAGTACACATAGCACTAGGGCTGTGCCATCCAGCATTAGGCTGACCAGTTGTTAACGTCCACCCATCCATTGCGGATGTGTTAAAGTCGTAAGTTTGACCAAATAAACTACCAGAAATTAATAGTAAAAATAGAAATCTCATTATTTACGGTCTTTCTTCTTTAGAAATGGCATGTCTACATTTTGAGTTACCGTTCCTGCAACCTTTTCAACCGTTCTACCAACGACAAAACCACCCAAACCAAGCTCGATAATTTCCATTAATTTTAATTCAAGTGCTTCAGGAATACTTGCATCAGTCCATCCAAACCACTTGCAAACTAATATAACACCAAAGGTCAACATCATAACAGGTCTCCAACTTCTCTGGAGCTTGTTACCTGTCATTTCTGTTTTAATTACTTCTCCTTGTACTGAAGCAACATCATTTAAAGACTTTAAAACAACTTCAGTTAATTTTTTTTTAGCTGTGCTTTTTTCTTCATCATTAGTAAAAACATTATCAACAACATTTCCTATTGCATCAATAGTGTTACCCTTTAAAACGTCTAATAATCCCATAATTAAAAAATTAAATACCCCTTACCTTTAACAGCCTTTAAAACTTGCTTGCTTAAATTCTCTTGATCATAACCAACGTGAACCCAATTAGGTTCTAAGTCATTTCCGTACTCCCATATTAACTGGGAAAACTCTAAATTGTCTTTAATGTAGTGGAATATTTCTGAATTTGTAACACCCCCAAACATATCAGCATCCAAATCTAAAGCCATTCCCTTACAATGGTGAGAGCTTAAACTTCCTCCAACGGCTGCATTGAGAGCTTTCGACCTGTAAGCACTACTTATACCTATTGGAACGCCAAAGTGTTCTCTAATAGGCTGAAAAACCCTTTCAGCTACAATTTTCAAGTTTTCTAAATGTTCTTCGGTTGGTATGTTAGAAATATTATTTCTATCGGCTGTGTTGCTTTTTGTCGCTTCTCTTAATGATAAATTTTCGCTTAGTTTCATTTTATTATGTTTTATTTTTTATCCTCGTATTTTTGCTTCCAGTACTCGCTCCACCTATGTTCTTGGTCCACTTGTGTATTAAAGTAAGTCTTTAAGAAGTCAATCTTTTTGTCTAAATCTGCGTTGTACTTATTCCATAAATCTCGCTGCTCGGTCATTACTTGGATTTGTTTAGCTTCCATAGTATCAACTTTAGCTTGTAGGTTAATAAAACCATAAAATACATAACCAACCAAAGACGCAAGAGCACCCATCGCAATAGTTTTTCCATCCAATAATTTGTCTAAACTCATTTTCTAATTAAAAACACCAAACTGTTAGTTAATAAAGCTATTACAAAACCTCCAATACCACCCCACATTGTTGCCTTCGTTTGAAGCTTAACGATATCTTTTTCTATTTCTCTTTGACCTCTATCTATGTTTTCTATATTTTTATTTAATCTTTTTAATTCATTTAAAACGTGCCGACTATATTCGTTCCAATCATTCTTCATAGTGTTATTTTTTTATTAAAACCTCACTAATTTAAATTTATTTTGTATTAGTGAGGTTTTAATATTTGTTAATTCGTGTTACTTATTTTTTCGCAATAACCTGCTATTTCTTCACTCACCATAGCAAACCTCATTGTTTGTAAAGCTGACTTTAAGACTAAAAAATCTGAATCTTCAAACTCTAACTTTTCAGCGTTTTCTTCTGGTAATCTATTAATAACTCTAACTCTTTCTATCTGATCCAATGGAGATAAACCTTTGTCACCAGGGTTATTTAATATAGCCTTAGTTATTTGAACGTAATTTGTTTCGTTTCCATCTATGGTAAACGACTTGTTCTTTAATGATTTCATTTTATTTTATTTTAATAGTTACGTATTTAATTAACTCCAATTATCAGGATATTTTTCTTGCAATAATGCTTCAAATCCTGATAAATCAGAATTTTTACTTGAAGTCATTGCAGGTAAATCATAAGTGTTTGAATGTGGAACATCATCATTACAACATTCTACATCAGCACCATTTTTAGTTATTACTCCAACTGTTAAAGATTGTGCAAATTGATTGTCATTGTATACCATTTGAGTTACTTCAATAGTAAAAGGTTGAGCAATAACATTTTCATTGCTCATTCCATCTGTTGTAATTGTGTAAGTTTTCATTTTTTTATTTTTGAATTGTAAATATAATTATTTTTTTATGCTACTCCTAAAGTTGTAATTGTTCCACTTGAACCAATGTATTTTAATGCTCCTGCTTCAACATAAATTACACCCCCTCCTGTTGGTGTTGCAGGTGCTGTTTGATTGTCAAGTTTTACCCTTCCTGTGGTATGTAATGATTGTTCAGGTGTTGCAGTACCTATTCCTAAACCAGTACTATTTAATGTCATAAATGGTGTTCCTGTTCCTGAAATTCCATTCGTGGCATAACCCCAGTTGAATTTTCTAGTTGGTGCATCTACAAAACAATCAAAAGTATCAGCACCCATTATATTAACACCAATACCCCAAAATGTTCCACCTGCATTAAATCCTATCTGTGAACCTGCTGCACTTCCTTGTAGTTGTTGTCTATCAATGTATATTGCAGACTTATTGCCCTGTAATAAAGTTCTATTTAAAGCATTACTTCCAAAGTTAACAGTATAATTTCCTAATGAATCATTTGCTGCAACTAATACTCCTACACCTCCTGCTCCATCAATATCTGTTAATCTTAAAATTCCTTGATTAACTGTTGAATTTGATACTACTAACTTTTCATTATTTAAAGGAGTTGATACACCAATTTTAGCATTACCAATAACATCTAAAGTAGCATTAGGAGTTGTTGTTCCAATTCCCATTTGAACCCCTGCTCCTGTGTATGATGCTACTCCTGCATCAGAAATTGTAAAATATTTTGTATTTGTTGAATCTGCAAAAGCTGCTACATTTGCTAAAGCATTTTGATTATAAACAAATAATTTATGAATAGAAGTGCCTAAAAATCCAACACTTAAAGAACCAACATTTGAAGCGTAATTAAATATATCTGTCCCCCCTAAATCTGAATTAAAAGCAGTACCACCTTTTAGAGTAAATAAAGCACCATAATTAGCATCAGGTGTTCCAATTACTCTTAATGCAGGTGAAGTTCCTCCAATTAAAGGATTCATTGAAATTTGTAAACCTGCTGTATTAATATTAGTTGCATCACCCTCAAAAGACATTACAGCAGCTGGTGAATTAGTTCTTCCTGTTGTTTGGTCAATTACCATTCTAAAAGCATTTCCTCCACTTGGTGAAGTTCCTTCTACATTTAAAGCATAAGTATCTTTTTGAATGTCTAAACCGTATAAAGGAGTATTAGTTCCAATTCCTACATTACCACCATTAAAA
>WLWF01002903.1_pt1 | contig 11820 bp, 12 predicted proteins | sample 6718331 | NCBI WGS metagenome assembly WLWF01 (sample SAMN12718692, study PRJNA515312) | sponge metagenome | isolation source: marine sponge | host: Mycale hentscheli | place: New Zealand: South Island, Marlborough, Capsize Point | collected 2003-05-01
TTTAAATAGACCCATTGATTTAAATACTGTTTTCTGGAAAATTCCAGTTTTACCTTATCAGGAAGAAGGCGTAGGTACAGTAAAAAAACAAATGAAAGTAAATTGCACTACAAAGGAAGAGGTTAAAGTATTGGAGGAAAAATTAAAAAATACAAAAGGTATTTTAATCGTAGATATAATAGCTCAAATTGACAATCCAAATGCTAGAAAAGTTAAATTTAAAGATGTAAGGAAAATCAACATTGGTTTATGTAAAAAAGATCTCACAAGCTATAGAACAAAAAGAAAAGGTGCGTTTTATAACTGTTTTGTTCTTATCATTAGACTTAAAAAAGGTGACACATACAAAGAAAGTCACGTAAAAATATTTAATACTGGTAAATTAGAGATCCCTGGCATTCAAAGTAGTGAATATTTATTCGAAGTTCTAGATGCATTAGTTCTTATTATACAACCATTTTGCGCAGAAAAAATTGGATGGAAGAAAGATGATATTGATACTGTATTAATCAATTCAAACTTTACATGTAATTATTATATAGACAGAGACATTCTTGCACACAGATTGAAATATAATTATAATATTCATGTTGTTTATGACCCGTGCTCATATCCGGGAATTCAGTGCAAATTCTATTATAATGAAGATAATAAGTTACAAGATGGTGTATGTCATTGTGAAAAAAAATGTGATAAAAAAGGCAAAGGTAAAGGTAATAATCAATGTCTCGAAATATCTTTTATGATATTTAGAACCGGAAGTGTTTTAATCGTAGGTCATTGTGATGAAACCATTTTATATAAAATATATGAATTCCTCAAAATAATTTTAAATAAAGAATATAGTTATGTCAAAATAGCATCTCCCCTTAAAAAGTCAAAACCTAAAGTTAAAAAGGTATGGAAGAAATGGATTTGGTTGACCTCGAATAATGAACAGATTAACCAAATAACCAATTAATAAATCTTAATGAAGTATAATTTATAATATAATCACCGCATTCGCTTCTATAAAGTTTTTCTTGGAGCATGTCCATTGTTATTGTCTTCTTTTTTAATTTTTTCACAAAAGAATCACAAATACTACAGTATTTGATGTTCTCTATTTCTGGATCCTTTATTGCGTACAAAAAATAAAGAATTAATACCGTAATATCTATATTTGACTTTAATGATATATTTTTATTGTATACTTTATCTATAATTTTGATAGATCGTTTAATACAAAAATGAATTATAGAACCCTTTTTATCATTCAAGTTTGGTTCTTTTGAAATCATCGTTAATATTATTTCGTGAAAAATATCTATAATATTTGTCAGTAATTTCATATAGATTTTATCATCTTCGCTGAGTTCAAATTTTTTCCTGTATTCATTATCTATTTCAAAAATGGTCTTTTTGTAAACAAATAAGGTCGCGTCCTTGGAATTCAACTGCAAATATGTATGATTATCATCTCCTATTTGTCCAATAAATTCAACATAATAACAGAATGCCTTCTTACAATGGTATATGGTTAGATCTAAATTTCTTGTATACATATAAATCATTTTGAAACAATGCTTTAATGTCTCCAATCCTCTTTGTAAAATAAATATGAAGTATTTTTCATTCTGTACAATTACATTTTCACTTACACACAACAAAAATTCTGATATAAGTATGGTGTATTTTTCTTTAACTGTTTTAATATTTTCCTTGTCCAGTGTTAAATTAAAGTTCTTAATATTCGCAATATTATAAACGCCATCCATTATAATTATATTAATACTTTATTTTTAAGCAAATAAGTATTTAAAGATTTTAAAGACTTTTCTACTATAAGATGACAGAAGAAACAACGCAGCAAGCTGAAGAGGCAAATTATAGACTTCCGGGCGATACTACATTAAAACACGTTGCTAAATTAGGAATCGTAGAAGATAAGCCGATCATGATGGACTATTGGGCAGCATCGTGTGATAAACAAGTTCTTATTGGTGTTAGAGAGGGTGGTGAAAAACTTTTGGTGAAGAGTGAAGATGAGTATACCAGTCCCGTAAGTAAAATATATAAAGTAGATCGCGAATATATCATAATTACAGAGAATTCTATTTATCTTGTATCCGCTGAGATTGATACTAAGCGTATTTCATAAGTATAATATATATATTTTAAATATATATTATGTCACTTCTTCACATTCTTCACCATAAATCATGGAAAAATTGGGCAAAAACGAAAGGCACTACTCCGCGGGAAATAAAGTTTAAATTTGAAAAAAAGCAAATTGTTGACACTGCTATTAGACCTACGCTAATATTGATAGCTTGCGGACAAAAAAAATTAACTTTAGACAAATTTATCCAAGGTTTAAAAAAAGGATTGAAGGAAAATAACAGAGTTAAAATAAAAGTTGAATCACATTCTAACAAAGATGTAAGTAAAGAATTTTTATTACTTATTGAAAATAATAAAGAAAAAGCACTAATTATAGCAACCAATTTACAAAACAAATTATGGAACAAAAAACATTCAAGAAATATTATAAATTATCATTTTTTATACATAGCGTTTATTATTGCTAAAATTCCAAAAACATTATTTAATGTTCGTAGACCGTATTTAAGTTTAACTAGAGCTAATAGCAGGGCTGATTCATATGAAACGGCTAGTGACGATGAGTATGCCAATGATGCCAATGATGATCAGGATTTTTCATCTGAACGCTCTAGAGCAAGATCTAGACCGGTAAAACAAAATTTCTCACGCAGATCATCAGCTAGCAGTGTTTTTAATAATCAACCTAAAAGAAGAAAAAAACAAAATGTTGCCACCCCTTTTAGAGACCCGATTGTAGCCAATAATAATCGTAAAAATGTAATAAATAAACAAGAACAACGATATGGACAATTAAAGCCTATAGCTCCTAATGGAACTATAATTTTTTCGGAAAAAAAAGTTACTTATAATGATGTTTATGATGAATTGAATGAAATTTATCATAATAAAAATGAATATTTTTCTTCAGCAATGGATATTCTGGCAAGTTACGTCAAAGGTCAAAAAATTATTTATATGGAAGCTGAAAGTTATTGTCAAAATAGACTCAACATGTTGATGTTCCCATCTATATTTTGCTCAGCAACAGCTTCTGTATGTGCAGCCGCATTTGAGAATCAACCGTGGGGTGCGACTACATTATCGACTATAAATGCAGGGATCTCGTTTTTATTATCAATAGTTAGTTATTTGAAATTAGATGCACAAAGTGAAGCCCATAAAACATCCGCTCATCAATATGATAAACTTCAGTCTATTTGCGAATTTAAATCAGGCGATTTGCTTTTATTTACAGATATGTCAAAATTTAAAGAAGGTGAAGGTTGTGAGGAGCCTGATTTTTTCAAAAAATTAAAAGAGACCGTTGCACAATTAGAAACTAAAATTAAAGAAATTAAAGAAACAAACCAATTTATTGTTCCTAGACTCATACGTCATCGATACAAAATTGCATTTAATATTAATATTTTCTCAGTAATAAAAAAAATTAGTGGTTTGAAAAAGCATTATGTTAATTTCATTAGAGATCGAATTAACCAAATTAAATACTATAAGCTTGAACATAATCACCTAATTGAATTTGGTAAAAAATCATATGATAGCCCCGAGGTTATTAAACTAAAACAAATGATAGATCAAGAGTATCATGAAAAAATGTATGGTTTTGAAAAATATGAACTATTAAAATCATCATTTGGCATCATTGATCAGTTGTTGGCAGATGAAATGGAATTTGCAGAAAAAAATAGATCAAGATGGTGTTGTAACTGGTGTTGCTGTTATGCTAAGTTGCCTAGACCAGAAATGCGAAATACCATAACAAATCTTATTACTGACCCATTTAGTTCTATAGATAAACAAAACTATATAAGAAAAATTAACTTCGCTAAGCGCATGCATCAAAAATACGATATTTCTGGATCTATATTTCAATGGCCTCCTGAAAAATATACAGATATAGGATCCACTCACGGTTGTTTTGAAAAAATTTCTACGCAGGAAAAAATGCAAGAATTATTAGGTTTGCCTCACATTCTTTTACAAGATGAAAAATATGAAGATTATGGTTGTTGTTGTAAGAGAAATTGTATTATAGCATCTATTATATTTGGAAGTTTCATTACTACTATTATAATCGTTGTTATAGCATTATATTCTTAAACTATGCTATTGCCTTATAATTTGATGAAATAGTTTAAAGAATTTTAAATAAAATAGTGTAGAATGTATTTATGGATTGTAATTGTCGGGGGTATTTTTGCCTTTTTTACCTCGGCCGGAATAGGAAGCAATGACGCTGCCAATGCTTTTGCTACTTCTGTTGGAAGCAGGGCTTTAACTATAAAACAAGCTGTATTTTTAGCGGCTATTTTTGAAACAGCAGGTGCCATCCTTATGGGCAATCACGTTACAGATACTATTAGAAAAGGTATTGCCAACCATGAGTGTTTTGAGGAAAATCCCTATTTATTAATGTACGGTTGTATGTGGGTAATTTTGTCTGTTGGAATGTGGTTATTTCTTGCTAGTTATTTGGAAATGCCCGTATCCACTACACATTCTTGTGTAGGCGGTATGATTGGTATGGCACTTGTTTTAGGTGGTAGAAATTGTGTAATATGGTATCAACCATTGGAAACATTTCCTTATGTTGGAGGGGTAGGTGGTATTGTATTGTCATGGGTAATTTCTCCAGTATTTAGTGGTATAATTGCGATGGGGGTTTTTTATTTTACAAGATTATTAGTTTTGAGACACTCATTCGCCAGTAAAAGAATAAACTGGGTTTATCCCGTATTAATTGGAACAACAATAACTATCAATACCTTTTTCATTATTTATAAAGGAGCAAAGGGGTTGGGTTTAGATAAGATACCAATTGAAACTGCTTTTGTAGTCGCATTTGGATCTGGAGGATTGTGTGCTGTTATAACAATACCAATCGTACCAAAACTTAAAAAATATGTGTCTAAAAAATATAAAATACAACAAGAAAGTGGTATTGAAATGAAGAGCATTGAGGATGTGATAACAGAAGAAAAGGAAGAATATAATATTAAAAATAATGAAGAATTAAAGCGCGTTGTTTCAATTCATAACAAGGCTGAGAAATTTGATTCAAAAACAGAAGAGGTTTTTAAATATTTACAAATTTTTACCGCCGTTTGCGATAGCTTCAGTCATGGAGCTAATGATGTTGCTAATGCAATTGGTCCATTTGCAGCAATATATGCTATATATAATTCAGAAGGCGATCTCGCCAAGAAAGCTTCCATGGGAAATGACGCATACTGGATACTGGGAATGGGGGGAATTGGAATTGCTACCGGATTATTTGTCTACGGAAAAAAAATTACCTATGCGATTGGTGAGAAATTATGTAAAATAACACCCTCTCGAGGCGTTGCAATCGAGTTGAGTTCAGCACTTGTTATTATAACCGGTAGTCGTTTAAAAATTCCATTATCAACAACACATTGTCAAGTTGGTGCAACGGTTGGCGTTGGATTGTTAGAAAATACCAAAAATTGTTCTGGTATTAACTGCAAGGTATTTTTTAAAACTGCTGTGGGATGGATTATAACATGTGTAATTGTTGGATTAACTACAGTGATATTTATCGCTCCGGGAGTGTATTCACCAACCGTTTTAGGATGGGGATCTTGTATAGCGAGAAATGTAACCAATTAAATTAATTATCTATAAAATCTTAGATAATTGTTCACGTTGCTCATCTGTCAACGATGATGGAAATTTGACTTCAAAAGCTATTATTAAATTGCCAACCATTGGAGAAGCGGGATGTCTTCTTTCTCGTTTCATTCCCATATGTTGTATTGTTTTTGTATAACGTGTAGTTATTATCTTGCCATTTGTATTGTTTATAGTATATGTCTTGCCCGATAAGTGTTTAATATCGAATGAAAATCCGCATAGCGCTTCTTTTAACGTGATTTTTTTTTGGTGCAATAAATCTAGACCGTCTCGTATAAACTCTGTTTTATTTTCAACATTTATAAAGACCTTTACATCGCCTTTTATTTTATCACTTATAACATTCCCCTTATTTTCAAGAATGATGATTTCTTGATTATCAATACCCATTGGTATTGGTACATATATTCTCTCCGTTTCTGTTCTTTTTATATTATCTTCTTGATACCATCTTTCTACTTCAACAGGAATATTTACGCCAGTATACGCTTGCTCTAAAGTAATATTAATAGTTTTGTTAATCGGAGATGGTTTCATCGCACGATTCATATTAACAGGGCGACCATTTCTAAAAATTTGTACTCGCGGACCCCCTTGCATGTCAAATGGGATCCCTCCGCCAAAAAACATTTTTAAGAAATCGTCTGGATTTTCCATCATATCGCCTCCCATTCCAGGAAAACCCCCCATTCCAGAAAATCCCGGCATTCCTCCCATAAAAGGATTTCCCTTTTGCATATCATACATCTTGCGTTTTTGAGGATCCCCTAGTGTTTGGAATGCTTCATTTATAGATTGAAATTTGCTTTTATCACCGCCTCTATCTGGATGATGTTTTAATGAAGATGTTCTATACGCTTTTTTTATCTCTTCGTCCGACGCTTTATCCGAAACTCCTAATAAATTGTAATAATCTTCCATTTGTATAAGTATTTATCTAAAATTTAAATACTTATAACGAATTATTTACTTTATAAACAGATTTGATATCTCTGATAAATATAATTGGTAAGTCAATATAAAAAATATATGTTTAACTAAATCATATGAATGATATATTTGGACTAATAATTGTAGGTATTATATTATGTATAATATCATGGGGATCGCTACTATTATCATGTTATAATGAAAAATACAATAAAGATATACCTTTACTTGATAATAAAATTGAAAATATTTGAAATAAATTTGGAATAACTAAATGATCGAAGAATTAACATGGTTCATAGGAAGAGTTATTATAGCTCTAGTGTTTAAAATAATAATTACTATATTATCACTGATAATCTTTAAGATTCAAAATATTTTACAATAAGACGAATGCTTTATTGTAAAATTAAATTTCTCTATTTTTTTCTTTTTCTTCTCTTCTTTTTTTTTCTTTTTGTTATATTTCTCTTACGCCGTTTTTTCGATTTATTATAACCCCTTGCAACATTATTGGGTCTCACTCGCGTACGATTCCTTCGTATTCTATTCATAGTAGTTCTTATTCTTTGATATAACGATGGTTGTGTTACCGGTATTTCGTTTACTGGCGTTACCGGTCTCTCTGATATCGTTCCAAGATTTATATCGCCATCGGGATTTTCAAATACAACAACATTTTCATTTTCAGGTAAATTAGCAAAATAATACTCTCTTTGTCTTTGTTCTCTTGCTCGCTCTCGTTGTTCTGATCTCTCGATCTCTTCCATGCGTCGTCTGGTTCTTAGTTGATCTACCGTAATCCCCAATGTCATGGCTTCAACTCTCTCTATATCTCTCTGACGTGCTAATTCTTCGTTGCGCATTCTGATTCTTTCCCTTTCCAGCTCACGTGCTGCAGCCCGCGCTTCATTTTCCCGACGCATTCTTCTAAGCTCGGCTTCTGAAATATCGTATGCGTACCCACCTGTATAAATTGTAGCATCTGGTAATAAATCATTATCTTGTTCTTCATCAAAAGAAATCAAATATCTTCCATAGTGACCTGGAGAACGACTAGAGTTATAATCAATAATAAAATAACCATCTGTTAATCCTGAGTTTTTCATTTCATTGACTAGTTTTAAAAACTTATCACCTTTGTCTGGTATAGTAGTGTCATTTGCAAACCGATTAATATGTGCTAGATTATTTCTAACCATCCATTCGCGAGATACTGGTGTTATATCAGCGCGCGCTCCTTTTGGCTTTTTATATCTTTTGTGTTTTTTTTTCCTCTTGCGTCTTTTACGCTTTGTATGTTTTTTATTTTTATTTACTCTCCTCCGGGTACCGCCGTCTTGACCCTTCTGTATTATTGTTGGTTTAGGTGCTGGTGTCATATTACCAATTGTATCTCCAGCCCACTTAATAATACCAGAAACATGATCTCCCGTCCATTGTGTAACGGCTCCTATATCGTGAGCTGCTACATCTGGATCTCCTATACCAGGTGTAGATTTGCAAGGGGCATTCGTGGGTTCTGGGTGTCCACGTGAATCTCCTGTACATTCTGGTAAATCAGCTGGTGTATGTGGAGAAGATTTACTTCCCCCTCTATACCTTTGTTTGCTTTTGATTGTCATTTATGTATATATATATTAACTAAAATAAATTAATATATAATTAGCGCCTACGTTTAGTGTACGGTCTGCGTTTTCTGTACTGTCTATGACCCCTTCTATTATATGTTTTATCGCCTTTGTGCGTTACAAAATCTTTGCGCCCTTTTCTTGTTCTGGAACGCTGACCTTTACGAGGATGTCTGCGATTGCGCTTTCTCTGCCTTTTCTTTTTGGTTTTGCCTCCTTTTCGACGTTTACGTCTCCCCCCAACTAGGCCTTCTTTTGGTTTTTTTTCTGGGCCTGCTGTTGTTTTTTTTTCTGGGCCTGCTGTTGTTTCTTCTTTTGATTCTGCTGCCTTGGTGGAACAATCATTTCCCATGTTATATATTAATCAAAGATAAAATCTCTCCGATGAGTATCACTTAAATACATATTTATATTTTCTTTCATATGAACGAACCATTCCTAAAGAAATATAAACCTAGAAGATATAAAGATTTTGTTATAGACCCGGAATACATTAATTTATTAAGCACTTTAGTACAAATGGATAGTCTAAATATCCTTTTAATAGGAGATTCGAGTTGCGGAAAAACATCTCTATTGGATGCAACTATTAGAGAATATTATGATATAGATTATATTCCAACTGATAACGTACTCTATATTAATAATTTACAAGAACAGGGTATATCATATTATAGGACAGAGGTTAAAACATTTTGCAAAACCCCTTCAAACATATCAGGAAAGAAAAAATTTATTGTTTTAGATGATATCGATAGTATAAATGAACAAAGTCAGCAAGTATTTCGCAATTGCATTGACAAGTACAGCCATAATGTAAATTTCATATCTTCTTGTACCAATACTCAAAAAGTAGTTGAAAGCTTACAATCAAGATGTAATTTAATAAAAATTAAATCAGTTGAAATACAATTACTTGCTGAAATTTTAACAAATATTAAAAATAATGAAAAAATAAAAATAACTAAAAAAGCTCAAGAATTTATTTTGAATATATGCAATAATTCAATTAGATTGCTAGTTAATTATATGGAAAAATTCAATCTACTAGATGAAAAAATTACTTTAGAAAAAGCAAAACATGTTTGTACTAATATTAGTTATTATGAATTTGAAAAATTCACAAAAGAATGGCATGTAGATAAAAATCTAAAAGGAGCTTTGAAAATAATTAATTCAATCTATGATAAAGGATATTCGGTTTTGGATATATTGGATTGTTATTTTCAGTTTATTAAAATTACACATTTATTAGATGAAGAGTGTAAATACAAATGTATAACTATCGTCTGTTCTTATATTTCATTATTTCATACATTGCACGAGGATGAAATTGAATTGGTATTTTTTACATACGATTTGATGAAAAATATTTAATAAATCATGTTTTATATATGCCAAGTCAAATATTTAAAATACCTATCCCAAAAGAGATTTTCAATTCTTTTTTAGAAGAAAATTCAATTATAAAAACCAATTATTACCTTTTTACAAAGACTACATTTAAATCTGCACAATATAATGAAACGATTCACCCATTTCTGAATAAAATAAAAGATCATTATTTTCCATCAAAACAAAAATATGTAACACGAAAAATGAATTATAAAAATTTTGTAACAATATTAAGACAAATTTGCAAGTTTCATCATATTCCATTTACATCTACTATTAAATATGATAAGTCAGCATATGATATTTCTTACTCTATATTTTTTGATTCTGAGCAATAATCATCCATTTACTAGCGACAGTATCACACGTTCTCAACTGATCTTGTGATAAACGTGCAAACCAGTCAAATTTTGTTCTAGTTAGAATTTCTTGACTAGGTAAATATATAGCGCATAATTTAGGACTAAAATCTATAAACGTATTTCCTAGCAATCTATCTATTGTAACATCTTTATTATTATTATCTTTTGCCCCAAATGTACATCCGTCTATCTTATTCATTTTACCAGATATGATGTATTGATATAATTCACGTCCCATGTCACCTAAGAAATCCATTTCATTTGTATAATCTCTACTGTTTAATAACTCTAATTTGGATATATAATGTTCAATTACAGGACTATTTTTCTTGCACCCAATAATTTGAGTATTGGGAAAAGTAGATGTATATGTTGCAGTTATATTTCTACTTAATGTCTCTCCAACAAAACAACATTTATCAGATAAACATCTATTATATAAAGGTTTCAAATCTTTTAAAACTATAGTACTATCGGGGATTTGCATTCCTCCATAACTGTGCAATAGTTTTGCCATTGCAAGTGTACGAATATGCGATCTAATAGGGTTGGCTAGTTTCCTAACCTGAATATCCCAGTTTGGTAATAATTTTGAAAATGAACTGTCATCTATAAGACATATATTAAATGAATCGCCGCATTTTTTAACAATGCTTTCTAAACACGATAATATATACGGCTGGTTAAGTTTTGTATTGTTGCGGGAATAAAAGCTCTCCCAGTTTCTAGCATTTACATGGTGCGTAGAATGTATCCATAAGATAGGTTTACCACCTAAATCTTCATCGCCATTCAGTAAATATTTCCTTATTAAGTCATATTTTTGCAATTCTTCATCTGGCATGAATTTTAACTTGTATTTTTCATAAAGAATACCCAAAACGGTTAAAATAATAATTACTGATATGTATCGAAACATCTATATATATACGAATTATTTATTTTATAAAAAATTATTTATTACCTAACAGTCTAAGGTGCCCCCACCATTTTTCATTATTCTGCGCAACTTCCTCATCGCGTTTTAAAATAGAATATACTCTTCTTGTCTCCATCTCACTAGATTCTAATTCTTTTTTCCTTAAAAAGGCTCTGCTTTGTTGCAATGATGGCGGCGCGCTCAATTGAGCCGCTCTATGTCGTCTATAACTTTCAACACTTTTAAATTTTTTTGTTCTTTCAAAATCTTCCTTAGTAACTGGAACCACTGTTTCTGTATGAGCTTTTTTTAAATCCTCATAATTTAACTTACTAAATATTTCCGAACTGTATTCTTGTGGCGCATCTCTACTTAAATTATATCCTGACTGAGCGCCAATTTCCATTACATCTCTTTTAACGACTAATGCTTTGCATTCATTTTTTTTCTTTTCAAATTCACTGGCCATATCATTCATGCTTATTTTTTTGGCAGGATCTACCTCTCCATTTTTATACCAGTCGCCATAACCTTTATCTACCGAATCATCTGAAACTCTTGTTTTTTCAAACATTTTATTAAACCATTTATTGAAATCCTTTACACTTTTTCCATCTAATTTATGTAATAGTTTAGCCTTTTCTTCATCCGTTTCAACTGTATAGTTTGTTTGGTGAGCACACTCTTTTTTGCGGTGTCTGAAATAATAAATTTTAGATAAAACTGAATATGCTTGTTTAAAAAATAAAAATACCTCCTTTTTTAACCCTGATTTATCATGATGGGTTTTTAATACCATCTTGTATGCTCCTTTTAATTCGGC
>WLWF01002907.1_pt1 | contig 11812 bp, 12 predicted proteins | sample 6718331 | NCBI WGS metagenome assembly WLWF01 (sample SAMN12718692, study PRJNA515312) | sponge metagenome | isolation source: marine sponge | host: Mycale hentscheli | place: New Zealand: South Island, Marlborough, Capsize Point | collected 2003-05-01
TACCAAGTACACTAACTTTATAATTACCTGGCGAAACAATTAGTCTTGATTGCACATCAAAACTCCTGAAGAAATCCGAAATGTCTTCATCGTAACCTAGTTCACTTAATGATTGCCCACCAAAATCTGTGATAATATTACTATGTATTTCATGAATAATACTTTGTCTTTTGACCTTAGCAGGCGGATTAATCCATATAGGTAGTTGGAAAGTTAATGTAGATACATCAATTTGTTCATCAACACCAGCAGGAATACTTCTATTAGTAAATTGAATGTCTGTTAATTCAACTTCAACTATCTGTGTCCAGTCAAACGGATTAGAGTTTTGTTGTAGTTGGATTGTGGGATTAAATAGAACTAAAATTTGTTCCATCAATTGTAATTTTGTATCAGTGTTAGGTGTCCATACATCTACTTGCATTGTTAAATTATAAGGCACCGGCATATATCTATTAATAGTGTACTGGTTGCCCTGTGTATTATCATAACTTTGTGTATCTTCGTTAAATTTACGTTCACTAACACTCTTAGTGTCTGTAAAGAAAGGATCTTGTGTCCTGTCTCTTGCAATCTGCAAACTTTGTATACTAACGCCTATGAAAGGTGTACTATTAATAACGTTTTCTGAATTTTGTCTAAGAATATGCGAAACCATTCTACTTGGGTCTGCGTATCTAATAGGCACAGTATTGTACTTTACATCTTCACCGTCTCTACTGCCCTCTTTGACTTTGAATGCATGAAATATTCTAATAAATTGTAGAATGTATCGTCTTACTTGTTCATCATACCAGTACTGCATAATTAATTATCCGTCTTCGGTTTAACAACTTTACTGAGATTTACTCTTTCATCGCTTACAGCACCATCTGTGTTTGTTGTCTGTGCTGAGTTATTTATAAAACCATCTAAGATTCTGTTAGCACTAGAGAACACTCGTTTACTGTCATCTGCAATTTTAACCCAACGATTACCTGATTTTTTAAATATTCTACTTGGTGAAAAATCTGTTCTTAAAAAATAATCTCCGTCAACTGATGCTAATGGAAAAGTAATACCACTGCCTAGTAACTGAGCACCATTAGGCGCACCTTCTATTGTGCCTATGAATGGTTTGCCTTTGGCTCCCTCATCTACAAATAAATGATTACCAGCGGCATAATATGGATCATTTGGTACATTATTTTCTGCTTGTTTTACAATAGCATCAGAAATATCAATTTCGTCTTTGTATGTACTAATAACATTTCGTAAATCATCCTCTTCGTCACCATATCCAATAATATCTCTGTACTCTTGTGAGTCAGATATTGAACCTAATTTACATCTCCACATATGAGGCCACCAATTTGGATCAAATCCTTCTGATGGTCTACTTGCATCTGTAATTACATAAAATCTATTTATAGCATCTTTGCGTTCATCAAGTAATAAATCATCTCTCATATGAGGTAACTCAATAACATCACCTGCCATAAGTTTTCTGCCTATTGTTGACACCATTGTATCTATGTGAAAGTTTATAAACAATGTGTCATTTTGCAAAAACATACCAAACTGTGTCAAATCAAAGTCTGAATCACTTACAGTATATGTTCCTCTTAGTTCATAAATGTTATCATCATACTTTCTGTCTCTATTTTCTAAAAATAGCACATCCTGTATGAATGTTTCACCAGTTTTTTGATTACCTTCTGAATCGTAATTGTTATCCTGCTGAGGTTGTGTAAAGTCCTTTGTGTCACCTTGATCGTGAACACCTAGGTATTTGTGTATGTTTACACCAGTACCACCAGCATAAATATTTTCCGCTACAATACCGCCGACAAACTTATAGTCGTTGCGTTTTACTGGATTCCATAAACTAATTTTAGGCATAACTGTATTTATCAGATTGACAACTGTTTAATTTTTTGCTATTATAAGAACATGGAAATTACAGAATACGTTATATTTGGCATTTGTATACTAGGTGTAGGTTACACTTCATACAATATTGGCTACAAAGAAGGCATAGACGCAGGTATCAAACTTGGTGCAGGTTTTATGTTTGAGAAGTTTTGGGCCGTGGGTAAACCACGCAAAAGAGACCCGCAAATAAGATACGTCGAAATGACAAAAGACGAAATTATACTATAATTAATCTTTATTTGACACCCTTTTTGCCAAAAAAATTATATATAGTTTTTAAAATGAGTAATTACTGGTATGGCTAGACAGAAAAAACAACGATCAGTGTATATAACCACAGAACCCAATTGGAAGGTTCTAAAGTTAATCACTGACCCAGAAGAGCAAAAGACTGCATTTCGCAGTTGCGAATACTTTGCTAGAACAGAAGTTAGTAAAACTAAAGGTTTACCTATTGTTAAAAGTTGGATTAAAGATCATGCAGGTTGGACACCCGAAGATGTAAAAATTATTTTAGCAAATCCAGACTGGACATTTAGTTCTTGCATAAGCACACTTTTTGTATGGCATAAATTAGGATACATGCCACAGCATTTACGAGAACATTATGAAAAACGTAAAAAGGAAGAGTGGATACCACGTGGTAAAAAAGCATTAGCAGAAAAGATAGAAAAAGTTGAGGCAAAACTAGCCAAGCCTGTAATCAGTATTCAGCAAAGAATGAAAGAACAAGTTTCAGATTTATGTGGTGAATTTGAATTTTTCATAGATGAATTTGTAGACGGTAGTAAAACACTCAAAGAGTTTGATCCGTACAAGATGATGATGTCTTATCAACCTGAAATTAAAGGACCACATGCTAAAATTATAAAAGAAGAGTTTGAAGCACAACACGAAGAAGCAAAATTAGTAGTCGAGTGGCAAGACGAAGACATCAAAGAAGGCTACAGTCACTTTGATGCTAAAATGCGTAAAACCTTCTTACAAGTGTTTGAAAAGATCAATACTGCTTGTGATACTATTGTGGCAACAAAAGCCACTACACGCAAGGCTCGTAAGCCTAAGGCACGGTCTAAAGAGGCTATCGTGAAGAAATTAAAGTATGCTGTAAACTTTCCTGAATTAGGACTAGCAAGTTTACACCCAACTGATGTAGTATATGCTAACGAAGTATGGATATATAACACTAAAACTAGAAAGGTAGGTGTATACCATGCTAAAAATACTGATCCTAAGAACTTACAACGTCCTGGCACTGGTATAATGGTCAAAGGAACAACACTACAAGACTATAATGAAGATACAAGTTTACAAAAAACACTTAGAAAACCAGTAGAAATGATATCAAATTTTGATGCCGGTAAATTAAAATGTAAAAAATCATTTGAGGAGTTAACCACTACACCTACTAAAATGAACGGTAGATTCAACGAGCATACTATTATACTTAAGACTTTTTGATAAATAGTTGTATGAGTGCAACAGAAACCCCTAGAGATAAACTAATAACAGAGATCAAATTGCGTCTAGGCGACGGAATGATTGATGTTGAGTTAGATCCAGAACACTATAACCTAGCAATAGACAGAGCAATACAAACTTTAAGAAGTAGAAGTGATTCCGCTATTGAAGAAAGTTATGCTTTTTTACAAACGCAGGTAGATGTACAGGAATACACACTACCAAGTGAAGTATTAAACATTAGAAGAGTATATCGCAGAGGTGTTGGTGGTGGCAATATTGGAACTGGTACAAACTTTGATCCTTTTGATGTTGCGTTTCAGAACACTTATCTAATAAATGCAGGAGTTGTTGGCGGTCTTGCTAACTACGATGCATTTACTCAATACAAAGAAACACTCAATAGAATATTTGGTGGTGAATATGATTTCACATTTAATACAAATACCAAAGTACTAAAAATATTGAGAAAGATTTCTGTAACAGAAGATATAATGATTGGCGTTTCTAACTTAGTACCAGAACATAACTTATTAGAAAACGAATTTTCCAGACCATGGATGGCAGACTGGGCACTAGCAGAAGCAAAAATGATGCTAGGCGAAGCAAGAAGCAAGTATTCTTCAGGCTTACCAGGACCACAAGGGTCAGTGCAATTAAATGGCGAAGCATTAAAGCAAGAGGCCATGACTGAGAAGGAAAGATTACTACAGTCAATAATTAACATGGAAGAAGGAAATAAAAATTACGGCTTTGTTATAGGATAAATGAACACAATAGGATTACTAGGAAACATAGGTTCGGGCAAAAACACCGTAGCACAATACTTATCAACCAAAGGCTGTATACCAACTTCATTTGCAGGTCCCCTCAAAGACGTATGTGCCAATATATTCAATTGGGACAGAGAATTACTAGAAGGCGAAACAGACGAAAGCAGAACATTTAGAGAAACTGTTGACATGTTTTGGACTAAAAAATTAAGTATTCCTAATTTTACACCAAGATTAGCATTGCAACTGATTGGAACAGATGTCATGCGTAATCACTTCAATGAAAATATATGGATCAGCAGTTTAGAATATAGAGTTAAAAAACTGCATCATCAAAATGAGTGTGTAGTTATAAGCGATTGTAGATTCCAAAACGAAATAAATATCATACGTTCAATGAATGGCACTACTTTACTAGTAGAAAGGGACGATAAACCTGAATGGTATGACATTGCATTAAAGGCCAATGAAGGCGATGCTGTAGCAAGACATATAATGAATAGAGACTTCAAGCATATTCATTCAAGCGAATGGGACTGGATAGGTTGCCATATCGACCATATAATTAAAAACAATGGCACAAAGGAAGAATTATTCGAGCAAGTCGATAATATTTTAGAAAAACTTCCGCAAAAGCCTGAAATATTCACAGATAATAGTATTGGTATAATCTGAAGACTTATTTATCATCTTTCACTATTTTTAGTGATTTGTCATTTTTATAATACCCCAAATATAGCATTTTTTAATAAATACATGTAACCAATTAAGGTATTATAGGAGAAATAACATGGCAACATTAGTATCACCTGGTGTAGACATTTCAGTATCAGACGAATCGTTTTATTCGCCTGGAGGACCTGGAACAGTACCTTTGATTGTAATTGCAACAGCAAAGAACAAATCTAATCCCGATGGATCAGGTCTAGCACCTTATTCCAAAGCAGATACAGATAACGAACTTTACTTAATTACTAGTCAAAGAGAATTGTTACAGCAATACGGAAATCCACAATTCTACAGCACAGGAGGAACTCCACAACATGGTTACGAACTTAATGAGTATGGCTTATTAGCCGCACACAGTTTCCTAGGTTTGGCTTCAAGAGCATACGTTCTTAGAGCAAACGTAGATTTAGACGAGTTAAAACCATTAACAAACGCACCGTCCGCCGATCCGGCAGATGCTACAATTTGGGTAGATTCTAGTGCAACTAAGTGGGGTATCTTCGAATATAACACATCTACTGCTAAGTACGAAGAAGTTACAAACGTAAAAGTATTTACTAAAGATGAAATTACTAGTGGTGGTCTTCCAAAACCATCAGTAGGAAAAAACGGAGATGTTGGTGTCTTAGGAATAGATGCAAACGGAAAAGCAAAATCAGAAATTGTTTATTATAAAAAAGCATCTTCAGTATGGACAGAATTCACAGACGCGGCATCATTTGAGAGTACAACATCACAAGATTGTCAGTTTGTTACACATTTAAATAGACCAACAGCACAGAAGGACGGTGGAGCACTTGCAAATAGTGACTTGATTGTTCAAACAACATCTGCGGCAAGTGGTCTTAAATACGGACTTAAAGTATATAACTCAAGTACTGCATCATGGGTCAGCACAACAGCAGACGGGTATTTAAACTCAGCAAGTGCTTACTCTAGTACAAGCATTGGTGCTACACCTAGTGTTGGTACTTTCTTTGTAGAATACGATTCAGGTAACAAAATTGACTCAGACGTTCACGGAAGATTTGCTCTACGTAGACACAATGGGCAAAGTACCCTACAAGTACAAAGTACAACAGCAATCACAGATACTGCGATTGCACAACAAACTGGCGGTTCAGACTACGGTATCAGACTAAAAATTAATAACAGCACATCAAACATTGATGTTAGATTTAATACTGATACAAGTGGTGACGGCAACTGTAGTGTTGATGATATTGTTCAAGACATCAATGAAGGATTAGTTAGCGGTGGCGCAACAAACGTTGTTGCTTCAAATGTATCAGGTAAGATTACATTAGTAGCAAGTGATGGTAAAGATATTGATGTATTCAACGGAGACGTTGGTGGTGTATCATTTAATGTTTTAACAAATTTAAAAATTGCTGTTGGTAATTACAGTAACTTTGAAGTTGCTGACATATCTGGAACAGTTGCAACAATAGGTAGTAAAAACTATGAATTTGGGACTACTGCACCAACAGGTGACTTGGCAACAGGTAAACTTTGGTATGACAGTAGTGCAACAGTCGACATGTGGTACAACAAAAATGTTGGCGGCACAGCGACATGGACAAAATACTCAGCAGACTACGACGTAAACGTAGCGGCAAGTGAACCAACAACACAAAGTGACGGCGGGTCTTTAGTAGATGGCGACCTTTGGGTTGATTCAGATAATTTAGAAGATTATCCGTTAATTTACAAAAGAAAATCAAGTGCATGGGTACTAGTTGATAACACAGATCAAGTATCAGCAGACGGTGTCCTGTTCTTAGATTTAGCATCATATGGCGCATCAGTAGTAGACGGTGATGCAAAAGATCCAGCAACAGTACCATTTGGTATTTTAGCATGGAACTTTAGAGCCAGTGGTAAAAACGTTAAGAAATACTATACTTCATATAGTTATAGTGGCGGAACACTAACTAATGTATGGGTAAGCGAATCAGGTAATAAAGCCGATGGTTCACCTTACATGGGTAGAAAAGCACAAAGAAAAGTTATTGTACAGTCAATGCAGGCCGCATTAGCAGACAATAGCGAAATAAGAAGTGAAGTTAATTTTTATAACTTGATTTCTGCTCCTGGATATCCAGAATTAATTGATGAGATGATAACTCTTAATACAGATAAGAAAGAAGTCGCATTTATTGTTGGTGATAGTCCAATGAGACTGAAATCAGATGCAACAAGCATGAAAAATTGGTCAACCAATGCCAATAACGCAAGTGAAAACGGTGAGGATGGCTTAATTGCTAGTTCTCCATATGTATCAGTACATTATCCTTCAGGTTTAACAACAAACTTAGATGGTAGTAGTGTTGCTGTACCGGCTTCTCATATTGCATTAAGAACATTTGCATTCAATGACAATGTGGCATATCAATGGTTTGCACCAGCAGGGTATCAAAGAGGTATCGTACAAAACGCAACTAGTGTCGGTTATGTAGACGGAACAGCAGGTGAGTTTGTTCCAGTTTCACTTAACAATGGACAAAGAGATACACTTTATGGAAATAAAGTTAATCCTATAGCAAACTTCCCAGGAAGAGGCTTAGTTGTATTTGGACAGAAAACTCTTAACCCAACTGCAAGTGCATTAGATAGAATTAATGTAGCAAGGCTTGTAAACTATATTAGATATCAATTAGATATCGCAGTTAAGCCTTTCTTATTTGAACCAAATGATGGTATAACCAGATCAGGTGTTAAGAGAGTTGCTGATTCATTATCATCAGAACTAGTCACACTAAGAGGTTTATTTGACTTCATTAGTGTTTGTGATACCACAAATAACACACCTGCAAGGATTGATAAAAACGAATTATACTTGGATATAGCAATTCAGCCAACTAAAGCAGTTGAATTTATATATGTACCGATTAGAATTCAATCAACACTTGGTCAATCAGGCTCAGAATAAGATTATTCTAAAGACTATGAAGGGTGGATTTTTCCACCCTTTATTTTTGGCCGAAAGATGATAAATAAATGTAATTGCATGTGTAACATGTTTTAGGAGATCGAAAGATGGCAGTAACAAAAGATAAATTTGGTGTACCTATTGAAGGTGCTCGATTAGGTATTTTACAACCTAAACTCAAATACAGATTCCGTGTAATCGTAACTGGATTTGGAGCAGGTGGTAGAACCGATGAGTTCACAAGTAACATCGTGAGTGTAACTAGACCAACATTTAATGTTGACGAAGTTGAAGTTCACAGTTATAACTCTCGTGCATATATATCAGGTAAACATCAATGGGAAGCGATTAATCTCAGTTTAAGGGATGATATTACTAACCAAGTTTCCGCTTTAGTCGGTCAGCAAATCCAAAGACAATTTAACCATTTCGAACAAACTACCGCAGTTAGTGGTGGAGACTACAAGTTCGATATGCTTATCCAAGTCTTAGATGGTACAAATGCTGAGCCAACAGAGCAATGGGAACTAGAAGGATGTATGCTACAACAGGTTAACTATAGTGATCACGCCTATGATGCCAGCGAAATTGTTCAATTAGACTTGAACGTCAGATACGATAACGCGGTACATGTGGCAGGACCTAATACACTCGGTGGTAAAGTTGCCGCAGGTGACCCATTCCCATTGGTATCACCACTACCAGCAACACCAGGCACTGGAGTATAATTTAGGCCTATATCTATAGGGAGGACCGATGGCAAAATTCTGGAAAGAGTTAATCGGCGGACAAGTTAAAAACGGGATCTATGTAGCCGGGCCTAGACACGCAAGTAGTAAACTAGCGAGTTTTAGTTCCGGTAATCCCCCTCGTTTGCCGTTTCAATATATAGTGCATTTTCAAATGAACGATAATATAAGCGGTGAGTTTGTATGGCGAAATGAACCATTTGCTTTAGCACAGATGGTAAAAAGCATTGACATGCCAGGTATGTCAATAACAACAGAAAAAAGACCTAAATACAATAGGAATGTTCCAGTTATACTAACCAAAGAATTTAAACCTTTCAATGTAATTGTACATGATGATATATCAAGTACATGGCAAAAGTTTTGGCAAACATATTACAATTATCATTTTATGGATGGCAGACATGTAAAAGGTGCCGATCAGGCAGAGATAATTAACAGAACTGTACACAACAAGAAAGGTGTAATACCAGAAAATGATTTTAATAGCCAATTCCAGGGTATTGATGTAAGACAAGCAAAACGATCTCAGTTTATTGATAATATTCATATCTATCAATTACACGGCCAAACCGTTACAAGAACAACAGCAGTCAACCCAATTATCACAGACGTACAAGCAAGTCAATTAGATTATGCTGGTGCAGATGCACAAGAAATAAACTTTACTATTGAATATGAGAAACTTATGTATTCGCCTGTGATTAATTTTGATTACGATGAAGAAGAAACATTCTTAAAAGATGCAATAGAGGATTTTACTAAAGCAACACCATTCGACCCAACAGGAGATAAAATAAAAGGCATAGTTAAAAGTCTATTTGGTCTCACGCAACGTGCAGGTAATAGACAATCTGATATTCGTACTCTCAGTGATGCACCAAGAAATGATTACGGTGTAGATCCCGAAGTAATACAAGGATTAAATGAGGACCCTCAATCTGTTGGATTTTTTGGCAACTTGATAAGAAATGCTGTTAGAAAAAAAGCAAACGAATTAACTGGAGATTTGCTACAAAAAAATAATAAAAACCTTAGTAAATTTAAAATCTAACCATGAGCACAATATACAATAATTTTGGTGTAGATTTTGATACAAATAAATCCAGCAACCATTTTAAAATAATTTCAAAAACTGGGGAAGAACTTAACGTCAATCCCGAAACATTACAATTACAAGATCTCAACACAAAAGCGGACACAGATGTAAGTATCAATGGATACAAAATAGATCAAGTTTTTGCAGACTTTAAAAGTTCAGGTTTTACAGATAAACTAGCAAACTTTTATACTTTAACATTACAGAACATTGCTGATAGCAAGGAAGTTGATATACTGACATTATATAAAAAAGATGATGCAGACAATATCATAATCTCAGATATACTACTTACTGAGATTAATAAAACATTACCAAATTCTGTAAGATTTCAGAATTCCCAAAAAACATCATCTGACAAATACGTTCGCCTGTTAATAGGGGCGTAGTATGCCAAAGTATGCCAAGGGCACATTCGAGCCACAAAACCCAGCAAAATATGTAGGAGCAAAGTCTCCTTACTATCGCAGTAGTTGGGAATTAGCATTTATGAATATGTGCGACAATCATCCAAATGTAACACAATGGGCAAGTGAAAATATCAAAATACCATACAGGCATCCAGTATCAGGTAAACACACAGTCTATGTTCCAGACTTCACAGTAATATATACTGACAAAGACGGTAAGAATCATATGGAAGTTATAGAGATAAAACCAGGCAGTCAGACTACTATGGAGAGTGCTAGAAGTAGTGGAGAAAAAATACAAGTTGCTATTAATATGGCAAAGTGGACAGCCGCTAACGAGTGGTGTCAACGCAAAGGTGTACGTTTTAGAGTGCTAAATGAGAATCACATATACATGAACACCAAGAAGAGAAAGAACTAAATAGTGTTATGACAAGGAAACTGGAAGAAGAATTTAATTTACCGCCTATTGACGAAGTAATGCCTGTTCCAAACAAAGTAGAAGAATCAAAAGAAATTACAGAAGTAGAAGTCAAAGAGGCACTTACTAATGCTGAAAAAATAGATTCAGCACTACCTAAGGTCAAAGATTTAACAGCACATGATAACGAAATGGAAGATATTGCCACTAAGGCATTGGATAGTTATGATGAACTCATGAACTTAGGTATGAATGTCCAAGATGCTCATGCAGGTAGAGTTTTTGAGACAGCAAGTAAAATGTTGCAAATAGCAATGGACAGCAAAAATGCTAAAGTTGATAAAAAATTAAAGATGATTGACTTGCAAATTCGTAAAATGAGACTAGATCAAACAGAAGGTACAGAATCAAAAAGCGAAGGCGGAGTTATGGATAGAAATCACATCCTCCAAATTTTAAACAAAAAAGATAAATAACTACATAGGAGATAGTATGAAAGCACCTTTTAAACAAATTATAAAAGAAAGTTTTAATAAAACATTTAATTATAGAATCAAATTTGCTGGTGATGTTACCAACGAAGGTATCAAGCAATTAGAAAATATTCTTGGCAAGTATGGTGTTGAGAGTGTTAGTAGTGCTAAAAGAACTCCTATTCAAGACGAACCTTTAGATTTTAAAAACAAAAAATTAAAAGGACCAACAGAAGTAACAAGTGTAGATGTTGTGCTCAAATATCCAATAAACGAAAGATTATTAGAAGTTTGGGTAGCAGTAAATATGCAAATGCTTTCAGAATATGTTGTTATACAACCAGTAGAAAGTCCAAGAACATTAGAAGATGAAGTCACTAAAAACAGAATCGAAAATGACAAAGATAGATATGCTGATATGGAAGATGCAGAATTAACTAACGAAGAGCAGGCACATTACGAAATAGAAAACAAAGATTTAGACTTTGCAGAATTAGGAATGTACGGCGAAGAGTTTAATTCTAAGTTTATAGCAGAATTACAAAAAATTAAAGATGAAAAAGGTGCTGATTATTTCAGAAACTATCCTAGCAAAAGCATGATGATGGGCGACGACCTAAAACCATTAGCAGACGCAGTAGGACTAGCACATGATCCAAGTATACAAGGTAATGAGTATCCAATCAATCAAGGACCGGTAGTACAATAATGTCAGACGATATCAGAAACTATATTTCCACTATGCAGTCATTTCACCTTTCCTCACCCTATGGCCACCAAAGCGAATGCGAGGACCACCAACCAACAGTAACTTATCGCCAGACTCAGAAGCAAGGCGATAATCCCGTTAC
>WLWF01002909.1_pt1 | contig 11802 bp, 26 predicted proteins | sample 6718331 | NCBI WGS metagenome assembly WLWF01 (sample SAMN12718692, study PRJNA515312) | sponge metagenome | isolation source: marine sponge | host: Mycale hentscheli | place: New Zealand: South Island, Marlborough, Capsize Point | collected 2003-05-01
TTATTGTGAGGTCGGAGGGGTGAGTGATATTGATGAACTGGTAGAGGAGATTAAGAAGCTTTTAAAGAAGGAGATTAGAGCTGATCGGCCACGTTAAGGAACTCAGATATAATAAGAGTATGGAAGATAAGAACTATTTAAATATGAGACACGGAGGTCCGTGGGATAGAGGCAGCGCTGATGCTTACTACAAACGACCATTTAAGCCTCATTACTTTACAGGTGATACATATAACTCAGATCTTATCAAAGAGAAAGATATGTCTGAAAAGCAATTAGAAGACTATAAGGTAGGATACGGAAAGTATTCATGGATTCCAGTATCAAAGGTGAACGGATAAAATTTCAAAGGAACTCCGATATAATTAAAGAGAAGAAAGTAAGGAGGCTTTCTTAACCAAAAACAAAAAACAAAAAAGACAATGACTAATAATAAAAACGCACAATGGCTTAATAATCGCAACGCAACTAAGAACCCGAAAGTGTTCAACATGACGTTCTTCCGCGATGAAACGGGCAACTTCCATGCAGTAGGCGGTCAATCGCTCGTCCTCAATAAGAAGACTGATACATGGGAAAAGGTTAATACCCGTGACCTTACTCGTGTACTTAACAATACTGGCGTAAAAGCCCGCTAATGTGTTCGTAATACTAACCGGCGGAGTGATACTTCTTTAACAACTATACACTCCGCCGGTAGTTGAACCATTAATAAACATCGATAAATAACGTTATCATATGAGTAAAATATACCCAAGCAATGATAACATAATGAAAACAATCGATGAAATCATTATGCATAACGTCCATAACCAAAAAGGAACTAAGCATATGAGAGAAGTCCTTGAGAACATAGTAGATGAACTTGGAGGATACCTGAAAGAAATAGGAGAAATCAAAGAATACGAAGAGAAAAAACTATTGAATCGATAGAAAAAGTATAGTATTCTGAATAAAAAAAGGAACTTCAAAGGAATAAAAGGAACTTCCTATAAGCGTAACAATAAAGAAAGATACGCTTAACCCCACATAGATCAATAAGAATATAAGAGTTCCGGCTGTAAATGACGTAGAAGAGGTATTAGAAATACCCGAATACGAGAGCAATACAAATAAAAAGGAACTCCGATATAATAAGAGTATGAAAGATACTAAGAAGACGACAGTAACTCCGGGAATACGATCAATCAATCTAAAGGATGCAGCGATCTTTAAACCCGGTAAGTCTAAGAACTGGACTATCAAAACACCTACTCAACTAAAGCAAAAGGCATACAAATGGGCTTGGTCTAACGAGTACTAGGACCCCTGACGAAATAGTTTGCCTTTTAATATAATTACCTTACTATAGTATGTATAATAACGGCTCGGTGGCGGAATTGGTAGACGCTGTGGACTTAAAATCCATTGATCCTGGATCGTGCGGGTTCGATCCCCGCCCGAGCTACCATTATATCAAAGCTCCTATAGCTCAGACTGGTGAGAGCGCATGCCTTATAAGCGTGAGGTCGTGGGTTCAATTCCCACTAGGAGTACTTTTAATGCGCTTGTAGCTCAGTGGTTAGAGCAGGGGTCTCATAAACCCTTGGTCGCTGGTTCGAGTCCAGCCAGGCGCACCAAAAGGAACTCTCGTATAATAAATACAGAGACGATGTACGATCTAATACTAGTAGTAATAGCTACAGCAGCACTAATAACCATAGTTAAATACACATTTTAATGGAACATCCCTGGGCATACTACGTAGAACATGTATCGATGGAATCAGATACACTAGAGCGTATCGAATTGTTCGGTCCGTATAGGTACTTAATATATGCTGAAGAGAAGAAGAAGTTATGTGAAGGTGAGGAAGATACTATATCTGCTAAAGTAGTTAAGTTTGATTTGGTAAAGGAAAAATCGGAGTACAGCTTCGAGGACGATAAAAAGGAACTCTAATATAATAAAGGTATGAAAGATAACAATTGGTACGTCGAGCATAAGACAAAGGACGCCGATGGGCATGAAGGACTCAGCTATCACGGCCCGTACGTAACGAGAGCCTTAGCTGTCACGAAGCGAGATGATATCTGGACTGATACCGATACCTACTCAGTAACTATCAGACAAGGTAAGGAGTCGATGAGCGGCGGTGTTACGCTGTACGGTCGCGCTTGTGAAGACTCAGAAGACTATCGCATCGCGCAAGAAGATCGACTACGGGACATGCTCGGTATGGGCTAATGAAATAATTCCGTTTTAAATATAATTACCTTACTATGACAACTCTTCTTATCCAGCTACTGATCAGCTTAGCACTATCATCACTTATCGTCTTCACCATCGTATTAGTATTGACTAAACGTTCATTGATGAAACGTCAGGTGTATCTTGAGTCCTTCCTCGAGATTATCCCACGCGATGCTGTATCACACTCAGATAGAGACGTTGTAGAGCCCGATCGTCTTGATCTTATCGAAGTTCGAATATCGCAATTCATCCGATAAAGGAACTCCATTATAATTAGGTATGGAAGAAACAGATTATGATAAATTCAACCAAGAGCGTCGCGCCGCTACCCTGCTTAGAGATGAGCTCTGCTTTCTAGTAGGCTTTACGGCGAATGATCCAGACTTGCGAGTCATCAACAAGAGGCTTCAGAAGGCTCTAGATGAGCATGAAGCTAGTAGGGTCCAGGCCTGGTTTTAGGAACTCACCATAGCGGCAACTTTCTTTCATACACCGCCGTGGTGAGTTCCTTTTATTTTAAAAAGGAAATCTATTATAATTAGGTATGGAAGTAAAAGAATGTTGGCAGTTGTTAGAAGAGGCTCAAGAGTTAGCTCCTTCTCAAGAGATTAAGGATGCTATTGCAAATGTAATTGACCAACTCTAAAGGAACTCCGATATAATTAGGTATGAAAGAAAGTAAGATGAAAGTTGAAATAATTGGAAGAGATTGGAAGGAAACTATTAAAGATGTTTTGCCAGAATACTTGAGAAAGACTGAAAAGTTTGGTGGTGAGTATGAAGAGCGAGAGATTCCTATTGATGATGGCTATTACCTTTTCATTTCTGATTCTAAAGATATTTGGAAGATGGATAGAGATGAGTTAGTTGAGTTGTGGGAGAAGTCTATTGAAGAGGAGGAAGAGGAAGAGATGAAGGAACTCTAATATAATAAGGTATGGAAGAATTGATTGAAGAATGTATTGAGATGCAGAAGGCCGAACTTATTGAAGATGGTGAGGTCGATATCGATATGGAGAGTGTAAGGTTGGCAGTATACGAGAACTTGAGAGATCTCTTGAGAGATGAGATGTCAGATGTAGCTTACTAAATAGGAACTATACTATAATAAGAGTATGCCGAAGACAGACTTTGAGAAACTAACAGAGGAGCGCACAGCCGCTACCCTACTACGAGACGACCTTATGTGGCTCGTCGGATATACTAGTAATGATCCCGATCTACGGGTCGTTAACGAGCGTCTAAAGAAAGCTCTAAAGACGCATGAAGAAGCAAGATGCCAGAATTGGCTTTAGGAACTCAGATATAATTAGTTATGCAGATGAAATTAGGAATTGACCAGACAAGCTTTACCGCAGTAGGTAATATCGAGATCCCAGAGATCTTTTTTAATCGTATGAAGTCCGGAGTGCAGGACTTCGATAAGCTCTTCGGTGAAGGATTGCTTCCCGGAGCCGCTATTACTCTTACCGCGCAGGCTGGTTGTGGTAAGACTACCTTCGCCCTTCAGCTTCTAGAGCATCTATCGCAAGCAGGGTACGATACCTCGTACGCTTCTGGTGAGGAGAACTGCTATCAGCTCGCCTTTACTTGTAAGCGCCTTAACGTTAAAGGTGTTAAGATCGCTAACGTTACCGATATCGATACTATCGCTAAAGAGATGGAGAAGAACGATATCATGGTAGTCGATTCGTTTCAGGCTCTTACTACTAAGACTAAGATGAATAGTAGGCAGCTTGAGCAGTACGCTATCAGTACTCTTTGTAATAAAGCTAAAGAGACCGAGTGTGTGTTGATCTTTATTATGCACCTTACTAAAGCTGGTCAGTTAAAAGGTTCGACCCTCGTACCGCATTCAGTAGATGTTAATATGATGATCAGTCATGACCTAGAGTCTGATGACGATACTACTCGTATCATCTCAGTATCGAAGAATAGGTTCGGTCAAGCGATCGATGTACAAGCCATATTAGGTCATAAAGGATTCGATATCGGCAAGAAGGTTACTAGTGGTAAGAAGATTAAGTCCAAGAAGGATAGGAAGGCTGAACTTAAAAAGAATATCCTCAAGATGGATCCTCCTAACATTACCGAACAGCGAGTGATGTCTACCTTTAACTTAACTAAAGGTCAGACGTACGTAGTGCTTAAGGCTTTAGAAGTAGATAAGAAGCTTCGTAAGTATGGTAGAGGATCGAACGCAGTATGGAAGAAGATCTAATATAAATTTCTCATCGGCATAACAAAAGCCTCTCTCGTCTTGGGTAACTGAGCGAGAGGGGTCTTGCCTGTAGAGCAGCGCTTCCTAGAGAGACCCCCCTCTAGAGACCGTCAGCGTTCGAGATTGGTTATATAGAGACAGAGTTCCAAAAAGGGTAGAGGCACATGTGCTCAAAAAATTTTTCGCGCTCTCCGGAGAAGCCTTTATAAAGGGGGTACCTGGATTAAATATGTTATATGGCATTAGAATATAATATTTGGATTAACCGTCTAACAGTAAAGTATTCGTTATCTGGCGAGGCTGATGTAATTACTTCGATTATGGCATCTATGTCTGGTTACGATACATCGAGTGCTGGACAGTTTAGAGGTACCCGGGGGCATGTGTTTTTATTAGATGAAGAGTATCCTATCGGCCCACCGGTGTTATCTTCATTTACGGCATTCAAAGATCTTACTGAAGCTGAGTGTGTCAATTTTGTTAAGTCGTCTTGGTTATATCAATCTAGATTCTCAGAGCTATCATCTAGAGTAGCTGAGATACAGCCATCTACTACTCAGGGGTTATGCGCTTTACCGTGGGAATAATATAAATTAACATAAATAATAATATGGCTAAAAAGATTAATAATAAGAATGCTAGAGAAGCTCATCTAATGGCAGAAGCTTATAGCAGTATATATAATGAAATGGTTGGGTCTGCAAAACCAGGCGGTGACTTTAAATTGTCAGGTCAATTTCATCCTTCGATGGAGCAGGGTATTAGAGAACATATTATGAATCTAGTTAGTTATGTAACAGATAACAATATTAAAGTAATATCATATATGGATGGACCTACTCTGACTGCTTTAGCAGATGCCATGGCCAAGGTAGCACCCACCATGGCATCCTGGTTCAGGACCGAATATGGACTATCTAATCTCGCACGTGATGTTCTTAGCGCTATGGGCAAATGAAATCATTTAGTGTATACATAGAAGATAGAACTACTGCTTTGGTGCCTACTGGAGGTAACTTGGAGGACTTTCTTAGATCATTAGAAGGTAAGACAATTAAGGGTATCTTAGATGATAGTTCATTTATGTCTTTGTATCAGATGAACAAGCATGGTATTGGTGGTCAGAGAGAAGGCAGTGATAAGGACGCTATGGACTTTGTTAATAAGTTAGTACGCTTTGTTAACAGAGATATATTTAAGCATAGACCTAAAGAAAGAGAATACGAGACAGAAGAGTTTAAAAAGGAGAACGATTATGAATCATACAGTAAAGCTAGAAGTCAGAAAGCTAGATTAGGTATGGATCGTATTAAAGCACGTAGAGCTGGTGATGATGAGTTTCATCAGGAGTTACAAGGTAAGATAGATAAGGTAGATGAGTTTCTTAGCGATCACCCCTATATTAGAGGTTTGCGCATGATTGAGAAAGAGTACGATAAAGCAGTAGAAGATTATCACAATACTCCATTAAAAGCAGATTTCCTCAAAGACGATGGATCAGAAAGGTACGATGAGCTCGTCGACGCATTCACTAAGCTTGGGGGACAATCAGACTCGGTAATCGATGTATAAAGTTTACATGTATAGCTTCTACACTCTACAGTCTTATCCTATAGTAGTTACTACTAAAGAAGAATCAGAAGATCAGGACTAACCGTCATCTCCGATAGCTTCTACCGGACAGCCTTCTAGAGCTTCTTCACATAGCTCGCTTTCCTCCGGTGTTGAAGGCTGCTTATAGACAAACGAATAACCTTCATCTTCATTACGAGTGAAGTTATCTGGTGCAACTTGTCTACACAGATCACAATCTATACATTCCTCATCGACATAATACGTACCCGGGGCATTATCTTCGTACTTGCTTCCTTTATCAGCCATACAACTATTTATTATTCCGAGACCAAAGAGCAAATTTTTTGCCGGGTGATCTTCGATCTGTTGCTAACCGTGAAAAATATACTATAATAGTATAAATAATAATATGAAGCAGCACAAGAGCACAAGTAAAGACAATCAACTTCTATCTGAGATGTACGGTCAGATCGGCGGTATGACTATTCAATCAACCGGCAACGCTGAAGGAGCAGCAGATCAATTAGCACAAGATGATGGATTTGGTAGTCCTGAAGAGGCTGCAGAAAATAAGACAGGTGATATGTCTGATGCAGAGCTTCTTAAGAAGTGTTGCGAGCCTGATGGTAGTTTAAAGCCAGAAGCTCGTGATGCACTTGCTAAGTTATATGGGCATGAGGATGCTGAGCATGAAGACGGAGAGCATCATAACCAACCACATTCTGAAGACGAAGCTTCAAAGTACATGTAATGAATAAGAACGCTAAAGAAAAACAGCTTTTAGAAGAAGCTTATAGTCAAGTATTAGGAGAACAGAGTGAATCAAAAGCTCCTAAAGGTGATTCATTTGACTCAGAGAAAAACTATAAGCCTAGTGGAGTAGATGCTGGTAGTGATGGATCAGGTGGTAGGTATAGAAGAATTAGAATTAACAAGCCAGGTAGATCAAAAGAAACACATGGTGGTAGAGGTGTTCAAGATGAAGAGATCAAAGTAGGATCAATGGTTACAACTAACTACGGTGAGGTGGTTAATATAGACGAGATAGATACTGATTCTGATATGAAGGGTAGACCAATCTATATGGGTACAGATAAAGACGGTGGTGATCATATTCTTTATCCAGATCAAATTCATGCTGTATCAGATGAAGAGCATCCAAGAGACAGTATGTATCTTAAAGATGATCCTGAGGCGTTAAAGAAAGCTCTTGAATATCACCGTAAAAATGTTGCTAAGCTGGGTGGTAGGTCATTTGCTGATTTAACTGATGAAGAATATGATTCATTAAAACACTCTGAAGGAGAGTTAGAGCTAAATGAAGGCGAAGAGGATAACGAACTTGAAGCTTTAATTAATGCTGAAGATGCAGAGGATGTTGATGTAGACGAGAATAAAGACGAAGATAAGCACTTTACAGACGAAGCTAAAGCGTTTAAAGAGGTAGAGCAGGACACTCCTGAGTAATGAAGTCTCGTAAATTCATAGCTGGCTTAGCGTTATTTCTCGCATCAACAGCTTTTGTATTTACCAATCATACTGATTTTGATGGTTGGGCTGATATGATGAAGTGGGTATTTGGTATTTACGTAGGCGGTAATGTAGGTGCTCATACTGCTGCTAAAGTAAAGCTAGGTAACGGTCATCACGCTCCTGTCGCACCACAACAAACTCAACCAGGAGTTATTATAGCTCAAGATGATGTACATCTATCTACTACACATACTCCAGCTAATACGTTTCAAGTAAAGACTATGTCAGGTAAGAATCCTGAGGATATAGTAATACCTGCTCCACAAAAAGGAGAGAGAGTATAATCTTGACATGTAAACTTACACGAGTAAATATGTAAGTGAAGAACAACATAAGGAACATTACACGTGCTTTATTTGAAAGCACACCACATAGGAATTTGGAACTAATTGAAACACATGAAAGTTCCCCTAAAGTAATTAATGCTATAGTAGAAATTCCTAAAGGAACGTCAGCTAAATATGAATATAATGCTGAGCTTGATACGTTCCAATTAGATAGATGTTTGCCTAGCTCTATGGTATATCCTTGTTCCTATGGTTTTGTTCCTTCTACTCTAGCTGAAGATGGTGATCCTTTAGATGTTCTAATCTATAACGAAACTCCTATCGATAGAGGAACTTTAGTTGAATGTAATGTTATCGGTGTATTAGATATGAAAGATAGCGGAGGTCAAGATTGGAAACTATTAGTAACTCCTACTTCACATGTTAGAAAATATAGATCGATAAAGGATGTAGATCCTATGTTTATTAAGATAGCTTCATACTTCTTTAAGCATTACAAAGATTTAAATAATAGTTATGTTGAGGTGGGTGAATGGTATGGTAAACAAAAAGCATATGAAATTATAAAGGACTGCTGCAATAGATTTAACCCTACTGAATCATTAGCTAAATATCAAAAGCCTCTTGATTTACAAGTTTAGTTTATTATAATTAAGTATGCTAAATCTTCTTCTTGTAGTAGGTCTCTTCATTTGGTTAATTGTAGCTGCAATGCTAGCATCTATGCTGGGAGCTATGTTTGCTCCAGATAAGAGTAAAGTTACTACTCGAACAATATTATCTGTATTGCTCTTAGCTCCTACTATGATTGTAGTACCTCTAGGATTTGCAGCAGGTATTCTTCTAGCTATTATAGTCTTTATTGTTTGTGTAACTATTTACGGGGTAAGGATAATCTGCGAGCTAATAAAAGATGGTATTCCTGAAGTGGATGAGAATGGTAATGTAGTTGAAAAAGAAACTACCCTTTCACCTCCATGGATTTAGCATTAGATTAAATATATGTATGGGAGGTCATATAAATTAATGTTATGGAAAAGGATCCAAACGATTCCTCATCAGCCCTCCCCCTCGAGATTAGGGAAGAATATAGGCGTCGACTAATGTCAGTCTGGGAGCATACCCAGATGGTTAGAGCATCAGCAGTTAAATTAGCTACCAGACTTATCGATAATGCTGAAACTGAGAATGATCTAGATCTAGCTAGAAGATTATTACAGCGTTGCAGCATGCATGACTTATCTAAGTTTCAAGGTATCGAATGGGATACCCTTCATAGAGACGAAGATCAGAAAGCTCTTAAATTAGCTATACATCAACATCAACAAACTAATGATCACCATCCGGAATATCATGTAGACGGTATTGCAGCAATGAATGATGCTCAAATAGCTGAGATGGTTTGTGATTGGCATGCCCGTCAATCTGAAATGGGTACAGATTTTAGATCTTTTATTAAAGTAGATGCTCCAAAGAGATGGGGATTCACTACCAAGTCAAAAGTATATCGTACTATTAAGAGATTTGTGGATCTCCTATTAGATCCAGTTTTTAAGTAGATTATCTAAAATAAGACCTTATAATAAGTATATATATGAAAACTAAATTAGTCGCATTATTCGCAATCACATTAGGACTTGCAACAGCAAGTGGTACACCAGAAAAAGAAGAAGGTCGTAAGGACCGGAGCAAGCCTGGTATTAAGCAGTGGATTGAAAAATTCGATAAGAATAAGGACGGTAAGCTTGATGAAGCTGAACGTAAAGTTGCAGCGGCTGCTAGAAAGAAAAGGTTATTAGAGAAATTTGATAAGGACGGCGATGGTAAATTGAATTCAGAAGAGCGTAAAGCAGCAATTGCAGCTACTGAAGCTATGAAAAGGCGTAAAGGTGGACCTAAGTCTGATAGTAAAGGCAAAGGACCAAAGGGTAAAGGTAAAGGTAAGGGACCAAAAGGTAAGAAGCCAGCTAAGAAATAAATTTTGGGGGTGCCATGGATTCGACATTATGAAGGATTCGTAGCTCGCATATCGTGGTTGATCGGTTGGCCACGTTAAAAGCCGATTTTTTTATAACTGCAGAACAAGAAGAAGCAGACCTTCTTGCGGAAGCAGAAGCAATCTTCAACAACCCAGACGCGTTCTTGGTTCAAGAAGAGGCCCTTCTCGCCGCATAATAAACAAGCATGGATTCTCATTAAAGTGTTTGGGTATAACAATGAGTTGTTAATATAGCGATTGACATAATAAACAGCTAAATTAGAGCATTACATAATTAAAAGAAATGTAGGATGGTTGATATAACCGTATATCCTTAAAATAGAATATATCTAAGTATGTAGAAGGTTATAATGATAACTTAATGGACAGGGGTTCGATCCCCCTCACCTCCACCAATAGTAACATCTTTACAATAAATATATACGTGACTCAACAATTTGACGAGGGTATGAAGGAAATAGCTTTAGGACTGCTAGCCATAGGTACAGCTCCGTATTCTGCAGATAAGCTTAAGAGCTTTTTAGATGATAGACCTGAACCTATAGAGCAAAAGATACAAGCTATCAATAAGGTAGAAGATAAGATACCTGCTTCATCTAAATTTCATACGGTAGCAGATGACTATATTAAACAATACACTACACAGGATACTCCACCTGAGCCTATAAAGGTTAAACCTAATCGCAATATTGAAGATACTCCTCCGGACAGACCTTCTAGAAAGATAAATTCCGATTCTCTTATTAAGAACTTGGCTAGTGACCTAATTAAACCTTCTGAAATTTATGGTACAGATATAGGTGACCCAAGAAATAAAAAGTTTCTTAAACCATATACAGATGATGTTGGTATCTATACTATTGGGATAGGTCATAAAATAGGAGATGGTTCTAAGGTTGCAAAAAATAGCTGGGTTAAAAAATACGGCAATTCTATCTCTCCTCAGTTTGCAGAAAAGCTTTTCGATAAACAGTTATCCTATCACTTAGATAGAGTTAAAAATATATTTAAAACAGATAAGTTAAATGAGGATCAAATGGCTGTATTAATTGATATTAGTTATAGAGGGGATTTATTGCCTAAGATGCAATGGGTAGATTTAATTAATAAAGGTAAATATAAAGCCGCGGCTAAAGAATATCTAGATCATAAAGAATATAAGCGTAGGAAAGCAAAAGGGAGAGATGGTGTAGTTAAGAGAATGGAGCGTAATGCTAATTTAATGGCTAATTAATATTTTGCATATTTTATCATATTAACTATATGATCTAAATTATCTAAAGAGACTCTTGATATAGTTAAACAAGGATCTCTTTTTTTATCTTCTGCTATTCGAAGGCCATTTACATCCTCTTCAGCGGTTATTATTTCTTTAATAAAATCCGTTAGACCTATTCTCTTTATCCATTTATAATATATATCTTTATTCTCTTGTGTGGTTTCTAGAAGAAATGGAAGTTGCGAGTCTATAAAAATTTTACCAAATAAACAAACAGATCTAACTGCTCCGCATTCAGATGGAGGCGTGACTATACCTTCGTAAAAAATTATAGGCCTCATATAATTATTTAGTTGATAACAATAATTACTAGGTTATAATAAATATTGTATATGAAGAAAGTAACTAAACTACTAGCTGCAATGGCCGTGTCCCTTGTAGCATCTGTCGGATCTGTTTCAGCAACAACTGTTGCAGGTGTTGAACTTACTGACTGGAGTGTTGGAGCGATCAATGGAGATCTCGATACAGCACTTTCTCTCGGTACTACTGCTCCTATTGCCCTAGCGGGTGTGGAGTTTAACCTTAACCCCAGAGTTGGTTGGAATGGAGATGACTTGCTTCTTGACCTAAACCTCGGATATGACGTTGCGAAAGTTCTTGGAACTACTGTTTCGGCTGTTGGAGGTGTTGGTCTTAACTGGCTTGAGACTGAGGACGTCGCTTTTGATGTTCG
>WLWF01002910.1_pt1 | contig 11801 bp, 10 predicted proteins | sample 6718331 | NCBI WGS metagenome assembly WLWF01 (sample SAMN12718692, study PRJNA515312) | sponge metagenome | isolation source: marine sponge | host: Mycale hentscheli | place: New Zealand: South Island, Marlborough, Capsize Point | collected 2003-05-01
ATAGTAGTTATCTACCCGATTTTATCCAGATAATTAACTTCCAAATAATTATCATAATTATTATCCATTTTAACACCAGTATGGTGGCAAGTCTACTAAAGTTATCTTTTAGTAAAAAATTAATATCCCAATCATTACAATATTCTAACTCATTAATACAAAACACCGCTTGTTTTCCGATGGTGCTTGTAATATCACTTGCGATTAGGTCAATAGAAAATAAATTTAGTTGTAGATCACGGCTTAGCCTCTTAAATAATCTAAGTGTCCTAATTGGTACCTGATCCGTATTAACTATTTTGGCTGTGCCTCCGGTAGAAAAATTGCATAAATTATTACACTGAACCACCTCACCAACATCAGGAATATAATCTTTATCTTCCACAGAAAGTAGGATCTTATTTTTAGCTATCCTAGTAGTGTTTTCAACCTCTACTAATTTTTTTACAGTTTGATGTCCATCCCCTACTACAGTAGGAATTATCCTTTCAATAATAGATATTATTTCATTATGATACATGATAATGCGATAATGTTGACCCTCTTCAAATCTTTCACAGAAATATTTGTTATCTTCTAAATACTTAGCTGGAACCACCTTAGTAGGTCTAAAAAAATAAATTCCCTGTCCACACTTACCATTAATGGGTTTACATACTACGTAATCACTTATGGATACATTATTTTTATCAATGGTAGTGGTGGTAGGATAATTTAACTTATCCAATAATCCCTTAGTTTTTAATTTATCTTTAGTGACAAGAAGTAGAGATAAATGATAATTATTTTCCAATATATTAACTAGATGACCCACCAGATTTAAACATGGAATGGCGTGATAAAGCATTATAATAAACGGATAAAATAATATTATATTATCTTAAAAACTAAATAATAAACCCACTGAAATCATGGTTAAAGAAACAACTTTTGTCAACAGATCGTCTACACTAATTAGATCAGTAGTGACCGAACTAGACCCATATTTTTTAACTAATAATGAAAAGCCTAAATTCATGAGTTGTTGTAAACCTCCTTCGGTCGCATTTATGATAGCTGGCTCCCGACACAGACTATAAGAGACAATGCTATACCAGATACCACTAATAGATAAGATGACTCCTAATATTGAGATCATAAGATAATATGGAGAGGTGTCGTGGACTAAATGTGACAGATGACTCCGATAACTCTTGGAAACTAGTAAATAGAATAGGCACATTATGAAATTGCCTATTCTTGATAGGGCAAACAACATCAGTGTTGATTGAGTACCACCGACCTGCTGACTCCGATACATAAATAAACTGTAGCAACTAACCATCAGTTCCGCTAGTAGACAATATTTCACCGGCTTTAATTTCCAAAACTTAACATCCAATATGTTAAGGATATTTCCCTTAGCAGCTGGTAATAATCCACCAATAAATATTAATAGGATAGAGGTGACATCACGCGTATTGGTAGTAGGTGGTTTAAGTCCAAACAGTGTCATCAACGATGATAATATCAACATCCAAACAGCGGATAGTTGTAATAGTGGCGTAATTACCGTAGAATCAGTATATCGATAGGCAGAAAGAGTGATTAAATAGGCGGAAAAATGGATCGTGCCACTAAATATTAAACTGAAATAGTCAGATGATGTAAGTGCTATCAGATCTGGTTTATTATTCGGTATAGATAATAGACAAATCCCAAGTATACCTGAAATAGCCGCACAGAGGATAGAATTAGCTTCGGGTGTTAATTTCCCATCTATCCTCTTTGGTCTATGGTGACCCCTTTTCTTCGGAGGTATGTTTTCCTGGCTAATACAAATATCACAACTGATATCTGACAGTGCCCAACAACCACAGGCGGTGGTGGTTAATGTCAACCAGTGTAAAGTCATTATTTTTTTAAATTATATTGATGGCAATTACGATATCAATTTTTAATTATAATATTAAGTAAATATCTATCTGTCATCTGTCCCAATAATTTAAACATCCTGACGGGATATTGCTTGTAAAGTGATCTACTCCTATCCCGTTCATATAATTCCAATTTTCCGGAGTATCTGATTCTGATTTGTATACCCAGACTCCTATTTCTAACTGGAGCCCATGTAAATAGTCTACTAAAGCCTGGTTAATTAAAGTTGGATTTGCCGGCCAACTAACTCCATCAGCCCCTAGACTCTTTACTTTAATAAGTGAAGCTAATTGATAACTTAGTTTGGTAGAATCAGATAAAAATTGTAGATATAATACCTTTACTTGTGGTAGATTATTTTTAATATAGGGGATAAATTTATGATTAGTTACCAAACAAATTATTTGATCTTGTTTAAAGCAGTATTCTGATAGGGCGTACTTCATTAGTTGTACCATTTCCATCGTAACATCCTTTAGGTCAAGGATATATTGCTTATCAGATGGTAGTAATTTTAAGATTTTTTTAAATCTTGGTACCCGGAGATGCCTAAATTGAGCAGATTTCCATGAACCAACTTCATATTTTTTAATTTGTTGCAAATTTAGTTTTGAGACCGGAGTATTTGCTAAATCTTGGGGAAGATTTCCAGTTCTAGCTAATGTTTTATCATGAAGTATAATTAACTTTTTATCCTTAGTTATTCGGATATCTACCTCACAACCTGATATTTCTGGATAATAAAAGGCTTTTTTAATAGCGTCTACCGTATTTTCTGGTCGACTGGTTGAGGTACCTCGGTGCGCATATAGTCGCATCTGAGGTTTTTCTGTTAATTTTGCGTTCATTATATTAATTGAAGAGCTTTGTTTAAAATAGTCCGTTATTTTAAAAACCAGAAATTATTAGTTAAATATAAAGGCATTGGATAAGATTTTTAAATGTTACAAATTAAATTAATAATCTTATTCAATAGAGTTGGGGTAGATTTCTAGGTAAACAACACACTTTATAATTATTTTATTGTATGTTATTATAATGTCTAAAATACAATTTAATAATGATTTTTATATATATTCAACTCATAAAACATCAACCCAAAGTTTATGTAAGATATTTAATACTATACATATTCATTTACTTTCTAATATTAATTATACAAAAGAAGATTTTATAAAAGATGTAGAAGAATATTATAAGAAGAATAAAAAAAAAATAAAAATAATAACAACACTTAGAATACCCAGCAAAAGAGTAATATCTTCTTATTTTCAAGCTAAACATAATCGTGAGATAATGTTATTAAAAATAAAAAGTAATAAAACGACTATTATGAAAAACAATATAGAGTTTTTGGTAAATGATTGTAAAGATTATATACAATATAAACAATATCCGAAAGAGTCACTTTATGAAATTATGGATTTATTTGACTTTAACTTCAGTGATGTATATGTAGATAAAGTAAAACATTATGGGTTTTATGAAAATGACTTCATAAAATTATATGTGCTAGATTTTGAAAGTATAATTAGTAATAAAAAAATAATGTATTTACAAAATATATTTGGAATTAAGTTATTGAACAAATCTGCTAATAAATCCGAAAATAAACCATATTATAAAAAATATAAAATGGTACAAAAAATAATTGGAAATCAATTTGATGACTTGGTCAATTCTGATTATTTAGATTTGATAAATTTAAAAAAACAATTCTATTGAAAATTTATGTTTTAAAAGGTGTAAAGATAACCCAGTATGACAATGTTATGTTAATAAAGTAAGTGAATTGAGGGCAGTAGTTCATACTATTTTATTAGCTACTAAATCTAAAAATATTAGAGGATGTTTAAATTAAATAACTGAGATTTCGTTAATAATTTGTCATAATATAATAAATGATTGTTAAATTTAAAATACATCAAATTTTAATATTAGGATAAAAAATAATAATATAAGTATAATATTAGTATAAATGACCGAGCAATCAACATTGTTAAAATCTAGTTTTAAAATAGCACATGTAATTAATCCATTTAAATGTAGTGAGGATAACCCATCATATTTATATTATGCTCAACCTATTACATTTAAATCTATGCATAACGCCCAATTAAAAGCACAGAAAAATGGCATAAATATTACCTTATACAGTATTAATTATTCCGAAGATGATGAAATTATACCAAACTATTTTATTAAATTACCACATTTAAAAAAATCTACCAAATCTGAATTCCCAAATATTTCTGGAAATAGAAAACTACCAATAATACAAGAAATATTTAATTCTATACTTAAAAATTGTAACGCAGATTATATTATATTTACTAATTCTGATATTGGAGTTCAAATAAATTTTTATATGGAAATAGCTAACATTATTAAACAATCTAATAAAAAAGCGTTTGTTATAAATAGACGAAATAAAATCCCTAAATTTAAAAATAATATTAGATTAACAGAAAATCAATTAGATTTAATTTATAAAGAACCTGGAGTACCCCATCCTGGTAAAGATTGTTTTATAATGCATAGAAACATATTAAAACGAATTAATATGGGATTAATGTTTATGGGTTATCCTCCATGGGGAACGGTTTTATATAAATGTATGAGAAATATATACCCAAAAACGCATATATTTACTGATAAATACTTAACTTTCCATATTGGTGCGGACATATCTTGGAGTAAAAAATCAAACAACAAACTAATTACTAAAAATAAACAACTATCGCTTAGACTCTAATAATCTATATAATTTATATAATTTATAAATAACTATTACATGTTGTCTATTAATTCATCTTGCTGCCACTACTTCTTCTTATCTAGTCACAGTACAAACCATCATATGTCTCATAGCAGTATTACTTTTACTTTAGTTTCATGATATTAATAAACAAGGGTGTTTAAAATAGTAAGTTATTTTAAAAATTAGAAATTATACATTATAAGTTAAATATATAGATTTTAATTATGATCTAGATCTATATAAAAATAACTAGTAATATCATAGCAAGTTAACCTAACACAATATCCAATCTAGAATAAAATAATTCAAGTTAATAACAAAAATAATATATTTATATAATATATTATGAGTGATAGTTATTACAATTATAAATTAATGAAAAAGCAATACAAGGATTTAAAAAGAAATTTACAGACCGGTGGAGCATTACAAAATGGAGAGAGATGTTACCGAAAACTCACCAATGGTAAAGTCATTAATTATTGTAAAACAGGTGCTAAGACTGTACCATGTGATCCTCAAGAAGAAGGATCATGTGGAAGAATGACCTACTGTTATGACAGAGAACAACAAGATAAGAAATTAGTAGCAGGTAATATGTACGAAGGACAACTTGAGCGTGGGAGATGTGGGAGAAAGAAAAAGTAATAGTTTTTTAACGTATACAGAGAAAGGTGTATCTAATAATATTATTACTATTTTAATTAACAGATTAGTAGTAATAATATTTATAGTGACTAATTAATCCGAACTCCTTGCCTAACGAGTTCTTGTTGAACTAGTTTAATTGGGAGTCTTTTGACATTAATTCCATGTTTAACAGAAATGGCTGCCGCCACTCCAGCTCCTTGACCGGTGACAGTACAAGCCATCATATTTCTCATTGCAGTATGGGATACCTTATCTCCGGCGACACACCTACCAGCTACTAATAGATTATTAATCTTTTTCGGTAATAAACACCCTAATGGTACTTGAAAATAGCGTCCACTAGTAGGAATAACCAGGATATTATAGCCATCTAAAAATTCCGGAAAGACGCCAACCGAATCTGGAAATCTTGCCTGATTAAGGACATCTTTACCAGTTAATTGATATTCACCCACTATTTTTCTAGAATCACGCGTTCCCATTGTCATACCAAAATTTCTTAATTTAGCCTCTTCAAAACCAGGGACCTTGTCACGAAGTGCTTGAATCGCATACTCGGTTTGTTGTCTTCCTACCATTTCTGCCTTAGTTAAATCATCTACGTTAGTACAGTCATAGCCACTTAAATGAACTAGATTTAAATTAGTTGCTTCTCCTTGATCCGATAATGCCGACCAGGTACCACATATAGTTTCGGTTTTCCCTAAATCATCATTGGATTTTGGAATGATCCCATCAGCTTCTGCCTGCCGAAATTCCTGGTCCAAGTAAGGAGTTTTTAAATCTTCCTCCTTTCCAGTGGTAATTTGTTCCCAACCACTACTCCAATCTCGGTATTTTTTTGTGTTTTTCTCAGTGTAATAAAGAAACCTATCCCTGTCTACTCCACAACAATTAAAAACCGGTGTTACCGACATTCTATCTACAAGTGGTTCCGTGGTGAACGCACCACCTGCTAAATAGGTAATGTCGGCATCTCCTGTGGCATCAACTACACGATCCGCTCTAATAGCTTGTCTACCTGATTTACTCTCTAAGATAACTCCATTGATTATATCTTCTGTCATCATGACATCTACAGCATAGCTGTGTAACCGTGGTCTAATACCATGTTCCATAACTAAACGGTCTGCGACTAGTTTAAAACGTTCTGCATCAAGACACTGGCTATCATTGTAGGGCCATTTGGTAGTACCTCCCATTCTCTCCGCTATTCTTTCCATTTCCCTACCTATCCCCTCGGTATCTTCAGTGCCCTGATAACGATACCAACCTAGTGTTTCCATTCCAACGGTGGTAATAACTCCTCCAAAACATCCATACCTCTCTACCAAAATAACATCACATCCAGCCCGACTCGCACCTATTGCGGCTGATAAACCAGCAGGTCCACCACCTACTACTAGCACTTGGCAACTATCTACAATTGGAATTGTCTTTTTAGATTCTATGTAGACGTTCTTATTATTAAGTAATTGACCTGGATCTAGATGAGCTTTAATTTTCTCTATCCGGGACATTATCCTTTTGGTTTGTGTATTTTCTACGACCTTAGTTTTCATATCATTAACACGTTGTAATAAACGATCCACCCTAGTTTTGTATAGAGTTTTTATATCAGGGTTTTCAACCATGTTTATTAGGTGTAATATTATTAATAATAAGTCACTATTATTTTAAATATTAACATTATCAAAATCAGGAAAATCTAACTTATATAATAATGATTAATAATTACGAACTATTTTTAATTAGCTGTGTAATCTTGATGACCATTTATGTCATAATAAGCACTGGTAAACATAACCAACTATATGAATTATTTACTAACAAAAAATGGTTTATTAATTTTGTTATCATGGTAATATTTTGTGTCTATATTTTAAAAAGTTATCAAACCGATAATAAAAAAAAAGAGAAAAATGTAAAAACAGCGGTAAAAAAAGCTATTGTCGCTTTTATAATTGCCATCTATGCCGAATTAAGACTTTCTATTGCTCCATTTTGGACCATCTTTATTATTTCTTATTTTTTAGAAAATTGGGCGTAGTGAAATATACTGAATATTAGTCATATTCATCTAGTTGTATTAAATAGGGCATACATCTATAAAACAATAGACCTGCGCAAATAGTTGCGGTAATTGGATGTGTTTCCAGTGAAAATACCTCAGTAGGTATACAGGTAAACCAAATATATAATGCGATCCAAGCTAGACAATCTAAGATAATTTCCCGGCGGGTCATATTAATTGGTAATATCTGATATAACCTATCTAATTTATGGTTTCAGTTTTTTATTTTCTTAATTAGTATTTATAATTTATAATTTATTTTAACTACTAAGGATATCTAGGGATTTTTCTATTATTTTTTTTATTTTAGATTTATTATGAATACCTTAGAATTCAGCCAGTGCCTCTACAAAAATAAGTATCTTGTAGGTGGTAAATGTAGTTCCCTGGGAGAATTATATCACCTAGCTAAGAAATATAACTTTAACATCGCAGATGGTTTCTCTACCACGACGGTATTATTTGACGACTATTTACGTCATAATAATTTGACTCAACTACTAGAAACTACCCTAAAAGATATTACTACTACAGATATAGAGACGCTGACGAAAATATCAGAGGATATTATCCATCGCATTGTTACTGGAGAATTTACCCAGCAACAAATTAATGATATTAGTATTGCCTACGAAGACTTATGTATTAAGTATGGTACTAGTGATGTGGACGTCGCTATTAGAAGTAGTAGCATTTCCGAGGATTCTAGTAACGCCTCCTTTGCTGGACAACAGGACACCTATTTAAATATTAGTGGTATTGATAATGTTCTGTTATATATAAGACATTGTATCGCTTCGCTCTATAATGTTAGAGCAATTTCCTATCGGATTTCACATCAGATTCAATATAGTGATATTAAAATTAGTGTTGCCATACAAAAGATGGTCAGATCTGATATTGGTTCCGCGGGAGTAGCCTTTTCATTAGATCCAGAAACCGGTTATAATAAAGCGGTGATTATAAATTCTGCCTTTGGCTTAGGTGAATTGGTAGTTAGTGGTGGGGTTCGTCCAGATGAAGTTATTTGTAATAAGGCGACACTTCATACTTCTCCAGATCCAATTTTAATGAAAAAAATGGGAGCAAAAGATAGTAAAATTATTTACCGGAGTAAATATGAATCTGGAACCATGGAAGTCCCCACCACTAGAGAAGAACAACTTAAATTTAGTATTACTAATAAACAAGCGATCCAATTAGCCAAGTATATTTTAGACCTAGAAGAAAATTACAGTAAATTATTTAATAAGCCAATTGCTGTAGATATTGAGTGGGGAATAGATGGGTTGGATGGGAAAATCTACATCCTACAAGCAAGACCGGAAACAGTTCATTCAAATCTAGATGCCGATGAAAAGCATAAAAACTTAGCCACCTATGTTCTTGATAAAAAGGGTGATGAAGAAGTATTACTTACTGGGGTGGCTGTGGGAGATAAAATTAGTAGCGGTAAGATTAAACTACTAGAAAGTTTTTCAGAAGCAGGTAAATTTAATCCAGGGGATATTTTAGTGACTAATATCACCACTCCGGATTGGGAGCCGATCATGAAAATATCTTCAGGTATTATTACTAATAAGGGTGGTAGAACCTGCCACGCTGCCATTGTGGCAAGAGAAATGGGACTAAATGCCGTAGTAGGAACTAATAATGCCACCAGTGTTTTACGTGAAGTAGATACAGCTACTATTTATTGTGCCGGTGGAGAGCAGGGGGTAATTTATCGCCATCAGATTCCATTTCACACTAATAAAGTGGAAGTTGATTTGTCTAAACCAAGACCGGTAAAATTAATGATGAATGTAGGAAATCCTGAATCATGCTTTTTAAGCAGTTGTTTACCACATAGTGGAGTCGGTCTAGTTCGTATTGAGTTTATGATTAGTAATTATATTAAAATACATCCTAATGCCTTAATAGATTATCCCAGTGTCACACCCGACTTAAGAACTCAAATTAGGGAGAGAATTGGTGATCTGGCACCAGAACAATTTTATATTACTGAATTGGCTAGAGGTATTGCTAAAATCGCATCTGCCTATGCACCACATGATGTAATCGTCCGGTTTAGTGATTTTAAATCTAATGAATATCGTAACCTAATTGGAGGTGAGTGTTATGAGCCAGAAGAGGAAAACCCAATGATTGGTTGGAGAGGTGCCTCAAGATATTATGCTCCAGAATTTAGAGAGGCGTTCCGACTAGAATGTGAAGCCATTAAATATGTTAGAAATACAATGAAATTAGATAATGTTGTCGTCATGATTCCTTTTTGTAGAACTGTTGGTGAGTGTCGTGAGGTATTAACTACCATGGAGTCGCATGGTTTGGTGAGAGGTCAAGATGGATTACGAGTATTTTTAATGTGTGAAATACCAAGTAATGTTATTGAGGCGGATGAATTTAGTCCTCTGGTGGATGGCGTCTCCATAGGTGGTAATGATCTACTACAATTAACATTAGGTATTGATCGTGATAGTGATCGCATTGCGGCACTTTCTGACCATACCAATGTCAGTTATCGTAGATTGGTTAAAATGGCGATTGAAAAATATAGCAACAATGGAGTCAAAGTCGGATTTTGTGGACAACAACCTTCGGATTCTGTAGAATTTACTAGATTTTTAATTAGTTGTGGAATAGATAGTATTTCAGTAACACCGGATAGTGTGCTTCAAACACTAAATAATTTGGTAGATGAGAAAACTTGTTCACTTTAAATGAAATAAATGAAATTAATAAAATTTATAGATCTCAGTAATTCGGGTTCCTGATAGCTGCTGATTGACCCGATGAATCATGTTAGAATCAAAAAATAAAAACATATCTCCACTTGGTTGGTAGGTTTTCCCTCCAAGAAATTCCAGGCTTCCACCAGTAAAATCACTATTCCTATACCATAGTAACGTATAAATAGGTAATTTAGAGTTTTCAAATGGGATAAAGACATATTTCCCACTAAATTTACGGATCATATAATTATCACGATGATATCCCATCTTAAACCCAGCCGCAGTATTTCTTACCACATGTTCTAGTTGATAAGTATCTAGATTAATCTGATATTTATCAAATATTTTCTCCTTTATCTCAGTATAATTAGTAGCAGTATCTTGATATGTTTCTAGTTTACTCAGATAATTATTTTTAAATTGTTGTAGAAAATTCATAAGTTAATTAATAGTTAGCTTTGGGATTGTTTAAAATAATGTTGACGTTTAAGTTCATTATTGGTTTTTAAGAATGTCTTATATTCTGTAGGAGTCATAATTCCATCTACTAGTTTGGTAATGTCATTATCTAAATTACTGCTATCAGCTTGTCCATTACTACTATAAGTTTGTCCATTTCCGCTAATGGTCGGAGAAATACCTTCTACTTTATTATAATAAAGTCTTCCGTTTTTAATTAATGACTGACTGGTGGGAGATGTCGTTGTATGACGATAATTAAATTCATTAATATGTAAGTCATTATTCATAGCAGTTGTAAAAATATCAAAAGATGATGGTTTTTGGGCACTACTAATATCACATGTTTTATTAATATCAACGCTGCTATCGGTATTAACAAAATTAAATATAAAATTATTATCTGACCAATTTTCTTTGTTAATATTATCCATAGATACAGTTATTCTATAAATATCATCCGGTAAAAAACTTACAGTTTGTGGTAGTAGACAGTATTCTGAAATACTAAAATTATATATATATACACTACTAGAAGTAAAATTTACAAATATCATGATTTCTACAGGCCAAATCATACATTGTAATAGTCCTAGATTACCGGGATCCTGATCTTGTAAAGTAAATTCTAGTGTAAATTCAGTCATGTAATTAAGAATAGTATTTGGATAGACATACGTTAAATAAAAAATAGAATTTACATCTAAAATATAGTTCATTAAGGATGAATCAGGGCTTAAATTTCCTTGTACTATAACTCTATCGTCTTGATTTATTATATCTGAATAAATTTGGTTATCAATTATCCTACTATAATTTACCTGATAATAATCTACTAATATATATTGCTTATCATCGGTAGGAAGTTTTTTATTTTGATAATAATTTAGATACTTTTCATATACTGCCTGAAGTGGGTACATTTGTGTTGATAGTGGTCCAAAAATTTTACCTCTAATCGCACGGTAGGGTTCAATATCACTTACCCTCCAAACGATATCTCCAATTTGTGGAGAAGATTTATTATCCCTACTTAATGTAACTAAACCAGACACTCCATAAGTCTTATACTGTTCCAAATATCCAGTAGACTCCACTTCGTATAATAAATTAATACCCAATGTTAAGTAATAATTATATTTAATAAGTTGTTTAAGGGTTATATCTGGTGCTCCAGAAGCAAAACCACCATCACCTGTATTTA
>WLWF01002912.1_pt1 | contig 11791 bp, 14 predicted proteins | sample 6718331 | NCBI WGS metagenome assembly WLWF01 (sample SAMN12718692, study PRJNA515312) | sponge metagenome | isolation source: marine sponge | host: Mycale hentscheli | place: New Zealand: South Island, Marlborough, Capsize Point | collected 2003-05-01
TATCGCCTTTTTTTAGGCTCAAACCTGTAACGCTGGGGCTAGCAAAATTTAGGGCATATAGTCCATCTAGCGTATTATTGGTAACTGCGGTTATAGCATTTAAGGCTGTCTGGTTCTCCACCATCGAGTTAACTGTTGTTGAATTGCCATCAACAATCACACCGCTGTTACTAACTACTGCTAACAGTGAGTTAACAGTATACACAGTCCAGCCAGTTCCTATTGTAATAGGGATAACACCGCCTGAAACATTTTCTATATAAAGCGTTCCGCCAGTGCCCGATAGGTTAATTGCAGCGGGTGTCGATGTTGACCCCCTTACAACTTTGTACCCTGCGTTAGTGAAATTTAGTGTTGCACCGCCGACATTATTATTTAAATAGACTGTCCCAGTTGAGGCATCATTTAGTGTTGCTCCAAACATACCCCCAAAGAAATACATAGACGTATTGCCTGACACTAGGTTTAACGTACCTGTTATTTTCGCCCCATCGTCTAATGTTGTTTTAACTGAGGATAGGCTTGAGGCCATAGTGTGGCTAACATTGTACGTATCTGACCCCAGAATTTTAACTTGACCGGAATTGTGTACTTCCTGCCATCCTTTTTCTGGAGTAAGAAAAGCCTCGTTTGCTGTTAGCCCACTGTTTTCAGTGTCATTCCCCGTTAACTCATTTACATAGAATGTCGATGCCGCTTTAAAATTCAAAAGTTTGTCGTTTAACTCCCTACCTTGATTAGCTGATAGTGCATCCGTAGGACTGACAGAGGTTAAATTATCAATAACTTGTAGCTTGCGTTGAAGATTATTGCCAATTACTTGATCAGTCATACTACATCTATAGGGTTACAACAACTTTACCTGCCTCAGAAGGGTTTATGCTCTTAACATAAACATCAATCTCAACATAGCGTATCTCTTCACAAGACCAATCAGCATCCCAATAAACTGTTAGGTTTGCTAACGACGAGTTGTTTGTGTTGTTGTAGTCTATGGTATGTGAGCTATTGTAAAATGATGCAACTCCTTCGCATGGTGGTTCTTGAATATCTAAAGCCCAAAAATTCACATCAGCTTTTTGCTCTCCTTGCACACCAGCACGAATCTTAGGAATCCAGGTGCCAACGGGCATATCTTCAAAGCCAGTTTCAACATTATGGTCGCTATCACCTGCGAATTGGTATTGTTGGCTGTATGCTGGTGGTTCTCCATGCTTGAATAGCTCTATTGATATATCAATAATGAAATCATCACAGTCCGTAGGTACGACTTTGAATGCAACAATCATAGTGTCGGAGTATTGGTCGTTATTAGCATGACCTCTGTAATGATTCTCTATGGCTACGCTACAATCCTCAACCGAAGGTTCTTCTTCATACTTGCAGCTTCCATCATCATTTTCTGCCTCTGGGTCATAATTTTCAGCATCGGGGTCTGTGCATCCTTCTATTGGGTCTGGAGGATAGTAGCATGACCCATCATCTTCTGTTGCTTCGGGGTCATAGTTTTCTGCCTCACTATCCATGCAACCATAGATGGGTTCATACTCTGGTTCACATGAACCATCATCTATTGTAGCCATAGGGTCATAGTTTGAAGCTGCGTCATTGGTGCAACCGTATATCTCATATTCGCATGAACCATCATCCATGTTGGCGTATTCGTCATAATTGATTGCATTCCAATCGGTGCAACCCCAATACTCAATGTAAATCGGCTCATCCCATTCATCATCTTCCTCTTCATCACCGAACATATTGATAACACCAAGGGCTTCAAGTGAGCCACCGCTTACAAGTAAAAAGACGGGAGCAATAATCAATGCTATCTTTTTCAATTCCACTACTTTACGATTGACGCTTGCTATTGCACGATCTACAATGTCGCCATCAAGTGTAGTATCAACGCTAACTTCGGTTTTGTTGTCGCCTCCGTTAAGGACAGAATTTTCCGACACTTCTTTATTGATGTCTTTGACTACTTCCATGAGAGCAGCCGCTTCTTTAAGCTCCGATATAAGGTCTTTACCTTGTTTATTGGAGTCGTTAAGAATCCCATCGTCAGCAAGGTCAGCCAGAACATCGTCTAAATCTCTCCCTGTTGCTTCAGAAAGCATCTTTGCTTTTTCTATGAGCTCTTCATCATATTCAACCATCCCATTCACCTTCCTCGCTACGCTCTTTTACAACGGGGCGAAGAAGTGTTACCCCTGCTTCGTGCTTTTCCACAGTATGTCTGTGTGTTTGATCCTTGTCCTCAAGACCCATCATGTGTTCATGTTGAGCAGTATGTCTGCTTCTTTTGTGTTCTTGATTACCTGGCATATCGTCGATTTCAATTTGTTGTTCCGACTCCCACATACGAAGAACTGTTTGTAGTGCTGGAGCTGCTACACCACCTATGATTGCGATAAGTGCTATGAATCCGTCAAGATTTTGCAGAACTACATCGGGTTTCCATATACCCATAGCCACTACTGAACCAGAAGCAAGCAACCAAAGATAGATTGCAGGTATGACGGTTTTTTTAACCATACGATCATTAAATGTATCTTTCATTTACTCACCTCAATATGGTTTAGGCCAACCTTTAGCTTGTTCAATCTTACAAAAAAAACACATATCACTTATTCTTTTTTGTTCTGCTATGCACGACGACGGAGAATAATAGCAAGTCTTAGCATTATTTCCTTGAACTGCCTCCATTTTTCTTTCACCACTTTATACTGTTGGCTTAACATCGTTGCTTACTTCTCCTGGTCGGGGCATTTCTGGATTAACACCGCCTTTCTTTGGTGGTTGTAGTTCATTACCTTGAGATAATGGTTGCATATCATTTAGCTCTCGGCCTTCATTGACTGTGATAATACCAGACTCGACACCGAGTTTGGCTCTTTGCATCTTATGTAGTGGTGATTCGGAGTCCACAGGCTCAAACATCAATGGTGGTAGATCGCCCATTTTGTGAGCAATACCCATCAGCTCCAAATGGTCAGAAAATAAATCACGAATCTTTTCTGCTACGATTGTTTGTAGTCGCTCAATAGACATGACCGACCACATATTAGCATTGTATGTAGCTGCGAAGGTTGAGCCTCGCTCTTGACCTGCGGCAACTCTTGGAACATTTAGAACGGCAGAAATGTCAGCGTTAATAGAATCAAGGAAGTTTGTATCGTCTGGTATGCTGTTACTCATATCGACATGGTGCATCTCAACATAATGAGGCAGAATTGGTATTTGGTCGGCACGAAGGTTCTCCATGAGATTGCCAACCTGATCCATAATGTGAGTTAGTCTATCTCTTGCTTCTTCTGGGTCTGGTATTCCTTCAATAGCTTCTTTGCCTATCTTGATGTATTGGCGGGTGAGAGCGTCTTGTAGGGCTATACGATTGTTGATTGTGTTGTATTTAGCTCGTATGGCTTGCTTTAGGGAAGTAAAGCGGGATGCGCCCCATACACCGTAAGTCCAACGGCCTAAGTAGTCTTGATACCAGTTAGAACGGGCATCAAGGCGGAAGTGTAGGATTTCATCAGCAGGGAATGTTTGCATATCTATCTTCTGTTCACGGAAGCGATAGTATTTGGCCTCCATAATTGGGTTGTCTTCGGTTGCATAAACACCAGAATAGCCGACTTCAAGTGGCTCTCTATCGTCTGTAATAGTAATTTGCTTGATAGGTAGTGATTGCACCCTTGTAATACCCTCACCTGCTCTGCCTACAAGTTTGTTAATACTATTTCCATATACCATTAGATCACGCATGGTTGCTATCAACAAGTCGTCAAAGTCTAAGCGTTCCTCCACTAGCTCTCGTATTGCTGAACGGATTAAGTTATTCTTAGCCTTCTTGTAGTCAATAGCATAATGATTAGCAGTTAGTGATACAGAGCGAACTGCACCGTTGAGTTCTGGGTCGAGCTCCACCATAGCATCATAGATGTCAAAGTCATTATCGTAGTTTGATGTGGTTCGCAGCTTGTTTGTGTCTTTCACAATGTCGCTAATACCTGCGATAGCCGCAAAGGAATGTTGGTGGGGAAGGGCAACGCTGGAGGTCTTAGGAGTCGGAGTAGTAGGTGAAACAGACTTGCGTCTGGAAACCGCTTGAACAATGCGTTGCCGAATCCCCATGTTTAGTTTGATGCGGTGTGCGATTCTTCAAGGTGTCTATTGTGTGAAGCCGATAAATGCTAATAAAATGAGTCCGATAACGCCACCTGTCTGTGCTACTTTGCGCCTAACATAGCGTTCAATAGCAAAAATAGGGCTATCCTTTATTTGCTCAATCCCTGTGCGTATGTCATGGACATCGGATTCAATCGAGGTGAGTCGTTCTCCGTGATCTTTGAGAATAAGAACGAGCGCATCATCTCCCATATTGAGTTGTAGTATGTTGCGATATGTAAAGGTGAGAGTATGACAGATAAAGTAGTGCATGAAATAAACGACAGTTCGGGAACAATAATCACATCGTATGAGGTTAGGAAGGAAGCTCATTGTTGGTGGTGTGGTTCAAAGCTAATATGGCAATCCGATTTTATGAAAGACGAATGGGGCATTGAAGGAGAGGGTATGGTTACTGTCTTAGTATGCTCTGGTTGTGATGCAGAAGTAAGAATGATAGAGAGCGAACCTTGATGTATCGGGTTTAGCGTAGCCCTGTTATGAAAGGTTTTGCCTTTGAGCGTTCAAGAGGAAATGTAGGCTACTTCTATGAATGGCTTGGCTATACCAGAGGCGAACATATAGATGAATGGCTTGAAATCTATGGAGATCGTAAAGACGCACAAGTTCACAGGGTTTGCATTATCGCACCCAGAGATCATAGCAAGTCCACTACGCTTAGAGTAAAGCTGCTTCACCAGGCTTTGTTTGACAAATGGAGAGATAAGCCGTTCACTTGTTGGTTGTTTTCAGCCAGCAAAGATACTGCAAGCAATAGGCTGAATGAAATTAGAGAGGATTTGACCCGACACCCCGAATTGCGGAAATTCATTGACGATAAACGGGGAGGTAAGTTTGAACTTAGGCTTACGAATGGAGCTTGGATAAAGGCAACAGGAATGGGCGCAGCTATGAGAGGTGAGCACCCTGCCTGTATTGCTCTTGACGATGTGCTAACAGACATGGGAGATACACCTATGGATTCTGTAAGGGATTGGCTGAAGAAGGTAGTTACGCCTATGCTAAGTCCAGGTACGAGTTTGTATTGTGTAGGAACTCCTATGTCAGCAGTTGATTTGTATCATACTGAAATGTTGTCGAATGAGGCTTGGAAAAGCGGAACATGGTCGGCTATTCCTAATTGGGATCAGTGGAGAGCAAGCGCAGGGGAGATTGAGCCGGAAGTTTTGTGGCCGGAACAAAGAAGCTTGGCGTTTATCATGGAACAAAAGGGGGCTATGGGCGATTTGGCCTTTGCTCAAGAGTATTTGTGTAAGGTGATGGATGACGATTCAGCAGCTTATCCGAGAGCTCATACAAGAAAGAATTTAAATATGGACTCTGGGATTGAATACTCAAAGGATCATGGTGGTAGGTATGTTGTCGGCTTTGACCCTTCACATGGATTAGGACAGGATTACTCGGTGGCTATCGTAGTAAGACAAGACGAGCAGGGCTATTTACACATCGTCAATGTCTGGAGAAGGAATGATTTTCCACCAGCAAAGCAAGCAGAAAAAGTTGTTGAATTGTGCAAAAATTACGGGAATGCTACACTATCTGCTGAAAGTTCGGGTTTTCAGCAATTATATGAAAGTTTGATTTCGCAGACTGGAGCTGTGGTGGACTACCGACCAAGCAAGGTTAGTAACAAGTCGCTGAAGCAAGGACTATTGAATCGGTTAAGAGTTTGGTTTGAGCAGGGTAAGGTAGTGTTTCCTTATGGCAACCATGATACCAGACGGATTATTGATGTGCTACTTGATGAGCTGGAGTGTCATGTTTGGAAAGGTGGCGACATTGTGGACTTAGGAAAGCATAACGATACGACAATGGCTCTAGCTCATGCGATAGATTGTTTTGCTCATAGGGAAGGAGTAGCTGCACCTGTGGCAGTAGGTAAGGCAAAGAGTAGTGGGTGGACTAAAGGAGGTCGCACCAAGGGAAATAGGAGGCCAAACCCTGGAAAGTATGTGGGGCTTTGGTGATGCCAAGAAAAAATTTAGCTGATAGAGTTGCAGAAGTCCTAAACGATGGGGAGTTTCTTGAGGCAAGTAGGATCAGAGATAGATTGCATCAAGTGATGAAGGGAGGCACACCAAGCATTAGGGAGCTTACTTCTCATCTGGGGAGGAATCCGTGTGTCGTTTCAGTAAGAGCACCTGCTGGTAAGACGCAGATAAAAAAATACGCCAGAAAAAAAATTATTAAAAATTTTGAGAGAGGGTGAGCGAAGTAGCTGCGTGTGTTTTAGTGGATTTTTGGAGGGTGCCAGGGATCAGAGAGCTAACACATATATAAGCATTATGCAAACTTGCATCATTGGAGTTTTGCATTATGTTAATATACTATGACTTGGCGGCCTGCGGAGCTCCGGCCTGGTAGCAATCTTAGACCCTGTTATGATAGGGAAACAAGCACCCAGAAATTGATCCATATAGCAAAAATTTGAGCAGATTTGACACAAGAAAAACAACGCTTTCAATCTTGATAAGGTCGGCAATTCTTGAACGGTGTTTTATTGTCGTTTAATCGTTCTCTGCGGGCTTCTTTTGTGCTGGTAGTCTTTGACCCTGTGCGGCTGTTCTGCTCTCCATACAGGGCAACGAGGAACGGCAGAAAGCAACGCCTCAATAATGGGTATCTATGAGGGATTATCTGCGAGTCATTTAATAGGGTGGTAGTGATGCGTTGTACCATGTCAGAGGATAACAGCCCGACCAGCCCGACACCGAACGAAGATATTGAGGGAGATGAAGCATGGCTTAACCTGCATGGTTTTGATATTGATTCACATCTTAACAACCTTTCAAAGAAGGCTCTCATTAATGTGATTAAAGCATACAGAGCAGAGAACATGACGACAGCAGATGATGATTATTTAGCCTTCATCATCAAGCAACAGAACAACGACGGACACGGCTCATTTGATGAGTTCTTCACCTTCAATAACTGTGTAACCTGTATTTGTGCAGACTGTGGAAAACCTGCCCCAGAAATTAGAATGACAACGGCACAGGGCGAGTCCATTCCTATGGCAAACTGCCCGACCTGTAACGAGATTACAGGCGTTGAGTTTGAGTCCAGTCAAATTATGTGCATTCACAACGGAGAAGGCTCGGAGGTTTGTCATCAAATGTTCTTGAGGCACTTTCCCGATTCCTACACTCCGACCCTTGAGGAATGGGTTGAGGTTCTAAGAGAAGAGGATGAGTGCGAGTGCATAACCACCGATATGGGCGGAGTTTGCCTCCACTGTGGAAAATCCCCAAGGTGCTCAAACTGTGGCGCAGAATCAACCGACTTATGTCCTGCTTGGTGCAAAGTTGAAACAGGCTTGATTGAATGCGACCATATCAATTATGCTGATACCTTAGACGGTGTTGAATGCTTAGATTGTGGAGAGATTGAATGCGGAGATTGTGAAGGCACAGGCTACGCACAGACTCAAAGAGCACCTTGCTCAAGTTGTGGCGGTAGTGGTTCAAATGAAGTAAGCGGTTCACCTACTGGAGAGGTGGTTGAATGAGTTGGCGAGTTGATTGGTGTTTCTCTGCCGAGGATGGGATAACATTGGTAACGCGTTCAAGTTTCCTCGCTGAACCTATCAGCGAGATTCATTTTACCAGCGTTCGCAAGTTGCTCAAGCACTTGAGAAAGTGGCATCCAGAACGGCAATTTAAATCAGAGGTTTGGCATCACTACGGCAAGAACTACACCATCAAGAGCCGCTTAATTGGGTGGGATTGAATGAATCATAAACTCCCTAAAAATGGAAGCCTTGACGGTGTGCTCAACTGCTCACCTTCACCACTTCCACACAATGCAGGAATGCCGCGAGGTTTCCGCCTCAAGGTTGAGAGAATCAAACCGGATGGGTTCTCATTTGGTGGGGTGTGGATTACAAACCCTCACTTTGATGAATCCTCAACTGTTGAGGTATGTCCGGTTGAGTATTATGGAGAGGCTTATTTGAATTGGTTGGAGGCTTGTCAATGATTCGCGTTTGGTGCTTTGGCTACTCTCTAACAATGCCCGCGTTCATGTTTCCTGTTCTCATGTTCTGCTTTCTTCCTCTTGCGCCTGTGCTCGCCTTGGTTGGTGGCTTGGCTGTTGAGGTTTGAGGTGTTCCAGATTTTGCACAGTTTGAGAGGTGGCGATGAGATTTGAGAGTTTAGATTTTGGATTTTTGGTGATACCAGAAATTGTCCCTCCTGGCTAGCTCAAGGGCGGCAGCTTTCATTAAACCGAGATTTCAATTCAAAAACCCCCAACTTCTGAAGCCCTCAAAAAAGCTCGCGTTAGCATCGATCTCAAAACGCCCAGGATTTTTTGAAATCTCCTGATCCATTAGAATTATTTTTTTTCATTTTTTTTTATGGTGTAATTTTTACACTTAGTTTATTTTTAACACCTGGTGCAGCTGGCGACACTTGGTTTATTTTTTACACTTAATTTATTTTTTACACTTAGTTTATTTTTGATACCAGGTGTTTTTTTTACACTAAGTTTAATTTTTACACTAAGTTTGAAAAATCCTTCAGCTCCATGATTTTCATTTTATTGCTTTTTGAGAGGCGTTTAGTGTAATAGCTGCTTGAGCTCAAATTAAGCGAAGATCAGAGAATTTCAAAATGTCTATTTTTGCACTATGCCTAATTAAGCGTTCTAAGGGGTCTATCTCGCATTTGTTGTTCTAGTGGTATGTATGTACCTAAATTTCATTTGCTTAGAAATGGGGTACTGCTCTAATGCAATTTTTACACCAAATTTACTTTTACACCTACTACCTTAACTCAATTATTTTTTGTATCTATCCAAAAATCATGCTAAAATTAACTTCACAAAATCGAGATTTTTACTTAGGTTAATTTTGTGAAATCCGCTTCCTTTTTAGATAACTACTCAATAGGGTATTTTGATGCGAGTTAGTAATGCACCTGCCGATATGAAATATACTCGGAAATGTGGAAGACTAGAAATTTCTAGAAATCCAGTCCGAATGAAATTTGTTAGAAAATGTGGAAGAGAAATAGATTTTGATAGAAGGGGGGAATTATGCACATGCTCAACTTGTCAGTAACTACGGGTCTTGGAATTACTTTCTATGGAACAACCCCTAAAGAAATTATAATTCAATTGATGAGAACAGATTTTGAATTACCTTCAACAATCTTAGAATACAAAGAAGGAGTCGCCTATCGTGCGGAGGTATGCGGAGTGAAGTTATTGTTTTGGGATGCTACTTCCTTTCTATATGCTATGGCAGATGCCGGATTCATCACGATTACCATAGGAGGTGAAGAGATTGAAGAGAAGAAATAGAAAACTATCTGTTGAACAAAGAAAAGCGATTTTTACTTTGTACCAAGACGCTAATTGGACTATGGCTAATCTAGCCGAACAGTTCAAAGTAAGTATTCCTAGAATCAGCCAAATAGTTAAGGAATTTAACGAAGGTGGCTACAATGAAGAATAATTTACCTATTGTGTTATTAGGAGTCTTGGTTGGTTCGATAGTAGGTTTCATAGCCTCTCAAACTGTAAAAGGCAAAGAGGATGATTTGATTTGGAGTATTAACGATAGATACGAAAAAGTTCTAGTGCTTGTTGCTATCGTAGCAGTTCTCTTGGTGATATTGGGGGTTATGATTTATGGTAAGTAGAAGAAGTTCTCCAACCTTTAGAACTAGGTTAAGAGCCATTACTAGAAGAGATGGAATAGAAGGAGTACAGAATTTTTACGGAGTATCTAGAAGAACGGTTAGACGATGGATAGCCGGAGAAACTGCCCCTCAAAACCCTAGAACGATACGAAGTGTAACTAGAAGGGGATTGCCTATTACAGGGGCAGTTATTCAAGGTAGAAACCCTAGAACAGGTCAGTTTGAAACTCTTCTAACTGGTGAAGGTGCTAGAGCATTCGAAATAAGAAGAACAGAAATGATAGAAGAAAGGCGGGTTGCTATTGCTAATGCTCAAACACCTAGCGATAGAGAAATGGCCGATGCTATGATGGATGAACCCGACATAGAACAGTTTATGAATTGGGAACAAAGACTTGCTAATTTACAAGAAGCAACCGCATTAAATAGATTAGATGATTTTGAAGAGTATTACGGTTACGATGATTCTTGGGATGAATGGAGAGGCGACTACGACGCTATTATGGGAAGGTGATTTTGTGAAAACTACACCACCAGTTATCGCTAGACTTACACAAAATCCAATTGACAAATTGAATTTACCTTTGAGAGAATTACCTAATTTAACTAAACAGAAAAGACCGAAAGTTGGTCGAAGTTCTTCTCTAAGACCTCATAAAATGTGTGGTGCAGATACAGAAACCATAGACGGTAACATTTGGTTGTTTTCTACTGAATTTGGAGTTTGGGAGATTAACACGCTAGGCGATTTAATCGCAGTTCTCTACAATAAACAACATGCAAAATCATGGTCTAGTGGTAAGAAATCAAACAAGAAGTTGAAGCGAAAAGCGACTAGAGGAATTACAACAAAACAATTTTTCTTTTGGAATTTGAAATATGACGCTCAATCAATTATGCACTTTTTAGAACCTAGTCAAATTGATGCTTTGTTGGTTGGAGATAAAGTCAAAGTTTATTGTACTCCAACAAACTACGATGAAGAAATAGAAATCACTCTAAAATATCTTGAAGGAAAATATCTAGAAATTAAACCTAAATGGATGATGGGAGAGTTCAAAGTAGGTGCTTGTTATTGGTGGGATATTTCACAATTTTACTTCAAAGCAAGACTCAATAATGCTTCTAAAAAATTTCTTGGTGAAACTAAAGTTGAGAAATGTTTTGATGGTTCGATTCTAGATGTTACAAAATTAAATGACGGTGATTATCGAGATATGTACCGTGAAGACATTGAAAAATATGCTATACAGGATGCAGTTCTAGCAGGTAAATTAGCACGATTAAAAAGAGAAGATTATGTCAGTCAAGAGATTAGATTCATTCAGCCTTACTCGCTTGCTAATGTTGCTCAAAGAGAACTACTTTCAACTTGTGAAGTTCCTACAATAAATTATTACATGGACAAACCACATCTAAAGAGAGTCTTACAGGTTGCTAGTTCTAGTTATTATGGTGGATGGTTTGAGTGTAGCGGAAATGGTCGATATAATGACTGTATAGGCGTGGATTTAGCCTCGGCCTATCCTTATGTCATGTATCACCTCCCTCATACAGATAAGGGCGATTGGATTCATAGCGATTCAAAAGAAAGTTTGTTAGTTTGGTTAGAAAAAAGAAAAGCGTTTGAAATTGGATTTTGTGAAGTTTATATCGAATTTCCCGAAGGTAGAAATTTCTATCCTTTAGTTACAAAATCAAAATCAAAAACTCTAGTAACTCCTAGAATTGTGAAAGGTTGGTACACGGCTGATGAAATCAGCGAGGCTTTGAAATGGAATCCAAAGAAATTTATTGTTGGTGAATGGTATAGATTTGTTGAAGATGATTCAAACTCTAGACCATTTCAACCATTTATCGACAAATTCTACGAACTAAAAATGAATAGCGAAAGTGGAAGTGTAGGGTATAATGTCGCAAAGGTTCAACTGAATTCCATCTATGGAAAATTACAA
>WLWF01002913.1_pt1 | contig 11789 bp, 10 predicted proteins | sample 6718331 | NCBI WGS metagenome assembly WLWF01 (sample SAMN12718692, study PRJNA515312) | sponge metagenome | isolation source: marine sponge | host: Mycale hentscheli | place: New Zealand: South Island, Marlborough, Capsize Point | collected 2003-05-01
TCAAATAAATGCAAGTCGAAGATAAAGAAATAAACGGATTCTTAATTGAGTCTTTTAATCAGCACGGCTTAGAAGTAGGTAAAACACAGGGGATTTGTCCCCTGTGTTCGTCTTCTAGGAAACCTGAAAATAAGAAAGCTAAATGCTCTTCTTATGATTGGGAACGTGGTATCGGCACTTGCCATAACTGTGATAAAACATTTCAACTGCATACATTTAAACGTAAAGGCAAAGCTGAGCGTGACTATGTAGTGCCTGAAAAAACTACTGTTGAAAACTTAGATAATAAGATTATAGAGTGGTTTAAAACAAGAGGTATATCTGAACAAACATTAAAAGATGTTGAAGTAAGTGTTGGAAAAGAGTTTATGCCACAGACCGGTAAACCCGAGAACACTATTCAGTTTAATTATTTTGTAGGTGGAATACTTACAAATGTTAAATATAGAGATGGACGTAAAAACTTTAAGCTATATAAAGGAGCTGAAAAAGTATTTTACAATATAGACAATACTGTAGGACATGATACATGTATTATAGTTGAAGGCGAAATGGATGTATTAGCTTTACATGAAGCTGGTATTACAAATGCTATATCAGTACCTAACGGCGCTACATTAAATAGCAACAACTTAGATTACTTAGACAATTGTATTGATTACTTTGATGATAAAGAAAAGATAATCATTGCGGTTGATAATGATCCACCAGGTCTAGCTTTACAAACAGAGCTTGTAAGACGTCTTGGTGCTGAGGTTTGTTATCTAGCATCATTTGATGACTGCAAAGATGCAAATGAATATCTAATTAAATATAATGCATCAGAGCTCAAGTCTAGGATATTAGATGCGAGACCTGTACCATTAGAAAACGTTACAACATTTAAAGACATTGAAGATGAAGTTACAGACTTTGTTCGTAATGGTTTTAAACGTGGTTTTCAAATTGGTCTACCAAACTTTGATAATATCTTTTCTACTTACACTAAACAGTTTATAACTGTAACAGGTATACCTAGTTCAGGTAAGTCAGACTTTGTAGATCAAATGGTTGTAGGTTATAACAGAGAGTATGAATGGAAGACAGCGTTTGCATCTCCTGAAAATGCTCCTACGTTTCTACATGCACATAAGCTTATGCGTAAAGTATGGGGTGATATGCCTAACAAAGGCCATATTGGTGGAGACAAATGGAATAAAGTAGCTAATCATGTTAATGATAACTTTTTCTTTATTGATATGGAACGTTATACTTTAGAGTCTGTATTACGTAAAGGTGCTGAGCTAGTTAAGCGTAAAGGTATTAAATGCCTAGTTATAGATCCATTTAATAAAGTTAGAGATATTGATTGTAAGACAGAGGACATTAATCGTTATACAATGGAATATCTAACTAAGATCGAAACGTTTGCTAAAAAGTATGATGTGCTAGTATTTATAGTTGCACATCCAACTAAAATGTATAAGACACAAGACGGCAAGATTGAAGAGCCAACGATGTATAATATAAAAGGTGGTGGTGAATGGTATGATGCTAGTTACCACGGCTTGTTAGTCCATAGAGACTACGAAAACAAAACCACAAAAGTTAAGGTATTGAAATGTAAGTTTCAAAACTTAGGTGAGAACGGAGCTGAAGCTCATTTTACTTGGGAGCCAAAGTCTGGTTGCTTTGTTCCGCACGAGATGCCTGACTTAGATGAGAAAATGCCTTGGGACTAAAGAAGTTTACGTTTGACGAAGTTAAATGGACCAAAGAAGATAAAGAAGCTTATAGATGGTGTGTTAATCACGGGATTAAAATAGGTGTATTAGCAGCTACACCAGGCTTTGATGTTGGATCTTGGAAAATACGTATAGTTGCAAACAATAAAGAAATGATTAGCCCAGGAGATTATAGTAGAACAGAAATATATCCTAAAGTATTTGAAATGTATAGACATTATTACAAACTAAATACGAAGGGTAAAGGATAATAAATATATGAGACAATTAACATTTAAAAATGCTAGTGAAGTTTTTGATTTTTACTATGGCACAATACCTTACGAAGGCATAGACTTTGCAGGTACTAAAGCTATGTTTAATCAAGGCTTTATTATTGAAAAGCCATATGAACGCATGATAGATAATGAAAAACGTGAGTTCAATATGGAATATGCCGAAGCCGAATGGCAATGGTACTTGTCAGGAGATTCTTCAGTTGACAAACTAGGTGAGATATACGGAAGAGTTCCAGCTATATGGGAACGTATGGCTATTGGTCCTAAAAGATTAGTTAATTCTAACTATGGTTATCAATGGGAAAGAAGTTATCAGCTAGATAAAGTTGTTGCACAATTGAAAGATAATCCTGACACAAGGCAAGCCGCAATATCTATATACGATGGTAAAGAAATAAATAAATATAGAAAAGACACGCCTTGTACTTACGCTGTGCAATTTACAGTTGTAAAAAGTAAATTAAATATGTGTGTTGTAATGCGATCTAATGATTTATGGTATGGCTTCTGTAACGATCAATACTGTTTTAGTAAACTACAAGAGTTAGTATCAGATAGAACAGGATATGACATAGGTACATACTATCATTTTGCACATAACTTACACATATACAACGATAAATTACCTGAACAAAATGTGTTAACATCAAGAGCCAGAACTTATGGATAAAATTAAATATTATTTATACCATATACCGGGTAAAAAAATAGGTGTTACACGTGATCTTATATCTAGGGTTGTTGACCAACAAGGTTATAGCTTAGACGAAGTAGAAGTTCTAGAACAAAGTACAGATATAGATTATATATCTGACCGCGAGTTAGAACTTCAACAGTCTTACGGCTATAGGGTTGACAGACAGAAATATAAAGATCTGTATATTAATAAAATAAAATCTAATACAATGCACATAAACGCGACAGAGCAGACTTCTACGTTCCCTTGTCCAGAATCTAAACTTAAAGGTAGATTAATGGATAATATGGGTAAAACGTGGGAAACAACACACGGAACATTTGAAATTAATATGGACACTATTAGTTGGATAATGAATAACGTAACAACATCTCAATACACAATGGAGAGATGTTATATATATAATAAAGCATTTGCTAAATACTTTCAAGTTCAAGATCATGCTACAGCAGCTGAAAGATTTCCATTTGGTAAAGATGCTTATCAAGCTTACTTAGATACTCTAACAACTAGAGCTAATAGTAATGGTAACTGGAGATATGATAGTAGCGAAAGCGAAAGGTTTCAGAAAATAAGAGACTGGGCAGGCGAAAGAGGTTTATATACTAAAGGCGATACTAAAACACAGTTCTGTAAATTAATGGAAGAAGCTGGTGAACTAGGTAGAGCTGTACTAAAAGATGACAATGAAGAATTTGTAGATGCTATAGGCGATATGGTTGTAGTATTAACAAATATGGCACATCTAGGCGGTACAACTATTGAAAAATGTATAGACACTGCATACGAAGTTATATCTAAAAGAACTGGTAAAATGGTTAACGGAACATTTGTTAAAGATGAAAAGTAAGACTATAATATTTAGAGATCCTGTTGTAGAAAGAGTTTGCGACAAGTTTGTTAAACGTTCTGATATTGGTTATGCTAAGTATGGTAGAACATTACACGATGAAAGAACTGGTAAACATAAAAATCTAGCTGGTTATTTAAATGATGTGCAAGAAGAATTAATGGATGCTATTCTTTATATTCAAGCAGCTAAAGAAGAGCTTAGCGATAATAGAGCTGATAAAGCTATATCTGAAGCTAATAAAGCTAGCTTTAGGCCACCACATCCTTCACACGCTAGTACGGCACAACAAGATTGGGACGATGCGATCTCGCCGGTATAGCAAAAAGAAAGGTCCGGTAAGGTCTAAGAAAGTTAAACATGATGGCATACAATTTGCATCAGGTTTAGAAAAACACATGTACATAGCTTTAAAAAAAGCTAAGATAAAAGCACAATATGAGGGACAAACTTACGAGCTTGTCCCTTCTTTTAACTTCGATCAAGAAGCTTATGAACGACAAAGTAATGGAAAAGGTGAATACCGTAATCGAGGTAATAAGAAGATACTTAATATCAAGTATACTCCAGATTTTGTGGGAGATAACTTTATCATTGAATGTAAAGGACGTGCTAATGAATCTTTTCCCATACGCTGGAAGTTATTTAAAGCTTACGTACATAAACACTTACCGAACGTTACGTTATACAAACCTCAAAATCAAAAGGAATGCGAAGAAACCGTGAACTTAATTCTTGGGAAAAGAAAGACTTAGCAAGAAGAAAATATGCAGAACGTCAATTGCAAAAATTTATTGATTGGAGTATAGAATCTAAAGGTTATTTAAAATATAAAGAATTAATTGAATATGAAAGAAAGTACTCTGCTGGAAATGCAGAACAAAATAAAAGCACTAACTAATATAATGCAGCAAGTGCTTGGAGAAATAACACATCTTAGAGAGTTAAGTGTAGGAACTTTAGAAACAATAAAGTTAATGCCTGATTATCAAGATGCCATTGATGCTTTAAAAAAGCAAATGGAAGACAATGTAAAAGAAAAACAAAAAGTAAAAGAAGATGGAGTTAAGCAACAAGATACTAAGTGATATAACAGTTTATATGAAGTATGCTAAATTCGTACCTGAGTTAAATCGTAGAGAAACTTGGGCTGAATTAGTTACCAGGAATAAAAATATGCATATCAAAAAGTACCCTGCATTGACTGACCAAATCGAAGAAGCTTACAAATTAGTATATGAAAAGAAGATTTTACCGTCTATGCGATCATTACAATTTGGAGGTAAGCCTATTGAGATCTCGCCTAATCGAGTCTACAATTGTGCTTATCTACCTATTGATAGCATTGACTGTTTTCATGAAATAATGTTTTTATTATTAGGCGGAACCGGAGTAGGTTACTCCGTGCAACAACACCACGTAGCTAAATTACCTATAGTTAATAAACCTTATGTTAAAAGAACTAGAAGGTTTTTAATTGGTGATAGTATAGAAGGATGGGCTGATGCTATTAAAGTTCTTATGAAGTCTTATATGGGCGATAAGAGATCTTCTAGCGTGCAGTTTGATTTTTCTGATATTAGACCAAAGGGAGCTCAACTCGTAACGTCTGGAGGTAAAGCACCAGGACCTCAACCATTAAAAGAGTGTATACTTAAAATTAAAGGCATCTTTGATGGTAAAGAAGACGGAACACCATTAACAACGTTAGAAGCACACGACATTGTTTGTCATATTGCCGATGCTGTATTAGCAGGTGGTATACGTAGAGCAGCTTTAATTAGCTTGTTCTCTGCAGGCGATGATGAAATGATTGCAGCTAAATCTGGTAATTGGTGGGAAACAGATCCACAGAGAGGTAGGTCAAATAATTCAGCTGTATTAATGAGACATAAAGTAACTCAAGAGTTTTTTATGGATCTATGGAAACGTGTAGAGTTATCAGGATCAGGTGAGCCAGGTATTTATCTTAATAACGACAAAGACTGGGGTACAAATCCTTGCTGTGAAATAGCATTAAGACCTTTTCAGTTTTGTAACTTATGTGAGGTAAATGCTAGTGATCTTGAATCACAAGAAGACTTTAACGATAGAGTTAGAAAAGCAAGCTTTATAGGTACACTACAAGCTGGTTACACTGACTTTCATTATTTAAGAGATATATGGAGAGATACGACAGAGAAGGACGCCCTTATAGGTGTATCAATGACAGGAATAGGGAGTGCCGCTGTGCTGCAGTTGGATATGAAGGCCGCTGCAAGTATAGTGAAAAGAGAAAATACAAAGACAGCTAAAGCAATTGGTATTAATCCAGCTGCAAGATGCACAACTGTGAAGCCTGCTGGGACGACATCTCTGGCATTAGGAACTTCATCTGGTATTCATGCATGGCATAATGATTATTATACGCGTAGGATCAGAGTTGGTAAAAATGAATCTATGTATAAGTACTTAGCAGAGAATCACCCTGAGTTAGTTGAAGATGAATTTTTTAGACCTCACGATACTGCTGTAATTAGTATACCACAAAAAGCACCTAAAGGTTCTATATTAAGAGATGAATCACCATTTGATTTGTTTGAAAGAATAAAAAAGGTAGCTCAAGAGTGGATTGTACCTGGTCATAGAAAAGGATCTAATACTCATAATGTATCTGCAACTGTTAGTTTAAAACAAGAAGAGTGGGATGCAGCAGGTAAATGGATGTGGGAAAACAGAGATCATTATAATGGTTTATCTGTATTACCTTATGATGGCGGTACATATACTCAAGCACCTTTTGAAGATATAAGTAAAGTTAACTATGATATGGCTATGACACATTTAAAAAATGTTGATTTAACTAGAATATCAGAAGATGAGGACGAAACAGATCTTTCAGGTGAGTTAGCTTGTGCAGGAGGCGCGTGTGAGATAACATGAAACGATTAGCAATAATAGGAGGTATTGGCATGATGACAATGGCTGGTACTAATATGATTTGGCATAAGCAAAAGCCAAAATTCAATGCAAACACACTTGCAATAGCAAGCGGCGCTTTTATAGTGTCAATAGGTATAACTATTAAAATATGAATTATGTGTGATGGATGTCCGGGCGGATTTTGCCCATGGTGTTAAATAATAAAAGGGGAGGTCATTACGACTTCCCCTTTTTTGGTTACAGGAACTTTGGGTATGGTGCCCAGTTTTATCGTGTTCCTCGTTATTTTGGACGACGTTGACCTACTACTTTAAATTCTTCTTTCTTTGGCTTTGGTTTAGCAGGATCTTTTTTACCATCTGGGTTTATCTGCCACTCTGGCCAACCAGCTAACATAGCAACAGATTGCCACCACTCAGTTTCTTCGTCCATAGCTGCTTCTATATTTTGCATTTTTAATAATACTCTATCTAGCGGAACGTTAGTAACAGCAGATACAACCTTAGTAGTAGCTTCATAACCTGGATTATCTAATCCAAAATCTTCCATAGCTTTTTTTCTACGTTTTTTACTGTCTAAATTCCATGCAGCTTGTCTAAGTTTAGATATTTTAGAGCTTATAGGTGGAGAAAACTGTAGTAATTTATATATAGAATCAACATATTCAGGTCTTTTTCTTCCAGATCTTTCGTAAATATCTAACAAAAAGTTTTTACCTACAGAAACTGCAGCACCTCCCATGCCTAAGCCTCTTAATATAGAATCAGCCATACCGTTAGCTACATCTACAGCTTTTGCAACTTCTTTTTCATCATCGTCTTCACTGTTGGCAGCTAAAGCAAACACAGCTTGCTGAAGCATATTAAATATTAAGTTTTGTACTACTCCGTAATATATTATTTTACTTACATTAGCTTTGTTATCACCTCTACCTGCTGCTAAATCTTGAAAAGCTCTTTTTTGCATACGTGCATACTGCATAGGTGTATTTGCATAAGCAAGTATTAGACGACCAGCATCACTACTTTGCTGTTGTGATATTCTCATAGGATCAGAAGACTGTTGTGACTCTTCAGCTTTTTCTCTAAACTCTACCATAGCTCTTGCCTCTGCTTGTTCAAGAGTCATATCTTCATTCTTCATTAAATCATCTACTCTATTACGAAAATAAGTAGCACCACCTAAAGCTATAGCAAAACTATCAGCAAATTGAGTAGGAGCATATCCTTTTTGTAGGATATAGGCCACTGCTGCTTTAGCTTTGTTACCGCTAGTGTTAGCTGCGTTTGCTATTTCATTTTCAGATATGTTAATTCTCATGCCGTTTCTACGATCAACTAAAAAGTCAGAGTTCATTAACCTCATAAAGTCAGACCAATATTGTTTTTGATTAGCGAAAGCTTTGCCAGCTTTAATAGGGTTATTAAAACTCCAATTTATAAAGTTAGCACTAGATAAAGTTTGAAGCACTGCAGATCTAATATTTAAGAACATGACAACACCATTAGCATTGTTAATATAATCAAGTATTCTATTACTTAATCTATTTCCGCTGGCTAATCTGTTTTTACCTTGCTTCATACGTTCTAATACATTTTTCAAAGACTCAACATATTTAGTACCATAAGCAGCTTCAAGTTTATTTAAGTTTTCTTGTGAAAATATTACATCAACATTTCTTTGCCACTCTTCTAAATACTTTCTTCTAACACCTTTGTTTACTCCATCTATAAGATCAGTAGTTATTGTGCCAGCTAACCAACCTTCACCTGGAGCATTATATTCAAAGCTTTTGTTTAGCTTCATTATTTCATCAGCAAAGATTTTTAAGTTTTCATTAGCTTCTACTATATCTAATAGCTCTTTAGTATCTCCCTTAGATAAACCAGGCACAGTCATACCTTGTTTATTCCATATGTATACTCTAACAGCTTGCTCATTACTAAACCCTGAAGCATTTGTTTTCTTTAAATCTTTAGGAACATCTAAATCTTCTTTAAGCTTTTTAAAATCTTCAAACATGTTTTTTCTAAATGTAGAAAGATTGTTTGTTGCTCTAGTGTAAGGATTTATTAACCTTTCTTCAAACCATTTCATAGCTGAATCGCCTTTCTTACCTTTAGGTAGTATAGGATATATAAGACCTAAAAAATCTTCAGCGGAATAAGGTATAAAGAATTTAAACTTACCTTTTTTAGCTCCAACTATTTTACCTTTAGCTTCTGAATATCTAGCTTCACGTCTAATACCTGTGGCTTCTTCAACTATTCTATTAAAGTCTTCGTTTATATCAGCTTCTAAACTCATTTTAGCTTGTTGAACTTTAGACTTAACATCTAATACAGACATCGCGTCTCTAACAGCTTCAACATTTTGCAATGCATCATCAGCAAAATAAAAGTCGTTATAACCTTGCGCAGCTTTTTCAACTAGCCATTTAGCTTTAGCAGCACCAGTAGAATTACCTAAGCCAGTTATATTTTTCAATGGTAAGTTTAATCCTACGCTATCTAAAAACTCTTTAATAGCAACTTGAGCTTCAGGAGCTCTAGCGGTTAATACAAATACATCTTCTGTGCCTCTAGCTGCTTGTATTTTTTTTGCTATATCTAGCAGTGGACCTGGTGCTCCTTTAGTTACTTTATTAAACTCACTAAAATCAAACTTGTAACCTTGATCTAATAATGTTTTACCTTGAGTAGCAAACTCTTCTGCATTTAAACTACCTTTACTGCCGTCAGGCGCTGTGAATAAAACGTCTGACTCTGTAGTAGCTAATGTGTCATCAAAATCAAATACTCTAATTTTTCTTATAGGAGCTTTAATATTTCTACCTACATTTAAAGCATCATCTACTGTAGCTGCATAGCCTATTATATCTTCATTAGTTTCCATAGAAGCTTTAACAACATTATTGTCTAATGCAATTTCATTAGCTACCTTTGCTTGCTGTGTACTTTTCCATAATTTAGCAGGACCTACAGACTCTTTAACTATTTTACCTGTTTGTATGTTAAATAGCTCTGTAACTTCACCACCAATAGTAAACTCATTAAACCACCTAGTGAGTGGAGTATCACCGTATTGATAAGTTAGTGGCATAGAAGCTTTAAAGAAGTTACCAAAGTTATTATCAAAACCTTTTGCTATAACACCTACTTGATAACTGTCTTTTAATTTACTTAAGCTAATCTCTTTATTTTTACCAAATATAGCATCAGCTATCATTAGGTTCATTACAGATGAAGGTATACCATGTTCATATTCAAATAGCTTACCTACGTTTTTGCTATTATAACCCTTAGTGTCTATGTTTGTTGGTACATAAGTTAATCTACCAGCGGCTCTCATAGGTCCTTTCATGTTGTCATTAAAGCCTTTCATTAACATAGCTGCGTTTTCTTTAGTAGCAGTTTTACCTAACATTTTATCTACAGTTTTGTAGTATGTTGTAACAAAATTCCAAGCTCTATCAGAATAATCATTTCTGCCGTTTATTTCTTGCTGAGACATATTGTTGTTAACCATATCCATAGTTGTTTCTTGTGGATATTTTTTAGGACCTATAACTTCTCTAGTAACTCCGTCAACTTCTATTGTCCAAGTAGTAACACCGTCTTTTGTTGTAGACTTGTAATTAGTAATACCAAAGTTTTTTTCTAAAAGTTCTTTGTTGAAAACTTCAACGTGACCTCCACCAACTCTATATTTTCCTTGGTATTTACCTTTATCTTGATAGGTTATCTTGCTTTCTTTTATCTTGTAACCTTTTAATTCTTCTAATGCTTTAACAGCATCTTCAGCTTGTTTTTTAGTGTCATATATACCAGAAGCTTCATTACCATAGATCATGTTTCTATCTAATCCGCCGTCTTCAAAACCTCCTTTAAACAATATAAAGTCAATAGCTAAATCTAATTTAGTTTTACCTTGTTTCTTATAAGCTTTAACTAGCTGTGGTATTGATACATTTACAAAAGCCTTTTGCGTATCTCTGCCATCAGCATCATATAAATCTCCAACATTAACATTTTTTCCTTCTGCATCCTTTAAATTCCAAAACTTATTTAAAGTAGTATTTTCATCTGCGTTTAAACTTCCGTCTATATAAGACTTTAAAGGAAAATCAGTTATACCTTTGTATTCTGCTATTTGTTTTCCAAATTTGTTTATTAATGGAGTATACAAGTTTACTAGCTTAGTTATTTCAGGTTTACTTAAATTGTCACCATATATGCCTTCTACAATACTTCTAACCTGTTTTTTAGTTTCTTTAATATCTTTAGCAAATCCAACGTTATATCCTGTGTCAAGTAAATTACTAATTAACTTATCTTTGTCTTCCATGTATATTCCAAAGTTATTAACTGTTGGATTTTTTATTTCAGAAAACTGTCTCTCTACTTCTTTAGATAACTTAGATTGAACACCTCTATCTATAGATGAAGCCATTAATTGAACAACCTCGTCAGCTACTAAATAGTTTAACTTAGGGTTTCTACTAGTAATCTTATCTATAGTGTCTTGCTCAGTCATTACTTGCATGGTACCATCAAAACCGTATGTCTTAGCTAGATTTTTAATTAACGCTTCATCTCTACCTCTTTTCTTAAAAAAATCTAAATAAGCTTGATCACTAGGCATCAGTCTTGAATAAAGATTAGGTCCTGACTTTGGATTAGAATATACTAATCTACCTGTACCTTCATATCTTTTTATATCTTCTGGACTTAAATTTTTACGATCTAGTGAGGTAAATATTTTATCTTTAGAAAGTCTTTCCATAGCTACTAAATCAGCTATAGAAAGTTTATTTACCATAGCGTTTTTAATATCTAATAGTCTTTGATCATAACCAGGTGTTCCTTTACCTAATGATTGTTTTATATTATCATATAATATAGATTCGTACTGAGCTGCAATACCGTTTTTAAAATCTTTAATTATTCTTGAATAATCTATTTGAGCTTGATTGTATTCAGCTCTAGTATAGTTATCTGGGTTTTTAATAATCTCTCTAACGTCTTTTAAACTAACTAAAACATCTGCTTGGCCTTTCTTTTTTCTAACATACTCTAGCTTTGGCAATTTAGTACCTAACACTAGTTCATTAGCTCTAAGTATAGCGTTGTACATATCGGAACCTGGTAAAACGCCTGATTCTCTAGTAAAGTTTAATTCTTCTGGTATGTTAACTTCTTCTGCAGCTACTGGATCAAATTGTCTTCTACCTTCTACTTGAGCATCTATGTCTACAGTGTTTTTTGGAGCAGCTCCTTTAGCCATTTGTTTTCTAGCATCACCAACTTTAAAAGGCG
>WLWF01002915.1_pt1 | contig 11779 bp, 14 predicted proteins | sample 6718331 | NCBI WGS metagenome assembly WLWF01 (sample SAMN12718692, study PRJNA515312) | sponge metagenome | isolation source: marine sponge | host: Mycale hentscheli | place: New Zealand: South Island, Marlborough, Capsize Point | collected 2003-05-01
ATTTAACGTATCAATTAAATTAGAGTGTTCTCGGAATTTAGTTTTATCCTGCTCTACCACATTTAGCTTACTAACTAAGTTTTGAATTTCTTGATAACTTTCGGAAACGTTGAGAAAATCTTGGCAAAAAGTTGGATCCTCTATTTGCCCTTCCGTAACATGTTGAGTAAGCCACTTCTCATTAAGATCTCCAATACTATCAGCTTTGTAAGGACTTTTATTTATTTCATCCAATATTTCCTTAATATTTTTAACCATACCTTCTTGGCTAACGGGGGGGACGTCTTTAGAGACAGATCCTCCTCTTTTCAGACTTTTATAAGCCCTTTTATACATTTTATACTGTCTGTAGGTTTCATCCATTTCTTTATCATACCAAATATTTTATTTTTATTTATTTTAAAGGGTGAAAATTAATTTCTAAAACTAAAATTATAACAATGGCAAGAGGAAGATTTAGTAAACAAGTTACAGGAGGAGTTTCCGCAACTCGTGAAACTTCAACAACAAATGTGAATACAGGTCAGCCGGTGATGGCACAGTCTGATCTTGTATTAAATCAACAAGGACAAGTAGTTACAGCCGCTTTATCACAAGAACCTAATTTAGTTCAACAATTAATTAGGGGTGGTAATATTTTAACAACAGATAGTGAAGATATTGTATCAGAAACCAGTGTTACAGATAATAATAATCTCGTGACTTTGCTCAATGAAGAAGTTGGTGAAGATTCCACATTTACGAAATTAGCAACCAATACTGGATTTTTAGCAAATCTTACTAATATTATTAATAATAATAGTACTATAGGAGCAGCTATCACTATCTTAGTGCCAAGTAATGATGCGTTTGGCGAACTTGGTCAAAATCTCTTAAGCACTCTTAGCGGCGGAAATTTTAATGAAACTGCTAATAAAATATTAGCCTATCACCTTATACTTAAAAGTGGTAATTTTTTGGGTGAAAAATATCCCAGTGTTATTCCTATTAACAAAGTTCTTATTCCACCATCACTACTGGAAGAGGATAGTCCAATAGCTCAGATTATTAGAGATGATAGAGATGCCGAAACTACCACTGTAGCAGAGGTTATACCTACACCTACACCTATAATCCAAATCCAAACCGAAGTTCCAAAATGGTTAAGACAACAAAGTCTGGTAAATAACTGGAATCGTAGATAAGGGATTTCCATATTTTAGGTATTTTTCAATCACTCCAGACTAATAATAATGTCTTAAATAAATATATAGCTACAAGATATTATGAATAGTAGTAATATCATTAAACAATATAATGATCTTGGAGTATTACATAATGAGATAAGTGAGAAATCCAATAATTATGAGGATGATACCGTATCAAAAAACCAGTTAATATCAGATTATGACCAATTAAGAATAGATATTACACAAGCACTTGATATTATTATCAATTTAGAACCTTTAAGATTAGCGGAAAATCATAAGGATAAAGCCAAAAAAGATAAGATAAAGCCTATGGATCAAGATAGAAAAGATACTATACTTAATCGGCTAGAGCAAAGGTATAAGACTCTAATTAAAAGTATTGATAGTGATAGTGATAGTGATAGTGATAGTGAGGATAGTGAAATATTTCAATCTTATATCGACCTTTTAAACAAGGTCGCAGATATAATAATGCAGTTTAAACAAGAATTTAGTAAACTACAAATAATATCCTTTAAAGATTATGATCTTGCTTATTTAGAAAGTCTTATTATGGGGTTTAGCCAAACGTTTATGACCCAATACCAAATACGTGTCAAACCCGAAGATATTAATTTTTTAAAAATATTTGATAGTGACCGTCATTTTGTTGATAGTTTTCCAGTATTTTCATTTAGTATTAATGAGACTAAATTTATTTTGAAACCTAGAAGGGCTGAAATAGACTGTGCTATCATGAAATTATTTAAAAAAATTAATAAAGTCAACAAACGACAACTCGCAACGTTTCATATCACACCTCACCCCGATAGTAGTATAATTGCATCCTTATGGGAATTTATTAATACTACTGGTATTGAACAAACGGCTTATAATTTTCTATGTAACGCAAATTTATCCTTAACCGATTTAAACGAGAGGAAAAACAACTTAATCTTTTTAAACACCGTGGCACATAGAATCGGTTTGACTGATTTACATAGAGAGAATGTTTTACTGGATGGCAATCTTTTTTATCCCATAGATTTAGAATCAATAAACGATGAAAGTGTCACTGGATTATATGATCATAAGTTAGGTCCAATAGGACGTTTAAACCGGAAAACTATAGGGTTAATTAATAAATTTAATGATGGGGTTGATAATATACCTTATCGGTTTGTTGGAATACCAACTGCTGCGTTACTAAATTATAATAATGTGGGTTCCGATCAATCTCCATCTATGACAGAACTCTTAGAAATGTTTCAAGAAAATATCGCTCCATTTAATTTAAAACTGGACAGGGATAAATTGAAAGAGTATATTAATAAATGCCGGTACCATCAGATTGTTCCCTATTTTTATAAGTGGAAAAATAACATTTATATTAAGGATATACACATAAATGGCCCTGACACCAAAATAACAAGCCAATAATAGTTAGAGGTGGTGGTATCAGTAGAAATAACGTTTTGGATTTACCTATGTTGTTTTTAATCTTGCTTTAAATTCAACTAATGCCTTACCTATCCAATCTTCGTCACCACTCTGGACCGTATACCAGCGAGAACGCGACTCGGGGTTTTGTAAATCCGTGGAAGAGCGTCTTTTAATGGCTTCTTCGGTTTGGTATAGAAGACCACTAATTTCTTCCGGAGTAAGGATGTTTAGGTCAGATGTTTCCATATGGGTTTCCATCATACTGGTCGCATTGGTAGTAACCTGAAAGTTTTCAATACTATTTTTCGTATCTTGGTCTATTTCCCCAAGATCCACAAGGCGTTCATAGTGTTGTAATTGTAACATTGCGAGTTTTTTATATAAATCAACAAATTGCGAGCTATGGCGACCTTGGTGACCGGTGTTTAGTATTTTCTTTTCGCTGGATATTATATGATTAAGTCTATCTTTTTCACCTTGATCAAGGTCAAGGACCGCACCTCCTTTTATAATATTTATAAGCGTGGTAATAATCTTTCATTTTATAACTATGTCTAATGTTTTATTTGTACTAATAATTAAAATTAATTTAAACTTGTTAACAGACATCCCCATAATAGTTATGTTTGTATATTATTTTCACACTGTAGAATAATAATGAAAATCTGGAAAAAAACCTTATTTATCGTTCTACTTATCGTGATAGGATATTTTTTAACTAGTTATCTTGGGTTAGTAGATAACTACTGGGAATTTATCCTGCTATTTCCTCTTCCTAAAAATATTAAAAACGTCATAAGTTATCTAAATAGGAATAACTTGACCTGGAACCTTAGTTCTAGTAAAACCAAGGAAAAATTTAGTCCACTAGTCTGCCAAAGAAGGGTTACTCCACTTCAAAAAAAAATAGTGGCCTCTAATCAGGGTTGGAAATGCCGAACGTGCCAACAAACCTTAGATTATACCTATGAGGTTGACCATATTCAACCCTTGTTTCAGGGAGGAAGTAATGATATAGCCAACCTCCAAGCTCTTTGTCGGGGATGTCACGGGAAAAAGACCATTTTAGCAAATTTAGCCTAAACTGCTATTAGTCTTGCGACTGATAATTTCTTACTTTAAGCCAAAACGAGTTAAAAACATAGTTAAATAATAATTACTATATCATATTAAACGATGTTTTTTGGAGGACAACCTAATAAATCTGATAATACTAAATTTTACACCCTACTTGGCGTCCAACAGGATGCCGACCCCGCGACTATTAAAAAGGCCTATCGGAAATTAGCTATGAAATGGCACCCTGACAAAAACCCAGATAACAAAGAAGATGCCGAAAAGAAGTTTAAGGAAATTTCGGATGCCTATTCTATCTTGTCTGATCCGGAAAAAAGAAAGGTCTATGACCAATACGGTGAAGATGCTGCCAAAGAAGGTGGTGGAGGTGGAGGAATGCCTAATCCAAATGACATTTTTGAAAATATCTTTGGCATGAATTTTGGAGGTGGTGAAGGTGGGCCTAGGAATAATATTAGACCATTAGTAGAGGTCGTTGAATTAACACTAGAAGAGTTCTATACCGGGAAAACGGTTGAAGTAGAGGTAAAAAAGGAAAAGGTATTTAATAAGCGGGGTCGGGTTGACCCTAAGGGGATGACCGTTTGTCCTGACTGCGGTGGAAAAGGAAAGCGTCAGGTTCTCAGACAATTAGGACCAGGGATGGTTCAACAAATGCAGATGCCTTGTGAAAGATGTGGTGGTAAAGGATACTGTTTAAGGCCTGGGTATCGTTTAGGAACTGAAATAGAAAAGATTAAAGTTGAAGTCCCACCTGGGTCTAAGCATGAACACCAAATTATCAAGGAAGGTCAAGGTAATTATGATTCAAAAAGTGATAGTTATGGTGATTTGGTCATTATTTTACAGGAAAAACCACATGATGTTTTTAAGAGAAGGGGACACGATCTAATTGTTCATCAGAAGGTAGATATAATGGAGGCCTTGACTGGTTTTGAAACCATTATTAAACACCTTGATGGTCGGGAATTATATCTGAAAGTGGATGAGATTATTAAACCCGAAATGGTCAGGCAAATTAGATACGAAGGAATGCCTATTCCCGATAATAACATTATTAAGGGCCATCTCTTTATTGCATTTGAGTTAGAATTCCCGACTTCACTGAAAACTAGTCAAAAGACAAAAATACGGGAGCTTTTTGGTCTAGCTGATTCTAAACATGATGATTTAACCCCCTGTATACTAGTAGATCCAGAAGAAGATAATCAAGATTCTGATCCTGATCCTAGAATGGGAGGTATGCCAGGTGGGTTTGCTGGAGGCTTTCCTGGTGGATTTCCTGGAGGCTTTCCCGGTGGAATGCCCGGTGGAATGCCCGGTGGAATGCCTGGCGGGATGCCCGGAGAAGGACCAGAAGGGGTTCAATGTGCCCAACAATAATAAAAATAATAAAAATAATAATGATAATAAAAATAATTAAAGTTAATAAAAGTTAATATTCAACAACGTAGGGTAAAAAAAACCTCACATATGGATAATGGATCTAATTACTGGAATAGTTAAAAGCAACTTAGAACACTATGGAGATCATCTTGTTAATCTTTACCAAAAAGTTAAAGTAGGTGGGGCACTCCAAACTACAGAAAGAGAAAAGGCGGCTCTTTTTAACATTACCGATCAATATCAACTAATTAGAGGGGAAAAGGACCAGCCAATAGATGAGTTAAGTTTTACTAGAATTTTTAATAAGTTAAACCAAAATACTGCTTTACGTCAAATGGTTCAGTGGGGTGGAGGTGGAGCAGTGAAACCAAAAAAATTAGTCGTTTCAAAACGATTACATCCTATTTACCTGGATTACCTATATTACAAATCCTCCCAACTATCTACTACTGGAATAGATAGGTTTTCTGGATCATCCTGATTATTGCGATCATTGGGATTATCTTCTGGGTCATCTTCCGGGTCATCTTCTGGGTCATCTTCTGGGTCATCTTCTGGGTCATCTTCCGGACTTCTATACATAAACGTTTTTTTGGTCTCCACCTTAACCGGAGGTTGGTAATTCTTTCCTCCAGTTGGATTTTTAACTTCTTTTTCTTTTGGCTTATCACGACTAACGATAAAGCCAATTAGATTAGCCAATTCATCAATTGTCGGTGTCCCATTTTTCTTTTTCCGGAGTAGTTGGTTAAATTCCAAAACCTTAGGTTTATTTTTCCGAAGAGCCGCCTTAGAAGTCCTAATCAAATAGATCGCCTCGTAATTTTCACCGACCTTCCCGACTTGAAATTCATTTTTTATCAGACCTTCATTAAACCAATTGTTATAGGTGTAGTTATTTTGGAACCTTTTAAGGTTTCCGGAAAATTTAGCAATTAGATCATTGGTTTTGACAATGACGCGTTCTTCAAAGCTATTTGGCATTAACAAGTGTTATTTAAATTGTTTTTAATTTAAAAATAATTATCAATTTTTTTTTAAATGGTCTAAATTTTATCGTGGCTGTAGGTATAAAGGTTAATGGACTACCTAAAATACAAGCAACGGTATCTAAATGATAAAAAACAATATGACTTAGATGAAACTAGTGGAGGTGGGTCACACTATGATGAGGAGGAAGAACCAGATATTATCATTAAGGTAGCTAGTATTGGAGGAGAAACTAGAGAGGTGTCGGCACCTGCCTACATAACTATCGCTGATTTGAAAAAAGAAATTGCGAGAGATTTAAGTTAAAAACTTAGTTATGCTGGTACAATTCAACTATACCGTACAGGTCAGGAAGATCCGTTACAAGACACTGCAACGCTCTCCTCATTAGATATTACTGATGGTTCTACCTTATTTATGCTACCTATTCCTAAAGCCTGGTTTTGGAACAGTCGGAGTCGTTTTATTAATTTATCTTCACCTGACACCTTTTACGGACAAATTGCTCAAATCAAAAAATCAAGTAAGTCTCCTTGGGGAAAAAGACAATTAGTTACAGGTGGTGAAATTATGGAAACAGGAAGACATTATTGGGAAATTAAAATTAATAGAGAGGATAGACATCACGCCAACTTATTTATTGGTGCTTGTTCTCCACCTGGGGAAACCGATGGGTCTCAAATGATCAGAAAGGACTATGCTAATATAGATTGGAGTGATAATTACCTAGGTTATTTTATTAGTTCTAGTGGTCTTTATGGAAACGGTGTTGGTTTTTTAAACGATCCTAATCGTAGTTGTCACTTCCGAGAGGGAGATACCATCGGAATTCTACTTGATTTAGATGAGAAAACGATTAAATTTTATCGTAATAAAGAGCGGTTGGGACCTGATTGGCCTGTAGAGGTCAAGGCCCCCCTACTTAAAGCCGCTGTGATAACAACGGCCAATACGGAAATTGAAATTGTTTCTAACTCACAGATACCCGAAGATACCTGAAGATACCGGAAGATTAGATTATCCCCATTTTTTTAATTTTAAAATAGTTAAAAATTAAAAACTTGTGACATTAATAAAATGACACAGGATATTAATATCGGTTTTATTGAAGCCTGTCTAGACCGAAATTTCACCGATGTAAAGGAAATTTACCAAAAATATCTAACTCACCCCTCCGACTCCGAGGACAGCAACCAATTAGATTTTGTCTTAGACCATAATATTATCGACCTTTTATTTATTTGTTTTAAAAATGTCAGTAGTCTGGAAATTATGGAATGGCTTTATGCCAAACTAGATAAATTGATAAACCACCAAACTGGTCTATTGGAAATTTTTGTTCCCCTGGAAGAAATACATGACTTCTGGGTGGAAACCTTTAAAAATGCGGCTTATCAAGGTGACCGAACCATTGTCAATTGGCTATTTGACCGTGCTAAAAACCATATTTTTGGATTTCCCTGTCACCATGAAGAAACTGATGAACCAATAAAAAACCTAGTAAAATCTTGTCTAACACAAGATGAATACGGGGCTTTCCGAAATGCTTGTAGTCAAGGGCAGGTTGAGACGGCGGAACTTATCTATGATTTAGGATATCTCTCTGGTCATCCGATTAATCTCCATACTAATAAACAATGGGTTTTTTATTGGGGGTGTCAAAGCGGACAGTTAGAAATGGTCAAGTGGTTATATCATAAGGCACATTCCATTCAACATCCCTTTACTAATGTCGCAGAGGTCTACCATCTTTTAAACGATAACAGAGAAAGCCTCAGTGGCCAAAAACAAGCAACCCTAGAATGGTTAACTGATCTAATAGAATTAGAAGGAATAGCAACGGATTGGAACTTAGTAGACCTGGATATGATTAAAGAGCTTTGTTAAAACTTGGGCGTACTTTACTAAGTTTTAGGGCATCATATTTTTGCTTTTGAAGCTGTGTCATCTCCGTTAATTGTTTGTTAGCTAGTTGCTGACATTCATATTCGGTTTGACAAAAGGGTAATTGTTCGGGAGGAGTTTTTTGGGTTGCGGCACTAGGTCCACGTAGGGAACCTACTAATTTTAGGTCTAAAGCAACTTTAAGATAGCGAACAGCGTCTACGACAACACCCTCACTATTAGGTGAATCCATCACTGATAACAGGGCATCAAGAACTACTGGCGAACCAATTAGCCCCTCCATTTCTAGGTGAATATTGGCTATCTTATTATCTCCGTGATACTTGATATATTCTGAAGGAGCCGCATATAAAAATCCAGTATCCCCATCTATGTTTCTAATCTTATTTTGGGCCATAATAACATTTTCTTTAGAGGTCTTTTTATCTTTTAACCTGCTTCGGTCAGTCATGTTTAAAAAATCGGTGTTTCCTCCGACATTTCTTTGAATATAACACTTAACCCGATGCCCTCTTGAAAAGGCTAGTTCCTGTAGCATTTGTGATAAAATACTGGCTCCAAACTGTGATTTCATATCATCCCCAATGAGAGGCAGTCCCGCATCAATAAACTTCTGTTCCCAAGCCGGATTGCTCGCAATAAAAACTGGAATACAATTAACTAGACCCACTTTAGCCTCCAAACAACAATTGGCATAGTATTCGGTTGCCTGTTGAGATCCAACCGGTAAATAGTTAATTAAAATATCAACTCCTCTAGACTGGATGACCTCAGTAACATTTACCGGGTCATTAATAGAAATTAAAAATCGGTCTTCTTCTGGATAGCTATATCCATTACGGGACTATAACCATCTAAGACTGGACCCATTTGGATAGTAGGACCAGGGGACAAGTTATGGTGTAAGACAGGAGTACAATTAGGTTTCGCTAAGACACCTTCCCCCAATGGTTTCCCGACTTTTCTCTGGTCAATATCAAAAGCTGCCACCACCCTAATATCGTTAATTTGATAGTCTCCAATTAGGGGACGCATTAAACCAGATATTCCCTCAATTCTTGTCTTTTCATCACTATAATAGTGAATGGCCTGGTAAAAACTACTGGCACAATTACCGACACCAACAATAGCTACTTTAATAGTCATTTCTAATCTTATCTTATCTTATCTTATCCTGATAGTTAAGGTTTATATCTTTTTATAAGATAACTATTTTATAATAATTTCTCTGTTAGTAATAATCTGACTACTAAGATGAATTGTCATAGATATAGGAAAACTGTCGAACCAAAATGTCAAGACCAACCCGGATGTCGTTGGAAAATTAGTGTAGGATGTTTATCAGAGACTAGTAGTGAATTTAGTGAGAGTGAACCAGCAACACAAGCTAAACCTAGTAGAAAGCGATCAACTGGAACTGTCTCGGGATTTACCCAGAGAGTTAACCAGTTAGTTAACAGACCAGAATTTTTCAGGAATCCAGATCCAGAAATTCAACCCCACTATCAAGATGTTGGTGGAGGTGGTGATTGTCAATTCCGTGTTTTTTCTAATATGTTATATGGTAACCCTGGGAGGCACGCTGAAGTAAGAACTAAAATCATAGAGCAGATTAGGAAAAATGGTCCATGTTATCCAGAATGGTGGGCCCAATCTGAAATGGAAGAGCAGGGTATTCCAATGTCTGGGAACAGTTGGATTGAAACCTATTGTCAGGCTAAGGCCAGACCGGCTGTCAAGGGGGATACCCGAGCTTGGGGGGATCACTTAAGTATTCAGGCCTTTACGGATGTCTATGGTTATGCTATTATAATGTTGTCTAAAAGTGGAAATTTCAGCATTTTTCAACCAAGAGTCTTAAATGATGAAGGTATACCTTGTCCACCAGCTAGTCGTGAAATTACTGAAATTATTAACCAGGCGATTGATCCTATTAATGGAGACTTTACAGACCTTTCAAGATTTCGTCTTTTATTATGGCAAGATAATATCCACTATACTACGGTGAGCCCCTATAATTTACAGCCCACTGAGCTACTGGTTGATTCTATTAGGGATATTACTACTGGAAAAGATGGTAACAGACCAACTACCGCGACCTATCAAATGATTATGAGCCTAATTCCAGAACAAGAACAAGAGATAGATGATATACCTCCAGAAGATTTATCCAAAAAAGAAAAATTAAGAGACGATACCGAGTCCCAAGACTCAAGTGGATCAACCAGTAGTGAAGATCTAAAGGAAATGAGAAAGCAAAAGGTTCAAGAACTAGAGGAAATTGACCTTAAGATTAGTGGAGAAGGGTCTTCGTCTCCAGATGAGGTAGAAAAATTATTCGCAACCCATGAAGAACTACGCCAAGATATTTATAATTTAGACCAAATTATCTTAGAAATAGATGGGGAAAATATTCAAGAAAAAGACCAAGTTAATAAACCAATAGATATTCCTGTGCCCGAACAGCAATATCTATTTAACCTTTCCAATTTTCAAGAGGAGGCAGATACACCGTCAGATTCCAGCACGGGCTCAGATATAGATTTATCGGACCAACCGGTAAATTGTAGTGATTGTGATAATAATACGAAATATCGTGGCTTTAAGGCCAAACGTCAATGTTGTAAGATGACAGCACCTTATAAAGATAGTTGTCAGTGGAATAAGAAAAAGGATAAATGTCTCAGTAAGTGATCAAGGCATTTTATCTATTAGGTTAATTGGTTAATTGGTTAATAGATTAATAGACAGAATCATCTAAAATAAATAAGCAGGTAAATAAAAATGTAAATAAGGACGTAAATAAGGACGTAAAGGATATTTAATAATTATAACCATTACAAAGATATGTCTGTCCTAGATGACTTTCTTACAACCTATCAAAAGGCTCAGCAATTTGATCCATCACTTTGTTTTCTAATTAATAAATCCGACAACCAAAACTTTGTGGCCTATTCTTGTCAATTAACGGATGGAAAATTTCCAGCTGAGAAACCGGTTAAAAAATACTGGCAGACCTGGGAAGAACTAGATCAAGACCATAATCCCACGAGATACGAACTAACGAGTATTGAAAAAAAACTGGCTTATGGGGTTAATTACACCACCATAACCCAGGATCAAGTTAAATTGACGGTTAATGCCTATAAAAAATTACCCATCACTCTTAGTCATCATGATGGAGTGATAAACTGTCAGCTCCGCTTTTCTGGGATGGACTATTATTTATTAGGTATTTACGTCCATCTACCAGAGAAACCAAGTAGTCGTGAAAAAATAAAGCCTAAGGGCATTACCCTGGTCGTGAAATTATCCTTGTCTAATCCAGAAAATGGAGGTGATTTAGAATTATCACCACCTTTTACCATCTATATTGATGCGAAAACTAGTTTAGATTAAAAATATCCTTAATTAGCTAAATGAAGATTTATAAAATTAAGGATACTATGGCCATCCTTTGGTTTTTTATCATAATATTACTTCAACTTAGGGGCCACTATCATGTAGTGACCGTTTTATTAACAATAGGTATGATATTAGACCTTATAATATCAGTTACCGATTTTGGTGACCACGACTTAGACCTTAGTAGTGTTTTTAGGAGTAACAGTGAAAAAATTATCTAGACTTTTGGTTGCGTGTGGCAACGGCTTATGAATAGTTTTGGGGATAGTTTTTGGGATTGTTTTTTTAGTATTGGTTTCTGATTTGTTATCAGTATTGGTTTCTGATTTGTTATCAGTATTGGTTTCTGATTTGTTATCAGTATTGGTTTCTGATTTGTTATCAGTATTGGTTTCTGATTTGTT
>WLWF01002916.1_pt1 | contig 11773 bp, 11 predicted proteins | sample 6718331 | NCBI WGS metagenome assembly WLWF01 (sample SAMN12718692, study PRJNA515312) | sponge metagenome | isolation source: marine sponge | host: Mycale hentscheli | place: New Zealand: South Island, Marlborough, Capsize Point | collected 2003-05-01
TACTTTACCTCGAACAGCGTGGCAAGATTCTGCAGTCTTTGATAAACCACACGCAACTTTTTATGATTCAACAGACAATGCATCTACCGAATGTATTGGAAATACTGATGGTATTACTATATACTATCAACAGGAAACAGGGACCGATCAAATTAATGCTGGCGGTGCAACAACTGCTATTATTGGTACGATTACATCTGGTGATTTTGATATTACACAAAGAAGAAGTAACACGGGAGCAACTGTAGGTATGCCAGATTTGAGAGGAGATGGTGAATTTATTATGAGAATACAAAGATTTATACCAGATTTTATTTCACAAACAGGAAATACTAGAGTTAGCTTTGTAACAAGAAACTATCCAAATAGTTCCGCAACCACAACAAACTTTGACGTAAGTTCAACTACAACTAAAAAAGATACAAGACTTAGAGCTAGATCTATTGCAATTAAAGTTGCCAACACTACGACTAATGAAGATTGGAAACTCGGCACATTTAGATTAGACATTGCACCTGGAGGAAGAAGATAATGGTAGCTTTTTATAGTCCTGGAGATCAAGAACTTTACAAACAATTTCAATATCTTCCTCAAGAAAAATTTAGATTAGGTCTTAATTTACCAAAAGCAGAACAAGATGTAAGCGCGGTTAATACTAGTTTTGGAATACCTGCAACTAATGCTTTTACTGGTAATAATCAAAATAATAATTATTACACAGGCACTACTGGTTCTTTAGTTTCTGGTTTTAATCAAGCCGTAACAGACAGACAAAATAGATTAGAAGCATTAAATATGCCTTTAGAACAAAAAGGTGTACGAGGTGCTGATATAACCATGGAAACACTTGCTCCGATTGGTGCACCAGAAAATTTATATGAGGGAAGCATTGAAGGAATTCCACAAACTATTAGAGGTGCTCCAGGTGTTTATCAAGCTGGTGCAAAAAATACAATAGGTAGAAAAATTTCTGACTTTGTTTATGGCCTGCCTGGTTTTAATAAACCACAATCAGCTAGAGATATTTTAGAATCAGGATACACGGGCACGGGATCAGGGCCCGGACTTATGGCAGCTATATTAGGTAAATTTGATCAGTATGGAAATCTTCCTAGAGTTGATCAAGCTTTTATTTCATCTAGAATGGGGTACACAGGTCCAACAGTATTTGGTGCAAATCAATCTGGAATAAGCAAAGATCCTTTTGGAATTAATACTAGATCAGCATTTGGTAATTATGCTGAATATACTGTAGAAAGAGCAGACGAATTAGAAAAATCTATAGAAAAATCTAAAGCAAATTGGGAAAGTAAATATGGAGATTTAAATAATGTAAATCAATTTGGTAAAACATGGTCAGAGATGAATAAAAATAATTTAAATATGTTTGACTTTTATAGTCAAGGTGCACAAGAATTAAAAGATATGAAAGAAAAAGACTATCAAGATAGAATAGATAAGTTTGTTACAAATTATAGCAGACCTGAAGTTAAACAAATGTTCGAAGAAACATATGATGGCACAAATATTCACGGCGGAAATGACACAACTGGTGCTACTACTACTACTGGTAGCGGCGATGGATTTACTGGATCTGGTGATTTTTCTAATATAGATAATAGTGGAAAAGATTATGGTCCTCATTCAAAAGGTGATGGTAATAAAAGTGGTGGTAAAACTGGTGGACATTCTGGAAGTGGTTATCAAGGAGCTAGTGGTAGTCATCACTATAAAAAAGGAGGACTAGCAAGTATTTTATAATGGCAAAGATAGTAGAATCATTAACTAGAGCAGAACCAGAATACAGTCAAAGAAATATACAATCTTTAGTTAGGGACCTTGACTCGGTAATTACAAAATTAAATAGTACGTTTCAAGATGAAGTAAAACAGGAGATAGAAGCTAAAAGTTTCTTTATGGAATAATGGCAGTAGTAAATCAATATAAATTTTATGGTAAAACAACAACAGCTGCAGAAACTGTAACAATGCTTTCTCCTGGTGTTAATGAAACGTACATAGTTAAATCATTAAGAGTTACAAATAAATCAGGTTCTAATACACCTACTGTAACTATTAAAAACAATGCATTTGAGATTGTTAATACACAAACATTAGTAGCTGCTACAAGTGTAGAAATATTAACTTTACCTTTAATTGTAGAAGGTGGGACCGTGTTATCTTATACTACAGCAGGCACTGTATCAGATGGTGTAGTGTTTGGTATTAGTTATCTTAATATATTAAAGGAGAAAATAGACTAATGGAAATAAAAGAAGCAAAAGTAGAGACAACTTATAGACATAAAAAAACTGGTGAGCTTTTTAAGGAAAGAAAAGACTGGGAAAGCAAAGGTTTTAAGAACGAGGATATGGCACAAGATGTAAAAGTTATAATGCCTGCTCTTGATTTGTTCTCAAAAACCAAGTAAACATAGGAATTAAGGTAAAATTATGGCAATATCTAGAATGCAACAACCCAGACAAATGTATGGATTAGGAAGCTTAGTTAAGAAAGCTGTTCGTGGTGTAAAAAAAATTGTTAAAAGTCCACTAGGTAAAGCTGCTTTAGGAATTGGTTTAGGTATGTATGCAGGAGGACTTGGTCCTTTTGGTGCTGCTGGTAGATTTGGAACTGCACCAGGTGCAGGTTTTCTTAGAAACATGTTTGCTGCCAAAGCAGCAGGAGGAGATAGACTTGCTTTTAATGCAGCAAGAACATCAGGAGCATCTCCATTTTCAAAAATTACAGGATTTTTAGGATCTATGAATCCTTTTGGAGATAATTTTAGTGGTAAAAATTTAGCATTAGGTCTAGGTGCAACAGCAGTTGCAACACCATTTATACAAAAAGCAATGGGTGTAGGACCTTACGAACAAATAGAAGAAGAAGTTGATGAAGATTACATTGGTCCATACGCAGCAATGATGATGGCAAGAAACAGAGACCCTTACATGAATTTTTTACCTAATCAAAATTATGTACAAGAAGGTTTTTATTTACCACAGAACGCTGCTAACGGTGGTAGAATAGGTTATGCAGATGGCATGATGGTCGAAGAAGAAGATGAGATGTTAGGTTTACCTACACTAAGACGTAGAGGTTATGCTAATGGTGAAATGGTAGAAGCAGAGGGGCCACAATTACCACCAGAAGCAGAAAAATTTTTAAGACAAGAGTACCAAAAATACATAGAACAAGGTGGTGATCTATCGTATCCAGAATTTAAACAACTTGTTCTTCAACAAGCGTCCGGGGAACAGGGACCAGAACAAGAAGAGATAATGACAACTGAATCAGAAACAGTGCAGACAGAACCACAAATGCCTATGATGATGGCTGAAGGTGGGTTAATGAATTTAGGTGGTATGGAAAAAGATTATAGAGCTGAGGGTGGGTTTGTACCTATAGGTAAAAAAGAAAAAGCAGATGACGTGCCTGCAAGATTAAGTGTAAATGAGTTTGTATTTACTGCAGATGCTGTTAGAAATGCAGGTGATGGAGATATAGATAAAGGCGCTGAAGTTATGGAAAACTTAATGAATAATTTAGAATCTGGTGGTAAAGTGTCAGAAGATTCACAAGGTTTAGAAGGTGCACAAGCTATGTACGATCAACAACAAATGTTACAGTCGAGGATGGAATAATGGCAACACCAGGATTTTTAGAAGATTACGCAAAAGATTATGCGGCACAAGCAAAGGGTGCTTACAGTGTACCAATAGATACAAGTAAATTTACTGGTAGAGGATTTGTAGCGGGTGAAGATCCTTTACAAACACAAGCAATTAATTTAGCAACACAAGGTGTAGGGGCATACAAACCATTTTTAGCAGATGCACAATCTGCACAAGCAGATGCAGCAACGACAGTTGGTGGACTTGGTGCATTAACAGGAGCACAAGCTTACCAACCTTTTATGTCTCCTTATCAACAACAAGTTATTGATACATCCTTACAAGCTTTTAGAGATTCAAGAACAGGTAATAGACAAACTATTCAAGATGCAGCTGTGGGTACAGGTAATTTTGGCGGTGGTAGAGAAGGTGCAATGTTGGGGCAATACGATGCTGACACAACATTAGGTGAAGCACAATTACTAGCACAATTAAATGCACAAAATTTTGCACAAGCACAACAAGGAGCACAAACAGCTTTTACACAAGGTGGTCAATTAGCAGGAGCACAATCAGGACTAGGTGCAGCGCAAATGGGATTATCTAATTTTCAAAGAGCAGGACTTGGTGCAGACGTTGGAGCACTAGGACAACTAGGATCTTTAAGACAAGGCCAAGAACAATCATTTTTAACAGCAGATCAACAAGCAGCACAGACAGCAGCTTACGAACCATATGGTAGACTATCACAATATGGTTCAGGTTTAACAGGTTTATCTGGTGGTGTAACATCAGCACCTTACGCACAACCAACACCGGTTAGTCCAATGTCACAAGCAATTGGTACAGCATTAGGAGTTGGTGGATTGTACGGTAAAATATTTGGATTTCCAGGAGATAAATAATGAAAGTTTTAAATAGACCAATGTTTAGAATGGGTGGCCCTATCAAAGAAGGAATTATGTCCGGTATACAAGAACCTAAAAGAGGTAGAGTTGATGGACCAGGAAGTTATGCTGGGAGAAATTTTAATAACCCAATTGATAGAAGAACACCACCAGTTTTAGTTAATATGAATGATCAAGCAAAAGCTTTTGAAAATATATTTACAACACCACAAGTTAGTAAACAACAAACAAATCAATTTTCAACACCGTATAATGCACCTAATATATTTACATCACCAGAGCCTATTAAAAATACAACAGATAAATTTATAACTGTAGAGAAAATAAGTCCTAGAAGTAAAGAAAAAAGAACTGTAGAAATTGAAAACCCTGACTATATTCAAAAATATAAAACTATAACTACTCCTAGAGGAGATAGAAAAATTCCAATTAATACTATAGAAACAGGTAAAGCATCAGGAACAGATATGCCTCCTATGTTAGATCAATCAGGAAAAATGGGAGCAGGTAACAAACCTGATGATGATGATAACCTACCAAATCTTAACGATTTAAAAAGAAACGATAATGATGGGTTAAGTAGAAAAGACAAAGTTAATTCTATCTTAGAAGGACTAGGCTATGATCGTGCACAGAAAAATGCACTGTATGATGCAATGATTAAAGCAGGTCAAAGAATATCTAGAACAGGCTTGGGTGCGGACAACTTAGTCTCAGATGTTATTGCAGAAACAAGTCAATCATATGACAAACCAGAAAAACTAAGAGAAGCTGCAAACTTAATGCAGGTTCAACAAGATTTAAAAATAGATCAAATTAAAGCAACAAATGAATACAAAAAAAATGCTTATGAAGAAAAAGAAGCATACTTAACAGGTATTTTAGGTGACGCTGATTTAGCAAAAAGAATTTCTGTAGGTTCTCCTAAAAATATACTAGAAGCTCAAAAAACAGTAGACAACGCAGGTATAACTCTTAGAAGTGAAAAAGGAGTAGATGCAACTCTTTCTATTTATTTTGATGGAATCAATGTTCCTAAATATAAAGGTCCTTTAAGTGAGGATAATACTGCAGCTTTAGTAGCTTTAAAAGGAGACAAACCTATAGAAGAAATTAAAGGGGAAAGTGTAGACTTAGATGATGGAGTTTATAAACTAGGTAAAGGATACGTTGATATTAGAGATGGAAAAATATTTGACGTAAGAGAAATTATATCTTCATTTATAGAGGAATAATATCATGGCATTAGCTGATGATTTTTTTGGTAAAAAAACAGAAACTGTTTCTAACAATCGAGTAGGCACTATTGAATCAGTTCTATCTGGCATAGCATCAGGTTTAATTGCAATACCTAAAGGCGCATTTTCATTAGGCGCAACACTCATGGACCTGGGCGCAGGGACAAACAAAGCTGCTGAAGTAGAACAATTCTTTGATGACCTTACAACCTTTGATGAAAGAGCAGAGGCAACAGCTGCTGGAAAAATTACAGAACTACTAATCAACATCGGTATACCAGGTGGGTATGGTTTTAAACTTGGTAGCAAACTTGCAGAGAAAGCAATCAATGCAGGTAAGACTGGTACATTATTAAAAGCTAACAGTCCTAAATTAGCCGGTGCTATAAAAAATATGAGAGGTGGCGGCGGTGGTGCTAAACTTTTAGCCGGTGCTGTTACAGGTGGTATAGCTGAAGGTGTATTTGTTGGGGATGTAGAAGCAGCAGGTTCACTAGCATTTAATTTACAGGATGATGAGAACGATCCAGGTAGAGAACTATTAAACAGAGTTAAGTTTGGAACTGAAGGTGCATTGTTTACTGGTATTATTGGAGGTGTGGGTGCAGGAATCAAGAAACTTGCACAAAGAAATAAACAATTAGATGTTAACAACAGCAAACTAGATAAATGGATTGATAAAGTTGGTGGTAAGCTTAGAGCAAGAGGTGACAAGACTCCAGAGTTTTTCCAAATGGAAAGAGAACAAATAGGTTTAAGAGCAGGTGATGCCGCAGCTGCAAGAAATACATCAAGAGAAATAGATATTAGTATTGATAAATTATTTCCACCTATCAGAACTATTTTTAATAAACAAAATGCTGCAAACAGAAATAAATTTTTAGGTGAAGTTAATGACCTGTTATTGTCAGGTAATCCTAAGATAGATAACAAAGGTGTAATGACATTTGATGCATTAGATGCAGCTAAAAAAGCAAAGCTATCAGAAAAAATTGCAAAGTTTTCAAAGAACGCTGACCAAGCAAAAGAAATAGAGACAGCTATTTATGGTGGTTTATCTAATATTAGAACTAGATGGGGTAAACTATTTAGTGAGGTTGGTGGTAAGCTGGACAAAAAAGAATTAGCAGAGTTTAAAGAATTATTTGGTGGTAAGTTTAAAGATTATTTAGGTTCTACTTATGATGTATTTCAAAACAAATCTTTAATACCTTGGTTTAATTATACACCAACTCAAGAAGCAATAAATAAAACAAAAGCTGTTTTAATTAATAGTGCAAGACAAGCAGGTAAAGATTTAACAGATCAAGAAGCAGACGACGCCGTAGCTGGTATACTTAGAACAGTTAGAATGCCTCCAGGATTTAAAATGGACAGAGGTAACGTACCTTTATTTAAAATACCAAGTTTCTTTTTAAACAAAACTACATTGGACAAAGCAAATGATGCTAAACCAAAAGAATTTATATCTATATTAGATGTACAAAAAGGTGGACCAAGAGAAGCTATTGAACAATTGTTGGGTAGACAAAAAAATCCTATGCAAACTATCTTAGGTGGCACGGCCAAACTATCTGTTATCTCTAGACGAAATGTTTTCTTTGATGATTTAATTAAAAAATCTGACGAGCTTGAGGCCGCTGGTAAAGAGCCAATGTTTGCAAGAAGTTATGACGATGCTATGAAAGCTTTTGGTGAGGACTTTAAAAAAATAGAAGTAATTGATCCGTCAGGTAAACTATCTATTAGTAAAGGTGCAACTAATCCTTTTGCTGATCCACAAAAACCTTTGTATGCAAGACCTGGTGTTGCAGATGCATTAAAACAAACATCACTAGCTACAGAAAATAATAAATTCTTAGCACAGATGTATGAAAGTTTAGTATTGTATCCTAAAGCTACATCACAGATTGCTAAAACAATTTTATCACCAGTTACACACATGCGTAATTTTGTAAGTGCTGGAGCTTTTGCTACAGCTAATGGTATCATACCAGATGGTGCTGCAATCAAACAAGCTTATCAAGCATTACAGACACCATTAAAAGGTACAAGACAACAGAATGAATTGTATGAAAGATTGTTGGAACTTGGAGTTGTAAACTCCAACGTTAGACTCGGGGACCTTGCAAGACTTATGGAAGATGTAAACTTTGGTGAGACCATGACATCCGACAAAGGTATGAGATTATTATTAAAACCATTATCAAAATTAAAATCTGTATCACAAGATTTATACACAGCTGAAGATGATTTCTGGAAGATAGCATCATGGGCTATGGAACAAAAACGAATGGAAAAAGCTTTTGAAAGAGTGGGTGTAGTTAGAGGACAGTTTTTTAAAAACGCTGCCGGTGAAGAGGTAAGACTGACAAAAGAATATTTAGAAGAACAAGCAGCTGATATTGTTCGAAATAATATACCTAACTATGATTATGTATCAGAGTTTATTAAAGGTTTAAGAAAACTACCTATTGGAAACTTTGTATCGTTTCCAGCAGAGATTGCTAGAACAGGTACAAACATTGTAACAAGAGCACTTAAAGAAATAAGTGAAGAAGTAGTTGTTAATGGAAAAGTTTATAAACCTTTTCAAAGAACAGGATATACAAGATTATTTGGATTTACTACAACAGTTGCAGCTGTACCGTATGCAGTATCAGAAATGTTTGGTGCATTATATGATGTAACAGATGATGAAAGACAAGCAATCAAAAGATATGTTGCCGATTGGTCTAAAAACTCAACACTACTGCCAATTAAAAACAAAGATGGTTCTTTTTCTTATATAGATTTTAGTCACGCTAATGCTTATGATACATTAATTAGACCACTACAAACTGTAATTAACAAAGTGGCTGATGGTGAAAAAGATAATGATGGCATAGTCAATGACTTTATTGGTGGTACGTTTGAAGCCATGAAAGAATTTGCATCACCATTTATTTCTGAATCTATTTGGACAGAAGCTGTTACAGATATATTAGTTAGAGGTGGTAGAACAAGAGAAGGTTACCAAGTATTTAACCCACAAGATACACCGGGTGACAAAGCTAGTAAAGTTATGGCCCACTTAGTAGAAGCACAAATGCCTTTTTCACTTAACCAATTAAAAAGAATGGACCAATCAATAGAAGAAGTTGATGTAATTACTAAAGGTAAGTTTGATAAGTATGGTCAAACATATGATTTTGGTCCTGAGTTTGCAGGACTATTTGGTTTTAGACCTGTAGAAATTAATGCAGAAAGAGTATTTAATTTTAAAATTGCAGACTTTCAAAAAGGAACAAGAGATTCTAGATCTTTATTTACTAGAGAAGTATTAAAAGGTGGACCAGTAGAACCACGAACTATTGTAGATGCTTTTATTAATGCTAACAGAGCTTTGTTTAATGTACAAAAAACAATGAAACTAGATATGGACGCTGCAAAAGTTTTAGGACTTACAGAAGATAATTTAATTGAAGCTTTTGATAGAGTTGGTACAAGAGCATTTAATGATTTAGAAGATGGTATTTTTGCACCATTTATTCCATCTAAAGAAATTGAAAATGCTTTTTATGAAAATGCTGAAAAACTAGGTTTATCTGATCCTTACGAAAAAGCAGTAGATGCTATTGATAATATTTATGATAAATTAATAGAACTTAATTTAGACGAACCAGTGTTTCCAAATATAGAAAACCCTTTAATGCCTATAATGGAAGACACACCAGTTACACAAACTTCATTAAACTTACCATCAATTGATCAGTCTATGATGACACAATCACAGGCAGCTAACCAATTTTCTAACTTGACAATGGACCAAAAAATCCGTTTACTATTTCCAAATGGCTAAAAACGCATTACAAAAAATAGAAGACCACGAAAAGCTTTGTCGTATCATGCAGAAGCAAACGCATGACAAGATACACAAGCTTGAGCGTCAAATTAATCGCGTAGAAAGCATCTTATTAGTGTCTACTGGAGCATTGATCTCGGGTATGGCATATGTTATATTTGCTTTAATTATTAGGTAAAAAAAATTTTCATGCAGCTATCGAAACACTTTACTTTAAGAGAAATGACCAATTCTATGACCGCGCAACGGAAAGGAATTGATAATACACCAGGAGCAGGTGAGATTAAAAGTTTAGGAGACTTATGTTATGAGGTGCTTGAACCTTTACGTGCATGGGCAGACAAACCTGTTACGATTACCAGCGGTTATCGTAGTGAAGCGTTGTGCGAAGCGATTGGCAGCAAAAAAACTTCGCAGCATGCGAAGGGCCAGGCCGTCGACCTAGAGATCTTTGGCGTGCCCAACATTAAGACAGCTTACTGGCTACAAAATAACGTTGACTTTGACCAGCTGATCATGGAGTACTACGACAAGGATGATCCTGCAGGGGGATGGGTCCACATATCTTATCACGAATCAGATTCAAACAGAAAACAAGTATTGACCTTTGACGGAAAAAAATACACTGAAGGCCTTCCAGATATGGAATGGAAAGACGGCAAAGTCGTAGGTTAAATCCAATCTTTTAATTCTTCACCCATAATTTGACTAGCAATATCTACTTTCTTTTTTAAAGCTTTTACAATTCTTTCATCAACAGTATGCTCACACATAATATCAATATAAGTCATAGGATAGTGCTGTCCAATACGATCTATTCTAGCTTCTGATTGTTGTCGTTTCTCTAAATCATAACCATTAGAATAGTAAATCATATTACTAGCTGCGGTAAGTGTAATACCATAACCACCTGTCTGTGTAGTACCAATAAAGTATTTAACCGGTGAGTTTGGATCTTGAAATTTTTCTATATTTTTTTGACGCTCTGACATTGGTGTCAAACCATAATAATCTACAAAACTATTTTCGCCAAATTTTTTAGATATCTCCCGGATTATCCTATGTACATCTCGCTGCCAATGGGCCCATATAACGACTTTACCCTCTATTTCTTCTAATACATTCATAAGTTCTGGTAATCTATTAGAGTCTACTTCTTTTATGGTGCCATCATCTGCAGTAAAATGACCACAAGTTATTTGCTGTAATCTCATTAATTGCGTCAAGACTGTAGCGGTAGTCATTATTTTACCATCCATTTGTGCAAGAGCTAGGACTTTCATTTGTTTGTATAATTTAGTTTGATCTGACGTAAGCTGGACCATACGTTTAATAAATGTTTTTGCAGGTAAATCTAAACAATCATCTTTTAATACACGGTAAGAGAAAGCTTTTAATTTTTCTGATAATTCTGCAAGATGCTGATAACCAGTCACAATTTGTACAGATCTACCACCAAAATTTGCTGTTTTCATCTTAGCATATCTAGTTCTAAATGTATAATAAGACGTATGTCCTAGTAATTCTTTTTTAAGAAACTCACATTGTTTATATAGATCTAATGGTGATTTTGTTACAGGAGAACCTGTAAGGATTCTTCTGTATTGTGCATACTCACCAAGAGAACAAATATGTTTAGTTCTTTTAGCGTCTGGATTTTTAATAGTTGTGGACTCATCAATAGCCATCATAGTTCTATGACAACGTAAGAATTTAGCTGCAAACTCTACACCTTTTTTAGTAGAAAAAGCTTCTACATTCATAATTAAAATATGTAAATCTTCTCCAGGTTTAAAAACTTTATCTAATTCTTTTTGTTGTTTCTGATTAATCATTGATTGCCATAAACAATCTTCGTATTCTACATGGTCTGGCATGTGTGTAGGTATTTCGCTATCATACCAGTTTTTATACACACCTTTTGGTGCCACAATTAGAACACCATTGATTTTACCGGCGTCATATAACATAGCAATATTATCTATCAGTACTTTTGATTTACCAGTACCCATTTCCATAAAATAGGCAAAGTACGGCTTGTCCCAAGAAAGCTCTAACGCTTTTAATTGATGCGCATAAGGCTTAGTCTTAAATTTATAGTTCATAATTTTTCTTCTTTCTGTATTGACTTCTTATATAGAACATCCTATATAGATTGTCAAGATGT